>Ga0307376_10003573_pt1 | contig 14508 bp, 21 predicted proteins | sample TR2MG_FD_202536 | JGI IMG/M metagenome (GOLD analysis project Ga0307376, IMG submission 202536) | Soil microbial communities from Risofladan, Vaasa, Finland - TR-2 | ecosystem: Environmental > Terrestrial > Soil > Coastal area > Acid sulfate soil | place: Finland: Risofladan, Vaasa | collected...
TCTGGGAAAATCGAATTAACGGTCTTTGATCATAAGTTCATGATCGATGGCCGGAGCGACAACCCGGACCAGGAGCGGCCGACGTTAATGGTTCAGTTTGGTGACGACAAGCTCGTCACCATCACGGATCCGAAGCACTATGCCGCGGTCACGCGCATATGCGGTCTTCGGATCCCTGGCGAGTCTCGCCGCGAAATCGCGGGGAGGGCACGTACGGCCTTCCTCGAGTTGATTGAGCGGTGCCGTCAGTTCGCCCTATCGATGGACACCATCGAGCAGGCGATCAACGGCAAGCTGGCCCTGGCCGGTATCGAGGAGCGCTTCCGTGTACCGGACGAACGGGTCGTCCGGGAAGTCCTGGAAGTACTGTTCGATGTCGAACAGTACAGCCAGTGGCACCGCACCCTCCGGGCAGCTAAGCGGTCCGGTTCGGGTGTGTTCCCTGTGGCGACGACGGAAGTGGCGACGGTCACTTCCGAGGTTGCGGCGTCGGCTCAGGCCGTCGTGGACGCAACCACCGAGCAGATCGTTCTCGAGCAGCAGCTTGAGGATGTACCTGCTCAGGAACCCGAGGCTGTGTCGGCCGACGGTTCCGAACCGATCGACGGGGATTCCGCTCCCCCGTCGGTTGGCTAGGCTAAGCGGACTCAACACACCCCCACTCGACTCTCTGACGTCGAGTGGGGGTGTGGTTTTGCTCTACCAAGTTAGGGCTTATTTTTTATGTATGACGTAAGAATCATCAGTGGAAACCTCATCATAGGTGATGTCGTGTGGGAGCTGCTCAGCAGCGTGCCCAGGGTATCGCTTCTCGCGATGGGTAACGACATCATCATCGCTCCGGGGAGCGACTACTCGGTCCGTCGGCGTTACGGGCCCAGGCGCATACCGTCCATTCACTTGGGGAAGCAGCGTGACGCGCTTCACCAAGGTACATTCGCAGCCGAGGTCGTAGAGCTACACAGCAAGCTGTGTTGCCGGATCAAGGAATGCTCAGTCCACCGCTATAAGCGGTACGAGAGGCTCATATGAGTGAGGAAGATGGCTTCGCAGACAGTGGCCCAGCGGTCGAGCTGTCTGACGACCACAAGATCAAGCTCAGCGATGAGCAGGAGAAGGCGGTCAGCACGATCGTCAGCAGCGACAAGCTGGTGACCGTTCTAACCGGTGCTGCGGGTGCCGGTAAATCCACCGTCGTGAATGAGCTCAAGAAGCGCATGTCGGTGAAGATCGCTGCCACGACTGGCCGAGCGGCGTTACATATCGGCGGTACCACCGTGGACAGGCTGTTCTGCTTCAGCCGGTCCAGTTGGGGCATCACGAGCTACGACCGGCTCGAGAAGACGATGTTTGAGTGCGCCGATCTGATCATCATCGACGAGGCGTCGATGATGGGCGCTAACATGGGCACGCTCATCTACGATGTCATCAAGAAGTACAAGAAGCGTGTCGTCCTCGTTGGTGACTGGGCTCAGGCGAGTCCAGTCAAGGAGGGTTGGCTGCTCAACAGCCAGATGCTTCGCGACTACGAGTTCATCAAGCTCGAGGAGAACCATCGTCAGGAGGACGGACCCTACCTGGACGCGCTGAACAAGCTCCGCTACGGCATTGTCGACGCTTCAGTCAACGAGTTGTTCGCTACTCGTGAAGCGGCCAAGCCGCCTCAGGGGGAGGAAGGCGACAAGTACATTCGCATGTATGCCACCAACAAGCGCGCGGACCGTTACAACGAGTTCCGCGTCTTCAAGCATAGCATCGAGAACAAGCAGCCCATCTTCCGTATGTGGGCCACCTTCGAGGACCTGCGGGATGCGCGTAACGCCAAGAGATGGCCTCGTGATGAGAGCTTTAAGCGGAAGGCGATCGAGGACAGTTCCTTCGATCACGGTGCGAAGGTAGCCATCGGCGTACGCGCTATCATCACCCGTAACAGTGGCCCCACTATGGCGTACGCCAACGGCGACACCGGTGTTGTGGTCGGCGGTATGACCACTCACGGGATCGAACTCTCTGTAGCCCTAGAACGGTTTGCGGAGAGCGGCCATCAGTTTCACGTCGACTCGCTTAACGTCAAACTGGACCGTACAGATAGCGTCGTTCGCGTGTGCCAGCAGGCCCAGGTCGTCTACGACGCCTTCGGAAGCGAGCAGCACTCTATAACTGGGGTCCCGGTACGACTCGGGTACGCCATAACCATTCACAAGGCACAGGGCTGCACCGTCGACAAGGCGTGGGTGGACCTGGAGTCGATTGCCGACATCCAGTACCACGGTACTGGTCATGGACTGGCCTATGTGGCCCTTTCCCGTACCAGGACCCTCGAGGGTCTTCTGGTTAACAAGTGGCGACCCGACGTCGTCCGATGCGATCCGGAGATTCAATGTCTGCTATGATCATCAGCGAGTCAGGCGTGGACAACGCTGTTGGCACCTTCAAGCGCCTCGCCTACCGCCTCCACGCGCACCCGATCTACCGTCGGGACGCTGGATTCCTTGACCTCATCATGCGAGCACGTCGGATGTCGTTCCAGGAAATCACCGCTGGCTTCAGCGAGAGCGTCACCGGTTGGCTTGAGGACAAGTTCCGTGAGGACTGGTACGCCATGGTGTTCGCTTCCGAGCCGTGGAAGCGTGAGGCGGAGGGCTGGGTCCCTATCAACGAGGAGGGGTGCGCCATCGGCTGGACGTGCTCGGAAGACGACGAGGTCGACTGCATCGACGTCGTCTACACCGTCCCGGTCCAGAACGAGGCCCGTGAGGAGGCTGCGTTCGACTTCTCGTTCCAGCTCGAGCTTGGCGGCTTCGACACCTACAACATGAAGTCGATGAGCGTCACTCGTCGATGAAGGCTGCAGCCAGCCCAGGCCACGCGTTCATCTGATTGAACAACGCCATCACGGCGAAGTTGATCGCGTGCACGATGTCATCATGACGCCTGGGCTGACGCTTCACCAGTCGGCGAGGAGATCCGGACGGGTTGTCGATCATCTCTTCGTAGATCGACAGGAAGTCGAGCAAGTGGTCCTGTAGGTACTTGTCGTCCTTCGGGAACAGGATCTTGCCAGCCTTAATCAGCTCACATAGGAGCAGGATGCTACGCGGCTTGTCCAGCGTGTAGCTAGATCGACTACCAACCCCGCCTGGGGCGTAGTGCACGATGGGCTTGGTGGGCGACATCACCGCATAGGTGAAGGGCACGATACGCTGCTTGGGAACACCACGGATGGTCAGCATCTCCTCCTGGACGTTGCCCTGGCCACCATAGTCGACCGCAAGCCAGTCTGCGTGGGCCTGAGCGCCAACGTTAGCCACCATCTCCGTCTCGTGGGCATGATCCACGGTGTACGGGATCTTATGCAGCCAGCGGACCTCAATGACCCCGTCTGGACGCATGCCGACAAGGGCGATAGCGGTGTTGGAGATGAAGTCTTCGGTATCGGCCGACTTCTCCTTGCCACGCCCACCCCAGTCAACGCCGATAGCGGTAGCGATGAAGCGACCGTGATCGTATGTGTCTGGCATACACGGCGGTGCCTGTGCGGCCTGCCGGATCTGATCGATGGTGAGGATCTTCGCACCAGCGTCGAAGGACTCGCCGAGTACCTCGTTGTAGAAGATGTACTTGGGCTTGTCGCGCATCACCTCGAGCAGGACCATCCAGTCCTTGGGCGACTCGTAGTGCATAGGCAGGACCGGCTGCGGCACATGGTGCCCAGCCAACGTCTTGCGGCGTTCTGGGAAGTAGTGGATGTAGTAGCCTGTGCGGCTGTTCAGGAGCTCGCCACATTTGGCGCAGAGGAGCGTGTTGAACTTCCCGTCCATACGCACAGAGCCGTCACCGATCATGTTGATCAGGTCACCACCGTCGTCCATCGTGGCGCGGTTCTCCTTGCCGCACCCGCATTTGATGTGCCAGTGTGCCTGAGAGCTATCCTCCCACAGCAGCTGGATGGTGTTGTCGAACGTCTTCGGGGTGCCGGTATACCGGACGATCTTGTAGGGCGACGCGGACATGCACGATTCGATGATCGGCAGGTCCTGCATATCGAGGTCCTGAACCTCGTCGAAGTTGCATTCGTCGGCTGCGACTCCTCGGACACGGTTCGGGTCACCAGAGCTGTAGCTGTAGTACAGCGACGACCCGTTCGGGAACTGCTTCTGCATGACCGAGTCGGTGTCAGTGGTGATCAACCCCGAGAATGGCGACGAGGTAATGAACGGGCGGACGTAGTTCGAGCTGAACTTACGGACCTGCTCGAACAACGGCATCACGGTGACGATGTTGTAGAACTCCTGGAACCGCGCCCGCATGATCTGGGCTGCAGCCAGCGACGTCGATTTGCTCACCTGACGGCCGCATTTCAACATGCTCCGTCGGGGCATCTGGGCGAACTCGAACATCGGCTTGAACATGAAGTGCGACCAGTCGAGCGAGTACGGCTTTCCGCGCAACGTGAAGAGCAGCGGGAGAAGTCGGTCCAACGAATCAGTCTGACTCAACTCGGCTAGAGCTCGTTCAAAGGACGGTGTGGGAGTTACCATATTGTCTTCAGTACCCAAACATCATCAGAATACAAGAAGGACTCACCACCATGCCATGCAGCGACTGTGAACCCACCGGGGACGAAAAACGCGAGTACGAACGAGGTGTCGAAGAGGGTATGCGCCGGGTGTCCCCTGGTGCCGTATCGCACGAACTCGTGCGCTTGAAGAACACGATCCACCAGCTGGAGCTGCAGGTTCGCGAGCTCAAGCCAGCTGAGGCGATCGCCTGTGCTGTCATCAACTACCTCTGGAAGTGTGCCGGGGAGAGCGAGCACTGCTTCCGCGAGACAATCCACTACATCGAGGACGAGTCTGGCTATGAGGGTAGCATCCTCGCATGGTGGGAGCGCCACAAGAAGAGCGACCAGGAGCGCCTGCGTCTTGCGGTGCGGAACAAGTTCAGCGACGACGAGGTTGCGTTGCTCACGCGGATGGCCAAGGAGGATCAGTTGTGAGCGACGGCCCTGTCGTGCACCTCGTCTCCGGGACCGTCTCCAAGAAGAGGGCACGCCCCACCTATTGCTCAGCTGGTGGTTACAGCATGGGGATATCCATTCCCCCGGCGGAGCACGACTCACGACTCACGACAGATCAATCGAAGGTCACCTGTAAGAGATGCCTAAATCTGCTAGCGGCGCGACGCACTAAGGAGACTGGGCTACGGCACGACCTCGTCAGAGAAATGGGTGAGTTAAGTCATCTCCCATCCATTTCTCTGGATGAGTGTGAGGGCAAGACCGTTAAGCGAGCTGTGCAGTGGAACCGGCAAACGGTGGTTATCTTCACTGATGCGACGTTCGCCTGCCTCTCCTACGAGACCGTCAAAGACCCTGAAGGGTACGACGACGACTACCTCGAACACGAGATCACCACGGCGCCACTGAGGTATACCGACGCGCACGGCCTCGGGATTATCACCAAGTGGGAGTACGAACGACGCCGTAAGAAGATCGAGAAGCTTCAGTCGGCTATCAACGAAGCTTCCGAGCGCGTTCGGTACGAGCGACTCAAGAAGAGGTTTGAACCATGATAGACCTGAAGCCATGTCCTATCTGCGGTAAAGTGGTGACGATTAAATCGTGGAGGAAGCCCAACGCGCACACCACCAGTTACAAAATAGTGTGCGGTAACTCGTCGAAGAAGTGCGGGATTAGCTCCCCAACGTTCCCGATCATTCCTGCGCTCGGCCGATCGGATCAGCACCAGCAGCAGTGTATCGATCACTGGAATGCACTGCCAAGGAGCGAGGAGACGCTCATACCACCTCCCACGTCAGAGTTCCGTTGGACGGCGAAGGATAACCTACCGAAGTTGCTCAGCCACACCCCAGATGACTACGACGGCTACCTCAACGTCGTGGTTCAAGGTGAGCCGTTGCTCTCCGGAGTGCGGCCGATGGTCTACCTCGACACGGAGTCGGTCGTCATTCTCGAGATCGACCTGCACTCGAAGTGGTGTGCGGTCGCGGGCTCCATGGGCAACCACGTATTACTGGAGTCAACCCCACGCGCAGGGCATCTCCTGGACGTGGGAGACGACGGCAACTCCTTCACCGAGATTGAGTTCCCGAAGCACCCGGGGAAGGAGTGGGCGCTCTACGTTGCGACGTGCTCCCGATACACGCTGCGTGTTGTGCTGCTCGCTGAGAAGGAGATCGATGCGTCGACCTCGGCGGTATACGGCCCGAGTAAGGGGTAGGCATGCTGTCACGCCTCTCCGCCATATGCCAACGCCCAGGTATCGGGATGCTTCGGGAGCGCTGGCCTATGGAGGGCTGGCGTAGCGTGCGCAACGGGTTCGGCTGGAGTTATGAGACTCCAGGTGGGCGACAAGCGTACTGCGTAGCGTTCCTTTCACCACGCTACGACGGCGACGATGAGGGTTACACCATTCGTCTTCAAGTAAGAGAGCCCACCGGAGAGTTGTGGATCCTCTAATGACCCAGAACCAGAAAGAGAGCACAGATGGATAACCTAACGTTTCATGAAATGATATGCGAGTGGGCGAACCTGCTCGAGCATGGGAGTCTTCCGCAAACTGAGGGGCGGCTACACGACGACGCCGGGCACTGCTGTCTTGGCGTGATGTGCGAAGTACTGAACGTAAAGCGGTTCGAGAACACCCAAATAGATCCGTTTGGGGAATACTCCTACGGCACCGCTTACGGCGCTGCGCTGTGCCGTAACAGGCAAATACTGCCTGACGTCATCGCTGATAAGTACCCGCAGCTTGAGGTATTCGCTGGTGATATCCTACTCAAGATTCCACCGCACTTGCGCAAGAGACACCCCTCGGTAGCGGAGCGCGAACTGGCTACCGAGCTCAACGATTCCATTAACTTCAGTTTCAAAGAGATAGCGGAGTGCGTCCGGTACACGTGGCCCGGGGCATTCGCGTGAGCAAGCGCCGCGAGTTGTTTGAGGCGTGGCAGCACTTAGGGGACGACATGAAGCGCCGCCTCGGGTGCTACGTTCAGAACGACTTGAGCGAGGCTACCGATGAGCAACTCACCGAGATGCGTGCATCCCTACGCACCGAAGCGGCCTTCCTAGCCAGCAAGTTCATTGAGCTCGTCAAGCGCAGTGATGAGCTCATGGAGAGCCGTATGGGTACCCGGCGCTATACCAAGCCTGAAGAGTAGCCATTTTCGATTAGAACCCTAAGATAGAAGGAGGAAGAGTAGTGATAGCGATGCATCTCAATGAGAGCCGGATCCGCCTGGAGAACATCTACCTCCTCTGGAAGCGGAAAGCCGAGGACGAGCCCAAGAGCCGGTTCGCCCGGTGCTTTCCGAGGGTCGAGGCGGTCTTTCGCGAGACCGTGCGTGATACCGACGCTGAGTTCGTTGTCGCGGTAGCGCGACAACTGGCCGCGATGTACGTCAACAAGCACGACTAAAACTGTCCGCGAGGACACAAACCACGGCACGAAGCCGCTGGCGCGTAGGGTTGCAACCAGTCCCAGTCTGGCCTACGTGGAATGCTGACTGCAGAGGAGTTCTTCTGTGGCAAACAAGAGGGGCCCGGCCGACAAGCGCGGGCATAACCCAGTCAACGGGGCCCCTGGCCTCATTCTCGGCTGGTTACTTCTTGTTGCGTTTGTGTGGTGGGCAGTGCCGAAGGGTCTGCTCATCGCCGCCGTCATTGGCGCGCCAGTATTACTGATCGTGCTGTACCTGATTCATAGCGTAAGCGACCGGGCCAAATACGGCCGTTGGTAAGCGCCTACAGTCAGCACGTGTGGTGAGATCCAGCCGAGGGCTGTAGGCCGGGCCCTTCGGGGCCCGGCCTTTTTCATTCGACATAAAACGGAGTAACGATGAGCGACGAGAGTCCCTACAGCGCGGGGGTGTTATCCATCATGCGCTGGTACGCGCAGCGGTGGTTCCCCGAGCGCGACCCGGCCGAGAAGGCTACCACCGCGCTCGTCTTCGGACGTCTGCGCACCTACATGAATGAGTACAACAGGATGAACGGGCCGGTCTGCTCGGGCATGCGCTGGATGAAGTTGCCCAACTGGGCATCCGGCTCCAGATGCAACCACCCGATGTGCCCAACCTGCTGGCACATCGCCCACACGAAGGTGTTGAACGCCATTCACTCACTCCCGGGTGACCACAACTTCCACCACATCCGATCTATCCCTCCCGAGCACTGGGAGAAGGAGCCGACCAAGGAGGTCATCACGCGCTTCAAGGCGCGGTCGACCACGTTCAAGCTGGTGGCCTACACCGTGAACTTCTACGGAGATCGGGAGCAGTCCTTTGCCAGTCTCTCTGGGGTCGATACTCATCAGAGTCAGGAGCTCCACTACACGGTCGACGGCGTGTTCGTTTCCAAGAACATCCCAGCCACTCAGAACCGGGCGCACGAGGATCACACTACGGGTCAGACTGCTCTCTACCGGGTCGGTCGTTACAAGGACCCGTCCAAGCGGGTGGGGACCTTCTTGGGAGCGATCGAGCGCGACACCGTCCGGCGGGACTACTTGACCAGTGATGGCGCAGACGATGACTACGGGACTTCCCAGAGTGTCAGGAAGCGACGAGAGTACGTGGTCGGTCAGCTCGAGGCTAAGATGCTGGAACGTATGATGCATCCATTCGACTTCGTGAAGCATGAGCGATTCGCTGACTACCAACGCTTCCGTGTGCATAGGGCGCTTGGACGGTCTTGGACATACGTGAAGTCCAAATTACCAGCTTCGTAGACCTATCTTGGACTGATAGGCTCCTTTCTGCGTTTATAGATCTATGCTCCTCTGCGTTTTCGCATCTTCGGCGTTTCTGCGTTTTCGCGTCAGACTTACGTAGGCGCCATTCCGAATAGGATAGTAGTACTGGTACCTGTAGTAGCTACTATAGGACTCTGGCGGAGCCTTAGATCCGAAAACGCAGAAACGCCGAAGATGCGAAAACGCAGAGTCTTTTACAATTGGGTTAGTAGATCTCGTTCGTCTGGATCGACATCTGGTACATGCTCTGTGGCTGGTCGTAACGCTGTCTGAGAGCCGTTCGACCTACCGACCCCTATCAGGGGACCCATTTCAGAGATCGTCCGTCAGAGGGGCTGTATCGCCCTCTCAGTTATTGTCCGCGCGGACACTTTCATAAGGAGCCTCATATGGCTGTTCATCCCAGGGGCGTAGAAGCACCGAAGCTTACTGTCGAGTGGACCAGCCCGATCGTTAACGGACCGGGAGAGAGAGGGTGCTACCGAGTCAGCTCCGAGAACTATCACTGGTTCGCCTCAGTCTACGTTCACCGGAACTCCACCACCGTGCTGCGGAAGTACCGCGGCTGTCACGACCCTTCACACATCTCGAGCGAGCAAATTGTTAATGCCGTGCGAGCTCACATGGAACAGGAACAGAAGCATGAGCAACTACCAGTATGCGGATGAGGAGGAGCTCGATCTCGACTTCGACGTGGTGGCCAAGGCTGCTGAGGCCCTCACCGACGCCATCGATCTCTTCGAGGACGCCAAGTCCAAGATGTCGGAGGCGGCAGGCTTCGCCGCTGAGGCACGCCACCCAGACCTCAAGAAGCTCCTTGAGTCCATCGACACGAACAACCTCGATCGAGCTGAAGTCTACGAGGCACGGGTGCTGGCCTTCGATCCTACGGGCAGCCTGCCCCCTGAGCTACTCGGGGAGGACGTATGAACGTCGTCTCGTTCGAGAAGACCTTCCTCCTGGCAGAGGAGGTCGATTCGGTCATTCACGAGATCCGCAAAGATCTCATGTTGGCCACCGCAGGCATCTCTACGGTCCCCAGGAGCACCCAACTGCTCCTGCAGCTCCTCTCGACGCACTGCGGTAACGAGGAGGTGCTCAGCGAGGGAAGTCGCGACTTCCTTTCGCAGCTCCGTGAGGCGGCCAACAACAAGTCCATTTTAGACGGCGTGGAGGAAGATGATGAACCCAGCTAACTTCGTCAGACTGCGCGTGTATCAAAGGCACCGGCAATTAAGAGAGGACTTATGAGGATCATCGGCAAGCATCGGGACTACTACGACTGCGGGTTGGCGCAGGGCATCGACGACGAGATCGTCTACGTACGTAAGCACGAGGTGGTCCCACCCCACACGTGGCACGACAGGAGCGGCGAGAAGAGATGGCGCAATCCTTGGTGGAAGCCCTCCAAGGACGCTTCGTTTGGCTACGTTGGCTTCTGTGGGAAGCTCTACCCCGTAGCGCGGTACTGGCTCTCACCATCACAAGGCAAAGTGGTTGGTGATTCCAAGTTCTACTACGCCTACACGGCTGAAGAGCTGGTTGAGTTCCGCGAACGACGTGAGAAGCAGACCGGCCTCTCGGTGTGGCGCTCCGACTGGTTGCTGGACGCGGAGCTCGAAGCCTTCAGGGCTGGCCCCGCTGAGCACGTCGACCTGTTCCGCGAACATAACGTTCCGGTGCTCTTCGCGGAAGCAGCCGTCAACGAAGACTGCTTCCGTGAGATGAACTCACCGATCCGAGCATCGGCTCTCAACCCAGTTCTCGGTGACGTACAGTTCACGCGCATCTTCGACGCGTACACGGCGTTCCAGGAGATCAGCATGTTCTTGGGTGGCGTTCTAGGCTGGCCCGGCAACGCGATGGCCGAAGTGCCTGACGAACATCGGTTCACAGGCCACGGCTATGACGAGCAGAGCTTCCGCGCCGTAGCGGGGCGCAAGACACGCAAAGGAAAGAGGAAGAAGAAAGCATGAACGACAAGAAGCTGGAACCCGCGTTGCGCAATCGCACGTGGGACACTCACGAGGAGGCAGTCCGTTGAGTGACCTGAGCGCATGGCTCATCTTCGTGTGTATCTTACTGCTTGGAGCGGCTGGTTACGGGTGGCTGTACGCTTGGTACTGGCGCGAGAAATACCTAATCAGGAAGCGTCACGTTGAGGAGCTCGAAAGGATCCTACGTGAGTAGAAACCTATGCACCGACACCTGCCAATGTGGCGACCACCGGTTCACCCTAGGCGAGTTCCGCGATAAGCCCGTGGAGTTCCGCCAGTACGGTGACTACTCACCCTTGATGGGTGCGAAGCTGATCTGCCCCAAGTGTGAGCGAGTCTACTTCGCTTGGGTGACCTACCGCGACAAGTTCTGGTCGGATCCCTCCGACGCGTTCGCGGAGTACCTGGACTACCCGAACGGCCAGAGGGTACGCAACAAGAACCAGGGCAAGTTCGTCCGGCGCGCCTTCACCGCAGCTGGAGGTGAACCTAGGTGGGAGGACACCGGGTATTACCGGATCGACCTATCGTACTACGAAACCTACAACGACGAAGGCGTCGGCGAGGACACGGATAAACCAAGGCATCTGTGGGACCAAGGCGACGACGTCTGGCACTGCAGATGGGCCTACGATTAGGAGCACGCATGGAAGAAGAGTCAACCTGCCGAGGAATGGGCCTCATGGATGACGGTGAGGCGGAGTCACCCGAAACCCTGCTACGTGACGTCAGGGACCCAGAGATGGACCGCAAGCGTGTCCTAGCCGCTGTACGCACGTTCCGCAAGCACGCCAAGTTGAACTACGGCGAAACGATATGTGGCGACGCCAACATGGCCGAGCACATGGCGTCTCTGATCGCTGACATGATGCACGTCGCGGATCAGAAGAAAATCGACATGACCGCGGTCATGGCGGAGGCGACAGGCCACTTCCTGAGCGAGAAGATCGGATACCTTCGGGTATGAGCGAACCTGCCTTCATCGCCAGCGGCGATCTCCACCTCAACCCATTGATTTGGCGCAAGTATCGACAGATCAGCGGAGACGCGTTTTACGGGTTCACCCAAGTCGTCGACCTGGGACTAGAGCTCTACGTCCCGATCGTTCTGGTTGGTGACATCTTCGACAGCGTCGACCCGTCCCCGGACATCATCCGGTTCTTCAGGCAGCAGATGGACCGCTGCATGGAGGACAAGCTGCCGGTCTACGTGATTCAGGGTAATCACGACAAGCGCCCCTCTCCATGGCCGCACGCGGTCCATGACTGGCCGATCTACATCGGCGAGGGGAAGAAGAACTTCACCATCAACGGCGTCTCGTGCCGCGGTTACGACTATGCGACCCGCGACGAGATCCAGGAGCAGCTCGAGCACCTCGGTACGCTCCAGGACCTGCCGCAGGTGGTATTCCTCCATCAGGCGGTCAAGCAAGCCATCCCTTGGGAGGGTAGCTGGAACTGCGATCTCGAATGGGTGCCTGAGAAGGTCCCGCTGGTCGTGATGGGTGACATCCACAAGGAGTGGGAGGCACCGGTACGCCCCGGTCAGATGGCGTACTACACCAACGCCACCCACGCGCGCAACATGTCCGAGCTCGGCCAGAAGTCGGTGCTCATAGTCAACAAGGACCTAACCTGTGCTAGGGCCCCGCTTACGTCACGGTCAGTTGCCCCTGTTGCAGTCAGTACCGACGAGGAGTTCGACCAGTTCACCACGGTTCTTTCAGAACTTGTGTCTGACACCAGCCCACTCGCGCCGGTGGCGTTTGTACGGCATACTCCAGAGTTTGCGGAGCGGGTCATCGCAGCGTCGCTAGAGTCGCAGAACGTCCACCTGATCCGCGAAGAGGTGGCCCTGGAGGAAGGGGAGACCCTCGTCCTCGACTTGACAGAGGAGCAGGAGTTCGAGATCTCCCTCGCGGGGATGCTCGCCAAGGTCCTAGACCCAGACGTATACCCAGATGAGTTCCAGATGGTTCTGGAGCTTCTCGACGAAACCCACATTCCCGGTGAGATTCTCAAGAAGCACCGGGACAAGTACATCAACGCTGAATAGATAGCGAGCAGATATGCCTGACGATGAACCAGTGGTCACGGAGGAAGTGGCCACCGTGAGCTCCGACATGTTCTACGTGCTTAAGGCCTCCCTCGACGAAGGGTTCCTGGCCTCACGCGACTGTCACCACATCGGTGGCGACAACATCACCATCGAAGCTACCGAGGAGGGCCAGGAGCCCACTGAGGTGGCTTGTTGGGTATTCGACGACGAAGGGCTGGATGCGCTTCAGGAGCTAGCCTACCGCGTCGCTCACAAGGTTGAGTTCGGTGACAACAAGTTCTTCATCGCACTGACCAACCCGAACCGGACGGCGGCTACTGCCAGTGTAGATCCGGTCACGACCCTCTCAATCACCCGCTCCAACCACGGCAGCACCATTAACGACATGCTCTGGCGAGATGTCGAGCCGCTGCTGCGCCATCACCTGCTACCGATTGTGCGGCGCAACATCTTCATCCAGCGTAACAGCCTGGTGAACGACGTTATCGATAACAGTGTCTTCACTATCGTGCTCGGTGGCGGTAGCCGTAACTGTGGTTCGGTATCGTTACCCGCGCGTATGTGGGGTAACGACATGTCACGCACACGTGAGGTTATCAACCAGACGATGCGCAAGGTGTGGAACGAAGGTGACCCGATCTTCACCCCCGAGGGGGATGAGGTTGGCGCGTATAGCGATAACACCTTGGTAGCTTACTGGGAGGCTCTTCAGCGCTGCGATAGCTACGACTACTCCGAGGATGAGGACAGCCAGCACTACGCGCAGAGGATGCGGGACATCAACCCCTTCCAGGATTTCTTGTCTGCGTTCCTGGCTGCCCGTAGGCAAGGTGGGTCGGCTATCGACCATGAGAAGATGCGTGAGATGTATGCCAACGGCTGCAGCGAACGCATACGGGTGAAGTACGATCAGCTCTGCTCTCAGCTGCGTAACAACGAGGCCGAGATCTCTAAGCTCAACGCCAAGATCGTCAACATGATGCGCGAGAACCGCCTAACCTCGGTGGAGCTCGTAGGGTTCGACACGAAGGTCGACGCTGAGAAGGATAACCTCAAGCTCGAGTTCGATGCTATCAGCAAGCTGCCTAACGTGAAACGCGTGCTGTGGCGAGCTGGTAAGCTGACGGTCGAGACCGGCTTGATCTACGCGGAGGACTCTCGCACGAACATCAAGCATGAGCTGGGGGAGTTCCGTATCCTCATCAACAGCGAAGACACGGATGTCTACATGCACAACATGACCCGCAAGGTTCTCGGGTACCAGGAAGGTATGAACGCTCCACACGTTTACGCCGATGGTCACGCGTGTTGGGGCGATTATGCCCAGGTCATCCCACAGGCCCTGGCTGAGTTCCAGTGGTCGGTCGCTATCCAATACGCGATCCGGTTCCTCGGGTTCGCGAACACCAACGACCCTGCAGGCCAGCACGTTGACAAGTGGCCTAGGGCCAGGGAAGAAGCCTCCGTCGCCGAATCGGCAGAGGCTGTTACCGATGCTGAACGCACTGCTCCCGTAGCAGTCGCTGACGCTGACAACGACACGACCGGCCTGGCCGGGTACTGAGGAGAATTAGTTGTTCACACCCCACGCGTTTAAGACGGTCGCCCACGGCGTTCCGTCTGTTTTCGTCACCGAGACTGCCATCCGCAAGATGTGGGTCATCACTTCGATGTTC
>Ga0307376_10003575_pt1 | contig 14507 bp, 30 predicted proteins | sample TR2MG_FD_202536 | JGI IMG/M metagenome (GOLD analysis project Ga0307376, IMG submission 202536) | Soil microbial communities from Risofladan, Vaasa, Finland - TR-2 | ecosystem: Environmental > Terrestrial > Soil > Coastal area > Acid sulfate soil | place: Finland: Risofladan, Vaasa | collected...
TAGTTTAACTGTGAAAGACGTATTGACATGATGGTTTATATGTTGGTATGGGGTGTGCTAGTGGTGTTAGCATTAATGCCGATGTTTTTAATTTTGTGGGGAAAATCAAATGATCATTAAAGTAGCTACAGATATTCTTAAGAGACACTGGTCGCCTTTTGATAGTCGGTCGCGTCCGTGGTCATTACAAGAAAACCGTCCTATTTCAATTAGCGAAGTGCAGCGGGCGGTCTCTCTGGAGCAGTTGGTATCACCAGAAAGGGAAGAACATTTTAAATATTATGGGAAGCGCTACAGAGAGTTACACGTTAGGCGGATAGCCTGGTTTGTAGTTAATGGGGTAGTGAAGCCAATTTCTATTTATGTTTGTCCATTTTTAAAAGACTTGACAAGTGGGGAGAGGTGGATTATAACAGATGGCAACCACCGGCTAGCTGCCGCTATTGTACGAAATGATTCGTTTGTTCCATCCAGCATTAGAGGGAATTGGGTTTATGCCGAGAAGTTATTGAGTTTAGATTTTGGTTCACCAGAGGGTATACGTTATGGATAACGATCGCGCTAAAGAAATTAAACAAATAATATCAAATCTGAATGAAGTATTGTCTGGTAATGAGTTTTGGCAAATTACTGTTATGATAGAAACTTTAATGTATGTTATTGCTTCTGTTGGGAGAGCAATTGGTAATGATGAGGCGGCGCGGATTCAAAATATAGTTATGGGTTTGTTAGAGCAGCTAAGTACCAAAGAAATCTCTGTACTGGATTTTATAGAGAAAACTACACCGGAAGCTCTTTTAACTGAAAATGAAAGACTTTTAATACTTCAAAGCAGCGGCGTTTCTATTTTTGGAAACACAAGCTCTCCGGGACAAGCATGAAGCTATATAAGCATTTTAATCGTTTAGCCTATCTGCGCCGTGTGCCTCGTAGACTGCACTCCCATTTAAGATGGGCTTTAACTTTGAAGCCTGGAGATATAATCAACGATTGTTCTGGGTTTAATGTTGTGATTCGTGAGATAGAGCCCCAAATCTTTTTTACCAAAAGCGGTTGGTATATCTACGATGTTAGGTTTACTACCGAGCCGCATGGAGGTAGTTGTTCTCTGTTCAATTGTGGTGTGGAGCCAGCTTTTTCCGTAAAAGAAATTGAACAACAATTTCGAAAATTCTATAATGAATGGGAGTGCGGACAAGGTGGTTGGGACTTTAAAACCGAAAAAGATCAAGTTTGGATGCGTTTATCGCAAGGGCTTTCCATCTGCGACGAACAAGGAATCAAAACACTTGACAAAACCAGCAAAATCAGTTAGTATTCGTTCACTGGAGACAATTAGATTATGGCAAAACAAACTCAATTAACCGTTAGCGATCTGGCAGTTATTCAGAAGTTTTTCTGTGATGTTTTGGCGGAGCCGGGTAGCCGGTTAACTACTGCCGACATCTATGTGCAAACGAAGGATGTGGTGTCTTCCAATTTGGATAGCTATTGTTTTCGTTCTTCCCTGAGTGATCGCATCAAAGATGGTACGCTGGCTGGTATCGTTATTAAAAAGGGGCGGTATGGTGGCGTCTCAATCAGTGATCTGGCAGTTGCTCGTGCGACAGTTGAAGCACTAGCACAAAAAGCAGAAGATGCTCCGGACGAGGTTGTGGAAGAGGAAGAGGACGAGCCTGATGCGCCTGAAGCTGGCATTGTTCACGCGGGCGCGGTTGCCAGGGCTGAACATAAAGCAAACGCACTTACTGTTCATCTTAATAAGAAGCTTCGTATTTATCCAATAGATAAGTATAACTGGGCAATTCAAAAGCTATCCGGCACCAACGCTGTGGGAGAGGAAAGCTGGCTTAGTTGTTCCTACCACAGCACTCTTGATCAAGCAATGCGGAGTGCTGCGCGCAGTTTGTTGGACAAGCGGTTGCGCGGTTCGGCAGAAACTGTTAATGAATTGAAAGAGTTATCACAAGTTGTACTAAAGGCAGAGGAATCTGTGCTTAATGAAATTAAAACCGCAGTCCAAAATATTGTTGACCAGAGCTAACTGGTAGTATATAATTAGTACCTAATCGGAGGAAACACCATGGCAGCAAGAGCAGTTTCAAGTGGATCGCTTACTTTCGGATTGGTAACAGTTCCGGTCAAGCTTTATACCGCCGCAGCGAGCGAATCGGTTAGTTTCAATTTTATCGCTCCGTCTAGCGTAGGTGAAGGTAAGACTCTAAGAAAGACCAAGATGCCTCTGCTTGATCCCGACACCAACGAAGAGGTTAGTCGAAGCACTTGTCCTAAAGGATACGAATGCGCCAAGGGTGAGTTTATTGTCTTTACTCCCGAGGAAATCAAGTCTCTCGATGCGGTTAAGAATAACTGCATCGAAATTCAGGAGTTTGTAGAGGCGGCAAGCGTTGATCTAATTCATATCGAAAAGAGTTATTATGTCAAGCCTGATAAGGGTGGTGACAAGGGTTACAAGTTGTTGTCTCAGGTTATGAAGGACAAAAACGTTGCTGCCATCGCTACGTGGGTTTCCCGTGGCAAAGAACATCTGGTCATGGTGCGCTCCTATCGTGGCGGGCTTCTCATGCACCAACTGTACTATAAGAATGAGGTCCGTGATTTTGAAGACAATTGTGCAGCAGTCACGATTAGTGATGTAGAAACCAAGATTGCGGGACAATTGATTGCTCAGCACACTACTGGTGCGCTAGATGTTAGCAAATATCGCGATCATTATATTGATCGGGTATTGGCGGCAGTCGAACAAAAGAAGGCAGGAGGCGAAATCAATATTGAAACGACGGCTCCGGGTTCTGCGCTTGATACTTTGGCTGCTATGCAAGCAATGCTTGACGGTAATACTGACGTACCACCCGTGCCGGAAAAGCCTAAAAAGACGAAGAAGGCTTCTAAGAAGCAAAAGAAGTAAGTTAATATAAATAATTGTATTCGCACGCATGTGCTTACGGAGAATAGAATAATGAATAATGATCGTAACGAAAATGACCGCACCACTTTGGTTCTTGGCGACTTGACGGCTCTGTTTGCTGCTCGGAGTTTTTATCAAAAGAGCATTAACTACGCCAAGCTAGATGAAACGCTAAAGCGTGTGCTTGGGGTTGAGGAGTTTGATGTTAACATATGGTACACTTTGTTTCGCCAAGATAATGAAAAGCAGGCATCATTCATTCAAGGGCTTAGGGATCTTGGTTGGGATATAGATACTGTCTCGACTCGGGATGTTCAGCGAATGAATGATCCTCGTAATTATCGTTTTGATACCAGAATTGCATACAATTTGGGGTTGGCAGTGGAGGCATATGATCGGGTTGTGGTAGTGACGGATAGTTTTGAACTTTATCCGGCATTCATGTCTCTCCATGATGACGATCCTAATATCGATACTTACCTCGCATTTTTTTCTGATGCATTGGACGGTCGTTGGTGGAAAGAAATCCGCCGTGATGATAGCCGACTGCATCTTATCGATCTGGAAGAGGAACTGCATCGAGAAGAGGATTGATGGATTATTTTGTTTTTACTCTAGGAATCATTCTCCTAGCCGCTACAATTATAATGCCTTTAGTATGCCTGTACCTTATTCTCACAGGAGCAGCGTTTCAAACACAAGTGTTGTTGCTATTGTGGACCATATTGGTTTATACTATTAGTGGTCATTTAGGTAGGAACGCATAATGGGACACTTTAAACAATTAGAAATTAAGGAAGCCGAGCGTGAGTGGGAAGCGGCTCATAACGAATGGCAAATCCGTCAGCTCTGTTAGAAAGACGACCTGTGTTACACCGAGAATTGAGGAGACCAAGACGATGACCAACTACAAAATCAAAGACGAGAGTATCTTTCAGGGCTGGCTCCGCTTCAGAGTTGGCAACGGTGAGTTTCGCGCAGAACGCAGCGGCGACGGCATTGTCAGCGTGTTCGTGCGGCAAGGTGAAAGTTTCGGTTTTGACAGACGTGTCCGCGCAAAATTCACGGCCAACGCGGTGTACACTGCTTGGCGCGATTCGGCCTAGCCATGCAAAGCAACCACGTCCCTGGACTCAGAAATCATGTCCAACCAAACGTCCAATATGCTTTGTACTCTAAGAGGTAAATCCCATGGCGCCAAGAAGGGCAACGAAGGCAAGGCGCCGGACGTGCCCCCGACCGACCCCGAGCTTTGGCTGACCGTCATTGGTTACCAGACGCCTGCGGAGCTGACCGCCGAGTTAACGGAGGACACCACCTACACGCCGCAGGATCGGATCGCGAGTGCAGTAGCCGAGGCTTACGCGCAGGGGCTTACCGTTCCGCAGGGCGAAGCCACGCAGCGGATTTTGCGTATGATGGGGTTGTCGTTGTGAGCGCCGCCGAACGGATTTGGTGGCAGGCACTGCTATCCAAAGAAGCGCAAACCAAGCTGGAAGAACGATTACGGTAGAATCCGGGGATATTAATTGGTCACATAATTAATCTTTTTCAAACTCAGAACTGGGCGTCCTTATATCCTGAGCAATTAAGTCCATCAAATCGCCCACTAGTTCCATCATTTCGTTGGAATCCATTCCTTCTGTCTTTAGACTATTAAAGAGGGATTTAGCCAACGTTGGGATGGTTCTTTCATCCTTGCTTGTCATTGCCGTTTTGTGATGAGCTAGGGTTCTAAGTATTGCCAGGCGCAGATGCTGTTTCATAATATTCTCCAACGAATGTATGCAAAAGTATTGACAACCCTATTTTAACCTGATACAAATCTATGTGGGATAAGAGGAAAGAAGTTTGTGCGAGAATTGCTAGGGTGACGCAATATATTGGTGTAACCAGCCCTAGACACTTTTGCCGGCATATTGATTTGTTATATGACGGACAAATAACTACAAAAACGAAAAAGGATTTAGGGGAACTATTGGTAATTATCAAAGCTAGTAGGGCAAATGAAGCGAAGAAAAATTAGTGTGCCGTACAAAATAAAGGTTTTTATATGAGATTAACAGAACAACAAAAACGCGATATTCGGCAAACATTGATAAACCTGTGTGATGGCACTCCGCTCCAAATTTACGCAGGGTTTGTTTCTACGTATATCGGTACTTACATAATTTCACTCGTAGAGAATCGCGACGAAGTGTTTAAAGAAAATAACAAGGACGGTAATAAGCGCAGTCTAACTCGCTAAAAAGTATTGACAAACTTAGATAGATGATGTAAACTCTCTTTACACGATGACGAAAACATTAACCCAAACCAAAAACACGAGGTATAACATGGCACGTAACGTTCTCTCTTACAAGTTTCAGGCAGCTGCTCGCGACGCCCTTCGCGAAGGTTGTGCTGATGGTGCGCGGATCACCCGCGAGGCTCTTAGTGCGGCTCTGACGGGCAAGGGCTATACCGTCACTCCCGCTCTTGCTGGTACTCTGATTGAGTCAGGTGAGCTGAACACGTCCACCGAGGCGTGGGATCTCTTCCGGGGACGATATGGTGGTATCCGTGAGGTTGACATGGAGGCTTACCAGGCAGAGCTGGACGCCGAGGCTGCTCGTGCCGTAAAGGCTGCGGAAAGGGCTGCCAAGCGCGCTGCCAAGGCTGCCGCCAAGGCTGGTCAGGCTCCCGAGGCGTCTGAGGCTGCTCCTGATGAAGCGGTCGCAGTCGCTAGCTAAAAGCTGGCTAAAAAAACGTCGAGACTCTAGCTCTAAAAGGGCTGGAGTCTTGGTGTTTTCTATCATTATCTTTACAATATCCTCGGAGGTAATAGATGGATAAGATGGATAAGATCAAAAAAGAAATTATAGAATTAGCTGGACGGGTGTTCCAAGAAGAGATTCCAACACGTAATATTTATGTTTCCCGCACCGATAAGGCTAGTGGGGTAAATCGAAAAGGATATAATTTATACCAGGGCAGTTTGTTCTCTAATAATCTAAAGGAATTAGCCCGTGGTAGACTTAGCTCCGATCATTATGGGGCTTTACATGCCTTGTTAAAAGCTGTAAGGGCGGTTCGCAGACAACAATTTGACAAAATGGTTGACAACAACAGTTTAATCTGATACAATCCAAATATGTATATTTTTACCGGTGATTCTCATGTAGGGCATCAAAACATTATGAAATACTGTAATCGTTTTGTTTGGAGAGATCCCCCTATAAAATATGCAAACGAAATGGATGAGATTATTATTAATAAATGGAACGAGGTGGTATCTCCCGAAGATATCGTATACCATTTAGGAGACTTTGCTTTTCGTAGCAAGAATACTTATTCATGTTTTAATCGTTTAAATGGTACCAAAATATTAATCTTTGGGAACCACGATGGTAAAGATGTTTTAAAACTTCCGTGGGCTAAGATTTATGGTAAAGTTACGGGTAAGGATGAAGATAGAATAAAGGAGTATACTTCTGTTTCTTTAACTATAGATGGACAATATATTACCCTGTCCCATTTTGCGCACCGGACTTGGGACGCTTCCCACCGTAATGCCTGGAATCTGTTTGGACATTCCCACGCCACTTTGCCAGAAGATGCTAGTTTATCTTTTGATGTTGGTTGGGATGCGTGGGGGCAACCTATCGATTTTGCTACGGTTTGTCGTAAGATGGAGTGGAAAAAAAAGAATGGCGCTCCTAAGATTCAAGAATGGACTCCAGAGAACGTGAGAGCGTTTAATATGCAGTTTATTAGGTAACTTCACTTCAAGAACCGCTTGACAAGTACCCGATCTGATTGGTATTATCAGAGCATGGTGGATAGGATTCAGTGGTACTGCGGACCCAAATTAGATGGTGTCCGCGCTAACCTGAAAGAGTTAGAAAAGTATGGGAATCGTGTTGCCGAAAGAAAAAAGGATGGTCGATGGTGCGCTATACACGTTGATCATTTTCAACCTCAGAAACATAAGTTTGAATCGCGAGCTGGTAATGATCACAACGGTTCTCTGATTCAGGGACTAAATAATCTTGACCTTGGTAATCTTGGTAAAGATACTATTCTAGTAGGGGAACTAGAGGCAGGAACCGAAGCAGCCAATAAACGTTTTGCCAAATTAGGGTATCGGCGTGTTTGGTTGTTTGATGTGGTATTGTTGCGGGGACATGATCTTCGTAAGATGATTCTAAAAGATCGTCGTACTCTTTTGCGCGAGACGATCTGGAATATGTTACCTGAGAAAACTAAACAGTTTCTTCTGTTAGTAGAGGATACAAATAAAGGTTTTATTAAGTTCTACGATTCTACTCTAAAGATTGGAGACGAGGGGGTTGTAGTAAAGAGGGTAGATGTTTCGGGATGGTCTTACCGCGCCTCTGGCAAAACAGATGACTGGGTGCGGGTAAAGCCTATGCAAACAATTGATTACGCAGTTATGGGTCCGGACAGGACCGATGGTGGCGAACTAACTGCACGTTTAGGGCTTTGGGATAATGGGAAGTTACGCAAGGTTCTTAAATATCAGTTGCCCAAAATGACACTTTTGTCTAATGGGTCGTTGGCAGAAGAGGGGTGTGTAGTTGAGATGTATGGAAGGGAATTGTTTGAATCAGGTTCGTTGCGTAGTGCCCAGTTTCTACGTTGGCGCGAGGATAAAACACCCAACATGTGTGATGGCACAATTAACAGGGTAGTACTGTGATTAAGCCTAGTGATTTGTCTATATCTATAACAGGGTGGGGTGACGCTTTATATCCTATTGATTGTAATTCAAACGTAGTAAAACAGATAATTCAATAGGGGGATTAAGGATGCTTGATGCGAGAGTTCAAACTAACAGACATAGGAAATTTAATAGGAAACACCCGGGAAGCTACTCGTCAAATTATAGTTAAATTTGCAGCATATATGAACAATCCTGCTTATGTGGATTCTGAACGGGTTCTGATAAAAGCATACCTTAAAAAGTATCGTGCAGAAGGAAAACATGCGGCACGAAAAGAGGTTGCTAGAAGAATTAAGCTAGGAAAAGAAATAAGAAAACTAAGAGAGATGTATCTTGACAAGCCTGGAGAAATTGGATACTATCCCAGCCATGGCAAAAAAGGTTAAAATTCTTCGAGGTGTAGCGGGTTCAGGCAAGTCCACATACGCACGCGCAAACTATCCTAACGCTTTAGTGGTAAGTGCTGATCACTATTTTATTAAGGACGGTATTTATACATTTGATGTAGCTAAACTAGGCGACGCCCACAGCACATGTTTCCGCAATTATATTCAAGCACTAATAGATGATGTTGAATTGGTGGTAGTAGACAACACAAACACTACTGCTTGGGAGTGTAGTCCATATGTTCAGGGGGCTTCGGCGTTTGGTTATGAGGTTGAGATTATTACTTTAGAATGTGACCCAGATATGGCTGCGCAGAGAAACATACATGGAGTTCCACGTAAGAGTGTGTTAGACATGTACAGGCGCATATCTAGGAATAGACTACCTCCATTTTGGAACCAAAAAACCGTATGAGTGATGTTTTATGGAGATTTTTATAAATAAAACCAATGAAATATCCACATATAAAAATACCTTCAGACAAAGAGTATTTTCGAATTGAAGATTTGGTTTGGCTTCTAAGTGAATATCGCCGGAAAAATTATGAATCACATGTGTGGACAAAACGGGGCACAAATTATGCTGAGTGCAAAGTGTGTAAATCTAAAATAAACTTTCATAAACAAAAAGATACTATATATTGTGTGTATTTCTTTATTCCAATTACTGTATGGCGCCAGATAGGAGTGGACTGTTGGCGGCGCGACCCGTCCAAATATTTTGATGACATCATGTCTTGTGATGCAATGTTGATTAGGGATATAATTACGTGAGGCGAGTATTAGGTAAAATTAAGGGAATTCTGGAAACAGAAGTTAAAAAGAGTCGTCGCAAAACTCTGTATCGGATGTTGCAGAAAAAGAATAATGGCATTGTTCCTTGGTTTCATCTGCGGCAAACACGTCAAACCTAAAAATGCTACTATCGAGCACATCGTTCCCCTATCGAAAGGCGGAGCCAATGAGAACAACCTCTCAGTTTCTCATTATCAATGCAACAGAAATAGGGGTAATGCCGAACTCGCAGATAAGAAAAACATTCCTTGCCCAACCAAACCGGCTAATCATGAAAAATAAAACCCTAACTGGCAATCCTAATTTTTCTATTATCCTTCCGGGTAATTGTCAGGCTTCTTGTAGCTTCTGCTGTTGGAAGTTTCAAACTACTCCGAGACGATATGTAGATCATCTGCGGCGGACATTAAACAAGCTGCCACCAGAATTTAAACGAGTAACACTAACCGGCGGGGAGCCTACACTAAGCGGGTACCTAGGCGTAACTGTTGATGTTCTTCGTGACTCTAGAGATTGGGACGCGATTGTGTTGTCAAGTAACGGTGCTAAACTTGGCGATTATACAGATTTAGATATAGATCATGTTAACCTGTCTCGTCACCACTATGATCCAAAAAAGATTTCACGCATTTTTAATACTAGCGAAATCCCATCTGATAACGATGTTATAGACATTATTGATAAATTTAATCGTGCTGGTATTGATGTAACCCTGGTGGCATTGTTGTGTGATCAGTTTGCTATTGGGCAGATAATAGAATACATAAAGTATGCTCGGATGTTAGGAGCATCGGCTGTCACGTTTCGTACCAATTGCCACGATAACTCTATCAAAGCCCCTAAAGAAATGAAATGGGTTTCTAATTATAACACAAATGATCGTTGGTCCTGCGAAGCTTGTCGTATTTGGACCCAAATAATTGGTGGGATGCGAGTTCAGTGGAAAGCCGCCAAGGCGGAACCTTCTCGTATCCATGGCATTCCATATGAACTAATTTTACAACAGAATTGCAAACTTACTACTGATTGGGCGGGCAAAGACGAATGGAAATCCTGTGAATGTAAACAAAAGGATAAACACGCTGTTCCTAAAACAACGGAACATAGAGCGGCTGAACATACTATTATAAACACACACTCCCCTGCTGATTATCGCTGTGGGTGTGCTCCACGATGCGGATAACAAGTTGACAATCAGTATTGTTTGTGGTAATCTTGGCTTGTAACGATGTCTAAACCTTATTCAACACTTCGGAATAGCCGAACAATTAAAGGAATGTTTCCTGGTATCCTGCGATGGGTAACACAAGGAGCGGAAGATTTCCGTTATTGGACTGTAAGCCATACTAAACGAATTTATCATAAGCTCGATTTGCGGCAACCATTCGATGTTCCGCATCGTTGTCAATATCGTTGGGGGTGGATCGATTCCGATTGGCAAATCGAGTTTGCAATAGGTAATATCCTTTGTAATTTCATTGAGAGAGAATATGGTGGGGAGGATAAATTCGAAGAGCGGCTGAAATGGTTGGGGGAGGAAACTGAGCAATGTAAAGCGAAGGATGATGAAATCGGTACCACTCTTAGTAATGGTGAAGCTGAATGGAATCGCAAGATTCTCAAGCTCTATCGCTGGTGGAAGTACGAGCGTACCGAACTAGCCAAGAAGATTCAAGAAGCAAATACTGGTGAGGATATTTGCGCGGCTGATGATGAATTCGATCGTCAAATGGAAGAGTTTCTCAAGGGTGTTGTGGAAGTACGGAGAGGGATGTGGACATGAGTGAGAAAAACGATTTAGCTAATTGGTTTGAAGTGTTGCATCAGCAAGGCGAAGAAAATCGTAAACGTGAGCAACAGCGCAAACAAACTTTAGCTCCCCATTTAGAGACAATTAAAAAGCTACCATTCGAAAAGAAAATACTAGAAGCGTACAAAACTTATGATTGCGGACTAATGTCTGGACGTGAATTTGTAGATTTGGTTTTTGAATCGTGTCGTTGTAAATTAGGGTTACTGCCGGAGGATTAAGATGCGATATGAACCTGACGATTATTTTATTTTCGTAGTTGATACTGAGCAGTATGCTGGTAATTTTGAACGAGAGATGACTGCGTACTGCACCGGAGTGATTGGCGATTGTGGCAAAGGGGATGAGCACGCCAAACAATTCAAAGAAGCATGTCCAGAAATGATGAGTTTAATGGATGAAATTGTGGCATCAGTTCCGGATGAACATGGTTGTTATCGTCCAGCCAGTATTTATGCTACTCCGGGCTGGTGGAATGATGGTCACGGTAACGAATATCCTGATTCAGAATGGGGTGCTCAGCATACTATCGATAAATGCCGAGAATCTATTCGAGAATACCAAATAGAACGTGGTGGATTAAAGTATGTTGATGCTGAGACAGCTACACCTAATAAGTGTTCATCTTATCAAAGTGTGGCTATGTTTTTTAATGAACGCCCTTCAATTAAGACTCTCGGTTTCTTAATGGATAGGGCTAAGAAATTTACTGAACTATATGAAAAAAACATTACCATCACCGGATTTCGGTTAATAAAAGAAGAGGTGGTGGCTAAGGAACTGTGGAAATCTCAATAAATGGAAGAAATCTACGTTAGTTCATATAGTCTCGGAGTTGAAGGTATGCCAAAAATTATCGATGGAGTTACCAGAATGGATGCGCCAGGAGCTAAAAGATCGCCGATATTCTGTAGACGATGACGATCCTTACAGAATTGTTAAATGAAGTAGAAGATGCTGTTTCCACCCGGTTTGTGGTCCTAGGTGGAAAATTTTAGAAATTAAACGACAGTGGTATTAATTTGTTAAGGGTAGAACATGACGAGCAATAAAAAAGCTACACCAAAATTACAATATACCATGCCTCGCCATCATTGGTATGGTATAGATTATAATTCTGAATATATCGGCGGAAAGGTTAATTCTATAGATTATCACTACGTATACTCACGAGCTGCTGGAAAAGATAAAATAACATCCATTAGAGACTATTGTTTAGATCGGTGGATTAGAAAATGTCTAAACTTAAATGATTTTAATTGTATAGGTGTTTCTGGCTACTACGGTGATGAGACCGAGGTACATCTGGATAGCGAAAAATTGTATCAATACGAGGGCTTTATCGGGCTGTTAAATAAAGACATGGCTTCAGATACACAAATAGTAGAAGAGGTTTTGCGTAAAGAATATGGATATGTTTTACCATGGTTAAAAAATAAAACCTGGAAGTTTTGTGATAAGGTGAATGTAAATCTAATTCATTCCACCAGATTGGATGACGATAATTCCGTTGATAATATGTTTGTTTTAGACCGTGGTGTTGTGGAAAAGTATAAAGAGAATCTTACGAGTCAGTATATAAAGGAAAGAGTTTTATCTTGTATGTGTATTAAACAGGGTGATAATTATAGGATAATTGACGGTAATCATCGTTTAGTGGCTTCACGCGAAGTATTGTTAGAAAAACTTGCTGCACACAAGCGTGGCAAAAAACCTAAAGTTTTCATGTCGGTGGTATATTGCGAGTGAACGCTCTCCCGTCTAAAGACGGGAACTTCTTGGTATAATTACGGGTCAGTCGGTTAATGGTAAACCAACAGGCTTTTAACCTGTGACTGAGAGTTCGATTCTCTCCTGACCTACTAAAATTTACGGGAACAAAATGACACGATCTGATACAGAAAATTCAAAGAAATTGAGGGCGCTTAAGACTGATATACTTGGATACGAGTATCTTCAGGAAATTATTATGAGTTATCCCAGTAAATATCATACATTGGAGGTCAAAATAATTGGGGAACTAGAGGGTGCTTGTATTGGATGGACCGCATTGATTTACGACATGACCGATTGTACAGATGGAACGGTTCAATTGGTTCACGAACCGAGGCATTTAAGTGTTACCAGAAATAATGTAGATATTGCCATAGACGAATTGATCATGATGTGGGAGCTAGCCAAAGCGAATCATATTGTATGGCGGGCGGATGAACAACAGAGAAAAGTGAAAGAAACTGTTGCCGCTACAGCGCTGAACGATCGAAAGGTGGCTATTTTGTCTAAACTAAACCCAGACGAACGCAAAATTTTGGGGTATTAAAATGGAAAACAAACCTACCGACACTACTAATTGTCCCATAAGAGAATACACGGCTGATGATTGTCGGTAGGACGGTGTTGGTTTTACCTCAAAAATAATAAGTGCCCGAGGCACAGAAATGTGTCGGAAGCTGTTGAAAAATATAAAAATACTGGCAAACTAACGGATGAAAAAAAATGGTTGAAATTATTCAAATCCGTGTAGCTATCGCTATTGATAAACGTGGTAACTGGACCACCTTTAGTGAAGACTGGAGGGGGAGCGCCGAGCCAGGAGATGACGGACATGCGATGGGTCACGCTAGACAAGACTTAGCAGAACGTGAACAAATACCTGTCGAAGAAATTGAAACATTCATGTTAACTACCGAACGACAAATTAATTATATCATTTGTCCCGATTGTTCTGGTGCTGCTGTGTTTTGTCGCACCTGTGGTGATAACGGTCGTATTTTTCAATAGGAAAACACATGCTACTTTTTGGTCCGGCTAGTTTAATTCGTCCTAAAACGTTTACATTCATTTTCGACATAGAGTCATTAGATAATGAATTAAAACAAGGCAAAGAAGCAGTGTTGGGTCATTATACAATTAGGAAAACCAGCCATGATTATAAAGTGACACATTATGGTAATATTATTGTAAAACGTTCAATGAATTTAGAACGGGTTATATTTTATGTGATGAAAGAGGTAGGTTGGAGCGGCACGTTTACGGTACGGAAAGGAAAGGACAGGGCTAAGTGAAATATTACTTCACGTTCGGCTGCGGGCAACCAAATGCTAACGGCTACCACGTAATCGAAGCGCCGACCTACGACGTTGCGCGAGCCGAGATGTATCGCCGTTTCGGTCAGAAGTGGTCGATGCAGTATACCGAAGCTGAATGGTCGAAGGACCACAAAACGCAAGCCGACATCTACCATTTGCACGAAGTAAAATGATGACGCAAATTGTATTAACTATAATTTTTACGGTGGTACTTAGTTTAATTGTTCGATGGGTAATGTTGCGTTTGGGATGGAAACCACCGAGATGAAAATTATCGTTGTAACAAAACAGACAGCGTATACTCGTCTGACCGAAGATCCTTCAACCCAAAACCTACTGGGTAAAAAGGATTTGGATTTATTAAAAGCAGCACATCAACGTCATCAAAACTGTGTAGATAAAGTGGTAGCTGAACTTAAACAGCTCGGTATTCGTCCGTATATCATATCATCTGGTCAACCGTTTGATGACAAAACGGCTGATTTTATAGTTACAGTAGGGGGTGATGGAACATTACTATCCGCTTCCCACTATGTGGGCAACACTCCTTTAATGGGTATTAATAGTGATCCCGAAACTAGCGTAGGATATTTGTGTTGTGCCAAAGAGCGGCTTAAAACCACTATTGAAACCCCTTCTCCTACACCTATTACACGCATGGAGGTTTTAATAAATGGCAAGAGTGTTGCTAAGAGAGTATTAAATGAGGCTTTGTTTACCCATTCATGTCCGGCAGCAATGACAAAATTTGTATTAAACAACAAGACTTTTG
>Ga0307376_10003576_pt1 | contig 14505 bp, 16 predicted proteins | sample TR2MG_FD_202536 | JGI IMG/M metagenome (GOLD analysis project Ga0307376, IMG submission 202536) | Soil microbial communities from Risofladan, Vaasa, Finland - TR-2 | ecosystem: Environmental > Terrestrial > Soil > Coastal area > Acid sulfate soil | place: Finland: Risofladan, Vaasa | collected...
TTCAAGAGTTTTATCAATAGCTGCGATATCATTTTCATATTGTAAATTACTTGCAGCTTTTGCATCATCTAATTGTTTTTGTAATGTTTCACTTCTTAATTCTTCTTCAAATCCAGCTGCTTTTAATGCTGCTTGTTGTTGTGAATCAATCAACTGTAATTGAGCTTCTAACAATGTTCTATTTGTTTGTAATTGAATATCTATAATTTGAGCTTCTGCTTTTCTAAAGTCCTCAGATAGTTTATCCATGTTTCCAAATGCTGCATCAAAAAGGGCTTTTCCTGCATCTATTAAAGTTGATACTAAACCAAGCACTGCACCTGCTATTTGTGCTTCGTAAGAAGGCATGGCAGATAAAGCCTGAGATGTTAAATCTAATATTTTTTTAAATCCCTGTTCATACTCTCCATTTATAAAATCTGTTATTGCTGACAAAGAACCTTTTATTAGGTCTATTGTATTTTTTACATTGTCTACAAAATCTTTACTTTTTTCTGCATTTATTAAAGCATCATAAAACTTATTAACTGCTACTATTGCAGTTTCCATTTGAGTTGTTGTCGCACCAGAAGATGCAATCGCATTTATTGCTCTTGTGCGTTCAAGCTCAATTAATTCTATATTAGTTTTACCAAGTTCTTTTAATTTATTATCATAATCTTCTATAGTATCTGTTAAAGAAACTATAGCCTCATCCTGTCCTATAAGTTCTTTTGTTTTTTCTTCTTCAGCCCCTATAACTTCTTTTAATCTGTTATTATAATTCCCAATAGCCTCAACATTTTTATCTATATTTGCTTTTAATTCTTTGTTATTGCTTCCAGTTAAAATATATTCATCTTGTAAGTTTTTTAATAAGTCCTCACGCAATTTTAATTTTCTTTCAAGCCCTTCTTTTTCTGTTAAAATTCCTTGTTGTACTGCTTTATCAATATTAATTAAAATATCTAAAAACTTTTTATTTGCAACAAAAGCATCTAAAGCCGCTTGTTTTTTTAATTCTGCATCAGCTTTTTCAGCAGCAGCAGCAGCAGCTCTTTCTCTTTCAGCTTCTTGAAATGCTCTATTTGCTTTTAATCTTTGTTGTGCAATTTCATCTTGTACATCTTTAGTTTGATTATAACCTATTACTTGTTTTTCTATAATTTCATTTGTTAATTCTGCACCTTTTGCATATTTATAAACTTCTTCAGTAGTTAATTTATATTTTTTAGCTAATCGTTCAACTAATTCATCTAATTTTTGATTAACATCTAAACTTTTACCATTTTGCAAAGCATAATATTCTGCATAATTTGCCAAAACTTCCATTTCTTTTGTAATTTTTTGTCTTAATACAAGTTCTTCTGCCAAAGTCCTTGATGGGCTTTCAAGTTTAGCTTTTTCTGTAAGTATATCAACTTGATCTCTAAGCTCATCAGAAATTAAACCTTGTTCATCTGCTAATTGAATTGCTCTTAATAAAGAGATACCAGTTTGTTTCGCAAATTCTTCAATAAACTTTGCACTATCTTCCGACGAGTCTTTTAATTCTTTCATCTTGGTAGTAGCATCAGTATATAACTTATCAAGATTGGATTCTTCAACTGCTTTTTTTATTTGTGTTGAAACTACAACGATTCCAGCAAGTCCAGCAGCAATTGCGGTAACTGGCAATAACATTGTCCCTAAAGAAACCCCTAGTATCCCAAGAGCCGCATTTAATCCGATAACTCCAACAGTAGTAATTCCTACACCACCAATAAGACCTTGCAATAGACTTGGAATTTTACCAAACATAGCTATTACATTACCTGCAAGATCAACAAGCATTCTCATTGCTGGTGCTAAAGATTTCATTAAAGAGTTAGATGCACTTTCTGCCTTTGATTTAAACATATCAAAAGAACCAGCCAAAGTATCATTTTGTATTTTATATTGTTCCGCTGCAGCATTTGTATTTGTAACCGCAAGAGTATATTTTTCTATTTCAGCTTTCCCAGCACCAATCAATTTTATCATAGCAGGACCAGCACGATCACCAAAGACTGCCATTATATCAGCACCACTTGAAACTTTTTTATTTAATACATCAATAATTTCTGCATAAGAATTAGTTTGAGGGTTTATTTCTTCGAAGGTAACACCAAGTGCTTTTAATTTTGCATTTGCTGGACTCGATGCGTTGGATAAGTCAGCTAAGGCTCCACGTAGTGCTGTGCTTGCTTGGCTTGCTTCAAAACCATTATTATAAAGTATCTGTAATAATCCGACTGTTTCCTCTACTGTTTTATTAAACGCTGAGGCAACAGGAGCAACATATCTCATAGATACAGCCAGCTTATCCATGGTAGCCTGTGAGTTACCAATCGCAGCTGCAAAAACATGTGATATTTTAGTAGCGTCTTTAGCTTCAAGATTAAAAGCTGAAATAGTGGATGCTAACGTTTCAGATGTTAAAGCCAAATCTGATTGAGTAGCACCCGCCAACAACATAACACCATCTAGAGCTTCTATTGTTTGAGTCGCTGTAAATCCTGCCGAAGCGAGATAATACATTCCCTGTGCTGCTTGTGATGCTGTAAATCTAGTCGTTTCTCCAGCCTTCTTAGCTGCTTCTTCTAATTGTTTAAATTCTTTAGCACTTGCACCTGTTACAGACTGCACATTTGCCAAAGATTGCTCTGTTTGCGCAAATACAGCAACGCCTTTTTTAAATGCTGTCGTAATTCCTATCATTGCCGCAACACCTGCAAGATTCATTTTAGAAAAAGAATCAGTCCACCCCTTTTTTACTGTTTCAGAATCTCTTTTATTAGTAGCTTTAAATTTATCAAATTCTATATTTGTTTTTTGTATATCACCTTTTAATTTGTCTAGTTGTATTCTTACATCACTATAAATACTGCCAGCATCAACAGCCATTATTTTTTAGATCCTTTCTTTTTTCTTTCTGCATAAATAATCCAAGATCTTTTATTTATATCATCTTCATTAAACTTTGTAAAATTTCCGTCAAGATGATTAGCAGGATTGTTATGTCCATTTGTCGCTAAAATTGCTGCATCATAAAGCATGTCTTCTGATATTAATTTAATATCACTTTTATTTATGTTTAAAGCATAACTAACAATTACAGAAATAAATTCTTCGGGCAAAATCAAATTTGTAAAAAATTCATAAGAAGCAACTTCTTGCTCTAATTCATTTCTACGCAATCCAAGTGGTGTTTTTTTTAATTCTAATTTCAACTCTTTTAATACTTTTCTACAATTATCTATGTTTTTATTTTTACCTATTACTTCCATCATTTCTTGATAAGTTGGAGATATCATTGACATTTCAACGATGCGATGCAAAGTTTTAGAATATTCAACTGCCTTTTTTAAGTCTTGTTGCTGTTCCATTCTGGCTTTTTCAATCACATCGCTTAATGTCTCTATTAAAGAAATATTTCCACATGCTAAAACTTGGGTACTTGTCAATTCTCGCAATTTAATTGGTATCATAGCATCAAAAAAAGGCACAATCAAAAGTGGATACTGTGCCTTTTCAACTTCATCAAGTACTAAACTTGTTTCTGTCATTATACAGTCAACATATTTAAAGCATCAAAAGTTTCAATAGACATTTCATCTTTTATAACTGTATCACCCCAAATTACACCCGATTCATCTTTATATGATGTCCCAGTAATATTAAAAGTTTTATCTGACAAACCTCGTTCATGTGTTTCGCCTGCAATCGTTGCCTTCGCTGATCTGATACGCTTGAAAGTATAAGATGCAAAATCATCTTCTTTATTTGTTCCAATTGAATAGTTATAATATGCAGTTTCTACATAAAAATAAAATTTTGAGTCATCAATTGTAGGTGATTCATAATCTCCAAGATCATTTATTGTACCACCCTCTAATAATCGAATTAAAGTATAATCAGAGGCAGCGTCAACAAATCCACCAGTTACACCCTTTCTGTATCCATCTGATAAAACTTCAAAATCTTTTCCATTTGCATCTGTAGAGGTATAATTTTCATCAGCCTTGACCATAGGTTCATCGTTTTGAGATTTGAAAGTATTACACTTAACAAATACAGCCCCAAATCCTTGTCCAAACCCTGCAACCTCGGCAGCTTCCCCATACAGTTGCCAGTATGATCCTGATGCAAACGCACATTTAATCCTTTCTGTTGTTGCTTCAAGCGAAAAAGTTGCACCTGTTATCCCAGCTGCTGTAAATGCATCTCTAAGTTCTGCACCTGTAACTGCAGAAATATCAACAGCCCCAGATAAATCTATTTCTTTAGATTCTAATGACCCATTGTCTATTTTTGCATAAACTGGAATTTCATCATCTGATGCTGAAATCCCTGAAAAATCAAATGTGCCAGCATGTCCAATTAAAAACCCTTTACCAGCAGGATCTACTGTTATAGGTAAAGGCAAAGTTAAATCAGCATTTAGTGGCATAAATCTTGTTATCGGTAACCCAAATTGAGCTACTGCTACTGTTTCTAACATAAAGTTAACTCCTTAAAAAAATCTTGATGGCATAAGGAAACGACGTTCCATCGAGATAGTACCATCATCATTAGTAGTTATATCTCCATAATCTTGCATTAATAATAATTGATTATAATTTCCATGGCGTGTTGTTGCCTTAAAGTTTGTCAATAATTGTGAGACTGTACATAAAGTATAATCTTCTAAAAATATTTGTTGCCCTGGAATCATATGTACAAAAATTCTGTATATTTTTCCTTCTGCTGCATACTCTGGTCTTACTACAATATAAGGAGGCTTCGGTAAAATATCACCATAAGGAACTACATTTTTTATAGCACCAGTTTTTAATTGTGTAACTATTTTAGTCTGCATATAATTCCTTAACATCCCTAAAAAATCTTCCAGCATACTTTTGTATAATTGGTCTTATAGCTTGATTCCTTCCATTGTTTGCAAGCTCCAAGTATGGACCATATTCTACACCATGTCCCATTCTCCAAAATATTATATTACCTTCTATTTTTGCATCAGTAAACATTCTATTTTTAGCATCATAAGATTGATTATTCCAATATTCGTTTCTTGCTTGATTATCATTAAAATATTTATCAGCATATCCAGCATATTGAAACGCAAGTGCTAAAATAGCAATTTTACGTTTATCAAAAATACTTGCTATATTTTTTTTAACACCATCTATATTGTCAATTGACATTTACACGCCTTCTTTCTGTACTCATAAGTCCCATTGATAAAAAATTAATTGCATCCATTGCTTCGAATAGTGTCAATTTAGATTTTCCAAAAAACGGGTTGTCTATTAACTGAACTGGAATAGGTTGTATTTGTTCTTTTTTTTCTCGTGGTTTATTGGCTAATCCAAAATCTATATTTCTAATTTCATCTGCCATCATTCAGCCTCCAACATTATCGCCTCATAAGCAACAATGCCACTAAATCTTTTAATAGTTTCTACTATTCCAATTTTCCAAGTCTTGTCTAAATATTCAAACGTATCATCTTTTGTTATAGTTGTTTTAAAGTCAACTAATATAAAAGAATTTATAGCGTTTGTAAATCCGGAAGGTGAAGTCGTAAATTCTGCAACTCTTTCACTCGATATCCTACATCTAACATTTCGTGGTGTACTTGTTCCAAATGGGTTTATAGTCATTCCACCAAATCCATCTGATATTGAAGCCTGACTATAAATAATAATATTTGATAGATTTTCATTTATTAGTATTTTAATTCCACGTCGTGCTTGTGCAAGAATTTCTTGATTCAAATATTACCACCTGCAATTTCTGGCTGTATCATTTGTCCAAATCTTCCAGTGCTGTTTAAACTTGTTACTTTTATATCTTCCGAAACATCTGCAAGTAAACCTTTATAGTATTTATACATATCTGATATTCTTTGATACTCTATAGACTCCCTGCCACTATCATTTTTAACAATAGGCAATTGACTACCTAACTTTTTTATTATTGCTTTTAATCCATATTTTATTGCTAATTCACTATCATATTCATCAATCCACGTCGCAATACGTGTATCTGATAAGTTTAAGTCAACAAAATAATAATCAGCAGCCACAGCTCCACTTTCCAAATCAGTTTTTACATAATTACCTGTATCGGCTAAATAATAAACTGTTTGTTGTGCTGGAATAGCTGGCAACGCTGTAGTATTAGCAATAGATATAATGTTAATACAGTTTGCAGGGTCTGCTATATCAAGTCTAAATTCTTTTATTTCTGTAAAAGTTGCCATTAAAATAAAAGGGTGTTGCCACCCTTACTCCTATTAGTCTGGTAATGAAACTTCAATTACTGCTCCATAACTTGCACCAAGTGTAGTGCCTGTAAAAGAAGAACCCAAAAACCGTTTCATATATTCAGTCTGTACTCTATACCATGCTTTTTCTTCTGTAGAAAGTTGCAATACTGACCCTCTCCCTGTTTCCATTGTTAGTGGTCTTTTAGTCATTACATAAGCATAATCTAGTGGTACAAATAAATATCCTTTTCCAGCAGTAACTCCAGGAAATGATAATGTATCTTTTCCCCATGTAAAGCCATCAGTAATACCTCTATCGTATTCTAATATTTCATTGATCGGTAATGCTTGGCGGTTGTTGCCTCTTGTTCCAGCAGCTCCATTGATATCTAACTTCCCACCGATTACTCGCATAATGTCCCACGTATTAGAAGAATTACCTAGCCAACTTATGCGAGGTACATTTATTTTTCTACCTGTAATAGTATCTTTTAAATCTCTTAACTTTTTAATACCATTGTATAGAGTTGTCCAAATCTTCTCATCTCTTGTATTTGCTGCAGTTTCATCCTTCGCTTGTTTTTGAGATGCAACATAAGTTGCACCAATAATAGCACCAGCAACTTTTGAATTTCTATAATCTGTATTTGCATCAACAACGGCTTGACTGACTTTTTGCATGTTATGCAAAGAGTTATATAACAAGTTTTTCAAAGAGTCTTTCCATCCCATACCAGCCGATACCATTGTAGCAGTATCTACCGTTCCAAGAAATTGTTCAATCAATGGAACGGAATCATTAGAACCGCTAATAGTTTTCATAAATCCTACATACGGCAGAATGTCTCTTAAGTTTATAATTTCTGCAAAATTATAATTAGTTTGCTCTGTAGCAATTCTTGAAGTTAAATCAGGGGCTTCCTGTGTTCTTCGAGTAAAGTCAATAAATAGCTTTCCCACCAAGTCAGACAAATCACTTGCACTTGGTGCTTGCGCCGCATTTTTTACTTTAGTCTGTAAGTCTTTGATTTCATTCCATAGTCTAAAATAACCGTCCGAACCTTCCCATTTTGCATTTTTCATAGGTACTAAAAATTCTTTTATTATACCTGCTTGTTCTGCTTTGCGGTTATCATCCATTGATCCTGAAAAGATAGCAGCACTTGTAGTGTGCATATTTTTTATTCGTTCTTCAACGAGTTCTTGTTTATTAAAAACTTTTATCATTGTTCCCTCCTTATGCTATCAGCTGTGCATATCTGAATTTAGAAAACCTTATTACACCTTCTGAATTTCGTATTTCTACTAATTGACCTATAGCATAATATCCTGATGTTGATGTATCAGATAATAATCCTGTTGCAGAGTCAAAATATACTATTTGATTTACAGTAGCAAACGTTTCCTCTTGATCTGTGAATTCATCATCCCCAGCTTGTAATATAATTCCATCTTCAACATGAAATGAACCTACATCACCATCATCAATATCTTCATCAGCAATGCAAACATAATCACCTATTACAGTAATATCGTATTGGTCTAAATCATCACCTGTGTCATTGTTTAATCTAATATGATCAACTTGCTCTACTTCTACGTATACAGTAGCCATATATGCCCTCCCTAATAATCAACTGTTTCAACTGAATTAGTCGAAGTTGATCTTTCTTTTTTACCAATTACATTAGCATTGCTTAAATAATCAGCACTTTCTTTTGAAAAGTTTTTTGCAATAGGGTCATCTTTCAACGCTTCAATTGCATTTTTTAATTTTTCACCTGAAAGATTAGTAACTCTACCTTCTGCATAAGTCCTCAAAAGGTTAGGTATTTCTTCTGTTCCAGGATTTCCAAATTTCTCTGTTAACAAAGCATTTCTAACCATATCTTCACTTTCTGAAATTATATCATTCAATCTTTTAATTTCTGCAATCGGGTCAGCTATCTTAGCTTCTTTTAACGCATTAGAAAGCACTAAAGCTTGTGTGTGTTCAGAATTTATTACTTTGTTCTCAATTCCCATTGCATTAGCAATCTCGGAAATTGTCAACATCCCATTTTCACATAAGTTTTTAGCAGTTTCCAACAATTCTTTTTTATCCATGTTAAAACTCCTATTCGTATTTTTCAATTGATCAAGCAGACCAGATGCTATTTGATTAATGACTTTGTTATCTTGCTGCGATGAGCGTGATTGTATTGATCTTAACGCTGACCGGAACACTATGCCATTTTTACCATAAGCAAAGGAATACTTATCTTTTGAATTTTCGTTTTTGTTTTCTACTAAATGCCATTTTTTACATTCATTAGCATTGTTGTAAAATATATCTGTTTCATTCCAGGCAGAATCTAAATCGATTTTACCTGATTTTATTAATTTTTTGCAATTAGAAATACTATCTTCTAATACTTCAAATTGATCATTTGCATTGGTTACTTGATCCATTGCACCCTCGCCATAACCGACTGCATCATTCCTTTCACCTCTCATAGACTCAACAATTCTATAAGAAACATTTTCTCCATCATCTTCTCGTATCTCTCTAACATAAGCGACTAAAGAATAATGTATCATATCGGTTTTGTTTTCTTTTATAAATGTTTCGTTAGAACCAGAAGCCCCGGTTGGTGGTATGTAATTTTTAAAATAAACTTGACCAGTACCATTTCCTTGTTTTTCTACTTTTCCACCTATTAATATAAAGTCTGTAGTATCTCTTTTCCCCCAGTTATATTCATGTCCAAATTTACTACCCGGGAAAGGTCTTTCTTTTAACTTATTTATATAAGACTCAAAAAAACTTTCTTCATACGTTTTGTCGTTTGCAATTACAGGATAATTAATAACTTGAATTTTATAATATGGGTTGTCATCATTTTTTTGCCATTCTTTTAAAGTGTTTTCAGGAATTAGAGTAGGAACTTGATCAGCAGATATATTTACTTTTTTATTAACATCTGAATCAAAAAAATTAAGCACCCTTCGAGTGTTAAATATCTTGTCCATGTTTGATTATCCTCCATTCTTTCATATTTGTCAATGCCTTACGCAACATAATATTTATCATACCATGTATCTAAATAGTCAATCTTATTTCCATTTATCCAAGACTTTAAATCTATTTTTAATTCTGATAATGGTCTTAAAATTGGTCTTACATTACATCTACATCTTGGATGTGGATATGCTGGGACTCTTTCATAAGTGTATGGAGAGTCGTTAGCGATGTTAGGACATTCACAGTTCCATGACCGCCTTCCCAATTCTAAAACCCAATCATACAAATTTAAAGCTCCTGGATTCAGAAGTCCTTGCTCTTTTGCTGCATCTTGTAACGACATGTATAATTCAGAACTCACCAACCTTATTGCCCTTGAATCAATTCTGTTCCCAATTCTATTTATAAAAGTTGCTGTGCCTCTTTCAAGTTTCCCAAATCTATTAACAAGTGCAATCTTGCCATCTTTAGTATATACTTGAATGTCTTTTGCAATAGCAAGAGTACTTCTACCCTGTGCCATACCAGCAGATATTATTTCCTTTATTTGATTCTGATAATTTTCTCCAACTTTCCAGACTCTATCAGAAAATTTATAACCATCTGTAAAAATTCTATTAACAAGTGATTCAATAACTTTTGTATTGATTGATAAAAATGTATTTCTAACTCCAATCTTTGTAATTTTAGTTATTTCTAAATCGTCAATAATATCAGTCATGTAATCGACGTTTATTTTATTAGTTATATCCACGCCATTATTTACTGTTAATTTTATTTGTGTATCTACTACTTGCCTAATCTTTGTAGCCTCAATTTTTAATTGATTATTTATTTGCTTTAATGAATTTATTGTTAACGTTGATTTTCCTGTAAGCTCTGCATTTTTTATCAAGTTAGCAATGGTCTTACTTGCTTGTTTATATGTTTTAGATAGTTGTTGTATTGCTTTAAACGTTAGATATGGGTAAGTAGTTCTTGCCTTGCTATAAGCTGCAATGAATTCTTGATTATTCGTTTCTAAACTCCACTATCTTCATTATCTTTATTGACTTCATTATCCATGTTGCTAAAATCAAGAGCATCTGTGAAGCTTGCATTATTCCATTGTTTTAATTTCCCCATGTCATTTAATCCCTTGTTAAACTCTTCAAAAGTCATATCTGTAAATCCAGGATATGTTTTTTTCCAAATATTATACATTTGTGGAATTGTTATATCAGCATTATTTGCAAGTAAAGACAAACCCTGTGCATAGTTTTTAAATATTAAAGCTCGTACTTCGTCGCTTACAGAATCTAACTCATTCCAAACAATTTCTATTTCAGTATCATCAAAAGTATTAAAATTAACGATGTTTAATAATTGCAATGATGCTGTGAATAATTTTTTATAGGATTCGTTTTTTTGTTTTTGTTTATTCTGCACATACTTCATTAAAGTAGCCATGTTCTCTTCTACCGAAGCAACATTCCCAACTGTTTTTAAACCCCACACAATTTCGGGACATCCTGAAGCTTCTACTAATTTATAATATATTTGTTTTAAAGCTTTATCATAAGCTTCAATAGCAACAGTAGGGAAGATATAACTTGTCTTTTCTTTATCAGATAAATTTATAATTAAATCAGTATTAGCAACATCATATTCTGCAATAGATGCAATAGCATTATTTGCAAGCCAAGCATCCACATCGGACGTTTCTTGTATCATCTTTACTTTAAATTTAGCAAGCATCTCTGATCTTGCTAAAGAAATATCATGATAATCTTTTAAATCTGCAAGTATCCTTTCATAATCTGAATGCCCTCTAACTTCATCACCATCAGCATTGTTTGAAAAGTTAATAGGTAATATGTTTATAACATTTCTTGCTACCGAGTCTTTTAAACTTTCTAGAAAATAGCCGCTAATTTCTAACCATTTAACTTCAATTTTTTCTCGTGTAAATGATCTTTGTCTTCTTACAGTTACATCACGATTCTCTTCAGCATTTATTATTATTTGTTCATCAGTTGCGATTTTAATTATTTTATTAGTATTTATGTCTCTAATTATATCGGAAATAGTATCGTCGGGTATAAATTCCCAAATCAATTTATTTAATTTTGATGAGTAATGCGGAAATATCCAAGTAGTGCCATCTCTATGGGTTTGAATATGATTTTGATCCATCTGAACTGAAAATTGTTGTACTATTTTTTCTAAAGTCTTATCAATTCTTTTATTTTTTTTAGCACTTTTAGGTATAGGCAAGCCCATAAAAAAAACAGGTACTGCGATTGGTGTATACGATAGTCCACCAGCAAGCTTCAATCCCGGATAACTATTATGGTATAAACCTTTTGTCAATTCAAGGTTTATAGTTAAGTTATCCCGATAGTCTCGTGGGGCTGGTCTTCTAACCGCTTGCCTTGTAGGATTTGTAACTACTTCTTTTTGTTTAAACCAATCAAAAACACTCATTAACCCTCCGAAATACTTTAACTTTTAAAAATATCATTGGAATATACTACCTGTTTTAATAATTTAGCATCATATTGTATCGACTCCGCAAACTTTATAATTGCAGGAATATCTTTGTCTAAACATTTACTTTCATAATAAGGTGTATTTTCATAAACAAAAGTATGAGATCGATTGACTCGAGTATCGCATAAAAATAATTCTCGAAGCTAATTATAATCGACTCCAATTTGATTAGCAATTCTATAAAACTCATTACAAAAAGTTACCTTTGTCGCAAGAAAAGAATTTTCCATATATTTACATAATTCTGCAGTCTTTGAGTCTGTTTGATAAAATCTAACATTTGAATGTAATTCTAATTTATAAGCCTCAACTACTTTTTTTGTTAATTCTTTATTACCACCAACAATTACAAAATTATAATCAACATTATTTGCATGAATAGTCTCGCCGTAATATTCCGGTGAAAATACAATGTTTTTCCCAGTTTCTTTTCTTAATGATTCTGTAGTCCCGGGCGGTATAGTCGATTTAATACAAAATACCTCCGCTTCATTTTCTTGGATAGCTTGTCTAACTATCGAAATATCACATGAACCATCTCCTTTTTTTGGAGTTTGTACACATACAAAAGCAACATCAATTTTTGGTTTACCTTTTATATATACAATATTAAGATTAGGGTCAGTAACCCAAGCATCTTTAAATATTTTAAATATGTTTTGTCCAACTATTCCATATCCAATTATTTGTATATTCATTTTTTTACCATCACAAACCAAGTATCTTCATGACTTAAAATTATATCTTCTTTATTAAACATTTCATCAACTGCTTTTTTAACTCCCGGCAATCTTTCATTCCCATAGTCATGACCACCAATCCATCCACCTTTTTTTACTTTCGATAGCCACATTCTTATGTCAACAATAACTCCGGTATATGAATGATCACCATCAATAAAAATATAATCAAAATATTCATTCTCGAATTTAAGAACTGCTTCTTTCGATTCCATTCTCATGATTATAGCACGATCACCAGCAAAAGCAACTCTAGTCCGTGTTAAATGATAAGCAGTATCATGAGATTGTTGCGGTTTCTTGGAATTATTATCACCTGATAAGGCATAAGAACTATCTTTTTTAGGAACTTCCCAAGGGTCTATCATTATATGCGTAACTTCTGCACGATGTTTCAATATTCTAAACGCCGTTTCTCCATGTAGCACGCCTATCTCTGCACCTATTAGTTTTTTGCCTTCAGGTATCATTTTTATTACAGCATCCCAACGCATAGGAAAAGGATATTTAAGCGATTGATTTATCAAAGAAGTATCAGGCTTGATTATTAATCTTTCTTTCAATTTTACAGGGTCTGTTTGTAATACATTCCCTGGCATACCCACCGGTGTAGGAAATATATTTTGTAACTCTCTAACAATATGTTTTCTTTTTACATATCTTATACGCATGTTTACCTCTTTGCTTGGATTCTAGTTGATTTATTGTAAGTACTAATAATTTGTATATTAGGCAAATATTTTTTTACTGTTTCTATTCCTTTTGTGTTTTCTCTAATATCTATAATCAAAACCCCATCATCTGTTAATAGCTCGTTTATTTTTTCAATGTATGTTTCAACTGGATAATGATAGCCACAACTTAATAAAGATATAATCAAATCTTGTTTTTCTAATCCAACCAAAGCAGAACCACAATTAGCATTAATAAATCTAAATTTATTGATTTTATTTGAGCGCAATATTTTTTCTGCAATAGTAAATGAATTATAAAAAGACGTTTTTTCTTTATATCCATAATAAATTATATCTTCTATAACATCTTTATCAACTAGATTTAAAGTAACATCATTATTATAATACATTGCTAATAGTACATCCATACCACATAAACCACAACCTATATCTAATATATTATCACACTTATTAGGTAGATATTCTTTTATATCATTAAATTCTTTTTGCATATCAGTATCATAGTCTTTAATGATGTCTTTATATCCTGATCGTTGTAAATCAATTAAGTATTTAGCTTCGCTTGGTATTACCATCAAAAGCCCTCCACTTGTCAATAATTGGTCTTAAATAAAAATGTTTCTTTTTTAAAATATAGTTATTTAACAATAAATCTCTAAGTCCTGATTTAATATGTATTACTTTGGTATTATGATCTACCAACCTCCAGTTTGTTTGTTCAGCATTCCAAATTTGACAAGGTAATTCTTTTATTTTAACATCGTCGTGCATTTCTATTGTCATCGCTAACGATGCTTGATCTATTCCATAATGATAATTTACAATATCTTCATTCTCATAAAAATACTCGATTAACATATTAGTGTTATCAATCCAATCTTTAATAAATAATTTAGCTTTTTTTGTTGCCCTACAAAACCAAAGCCCAGTATTATATTTTGGTTTATCTCTAACTGTAAACGCTAAGTCAAATTCATATTCCCATACATCAGTTATAGATCCATTAAACATTAAATCACAATCAGCAATTGCTAAAGAATGATGCGAAACATAAGCATATTTAGCAGCAGGCATAAATCCATAGTAAGTATCGAAATGATGATTAGATTTTTCAGGAGGTACTATTGGTATTACTTCTATATCTATTTTTGGCATATATTTTTTTGCAGAAAGTTTAAAAACATTTAATAATCTTTTATATTGTCCTGTTGAATCGAAAAACGCTGTAACTATTTTCAAAGTTTTAAGTCACCCAAATATTTAAAT
>Ga0307376_10003579_pt1 | contig 14499 bp, 15 predicted proteins | sample TR2MG_FD_202536 | JGI IMG/M metagenome (GOLD analysis project Ga0307376, IMG submission 202536) | Soil microbial communities from Risofladan, Vaasa, Finland - TR-2 | ecosystem: Environmental > Terrestrial > Soil > Coastal area > Acid sulfate soil | place: Finland: Risofladan, Vaasa | collected...
CGGGCGGTTGTCATCAACCTCGAACACGTTGAGGCGGAACTGGCCAAACGGGTGATCGACTTTACCATTGGCTGTACCTACTCGCTGAACGGCAGTATGCAAAAGGTGGGCAACGGCATATTCCTGTCGGTCCCCAGCAACATGGACATTGCCAACGAATTGAAGGATCAGCCTCACTACGATAAGAGTATCTTCTCCTGGATCAAGTAGCGGGTGTTCCTATAGGGCTTATTGCTTTGAACCGGGTGGCAGGGAGGGCGCATTTCTAACGGCGCCCTTTTTCGATGGAATATAATGGGAGTGATGGCGTGTCTATCGGGAGTAAGAAGATCGGCATAATCGGCAGCGGGGCCATGGGCGAGGCCATGGTGACCGGCCTGGTGCATTCGCGCCTCGTGGAGCCGGGCCGCATCGTCATAACCGACGCGAACATGGCCCGGGTGGCCGTCCTGGCCGAAAAGTCCGGCGTGGGAACGGCCGGCGGCAACCGGGAACTGGTGCAGGCCTGTGACCTTGTGTTGCTGGCGGTGAAACCGAAGGTGGTTCCGGATGTCTTGCGGGAAGTTAAGGGATTGTGGCGACCGGACCAGACCCTGGTTTCCATCGCGGCGGGGGTTCCCACGGCCCTTTTGGAGGAACTGGCGGGTTTGGCCCTGCCGGTGGTGCGGGTTATGCCCAACACACCCTGCCTGGTGGGAGAGGGTGCCAGCGCCGTCTGTGCGGGCCGCTACGCCGGGGAGGAACACCTGTCCGAGGTCAAGACCCTGTTCAGGGCGGTGGGCCTGGCCGTTCAGGTGGAGGAGAGTCTCATGGACGCCGTGACCGGGCTTTCCGGTAGTGGTCCGGCCTACATGTTCCTGATCTGCGAGGCGCTGACGGATGCCGGGGTGCGCCTGGGCCTGACCCGGCAGGTGGCGATCAGCCTGGCGGCCCAGACCATGCTCGGGGCGGCCCGGATGGTTCTGACCACCGGTGAGCATCCGGCGGAATTGAAGAACCGGGTCACGACGCCGGCCGGTACCACGGCTGAAGGGTTGTTGGCCCTGGAAAAGGGCGGCCTGCGGGTGGTCCTGGATATGGCGGTGAACGACGCCGCCGCCCGCTCCCGGGAGATGTCGCGTTCTTAAGGTGGATCCGGCCGCAGGCCGGGAAAGGCAGGTGTAGAAGTGGGCCTTTTCATTGAACTGGTGGATATCGTCTTCCGGGTCTATTACATCCTCATCCTGGCGCGCGTGGTGCTTTCCTGGATCAGGCACGACCCCTACCATCCCCTGATAAGGTTTATCTATGAGATCACCGAGCCGGTGCTGGGCTTTTTCCGGCGGATCATCCCGTCAATGGGCATGCTGGACCTCTCCCCTCTGATAGCCCTCCTGGCCCTGGAATTTGCCCACTGGTTGATTGTCACCATTCTTTTGGGATTCTAGAATACCGGCCGGGGTAACCCGGCCGGCTTGTTTCGGTCCGGGGGAGCGGGAATGGTTCTCCTTTTAATACATTATCTGTATCATTATACTACATAGATTGTATCATTGCTGTAATATTGTGGTAATCCGGGCCGGCGTGACCTGTCCGCTACCATGTCGGCAGAACCCGGAGGCTTTGCGCTCCGGGATTATAATGGTAAAATGAAGGTGTTTTCACCAGACAGGATTATCCGAGGAGGTGTCCTTCATTGAGTTTCCCGTCATCCGGAAGAACAATCCACGTGCTCGGCTTTGCCGGCAGCCTGCGCCGGAACTCGTATAACCGGGCGGCGCTGCGGGCGGCTTCCGAGGGCCTGCCCGAAGGCATCACGATGGACATCTTCGACCTTGCCCCCATACCTCTTTACAACGAGGACCTGGAGAAGGAAGCCTTCCCCGCGGCGGTGACCGATTTCAAGGCCCGCATCGCCGACGCGGATGCTCTCCTGATAGCCTCGCCGGAGTATAACTACTCCATCCCCGGGGTGTTGAAAAACGCCCTGGACTGGGCTTCCCGCCCGCCCGGCCAATCGCCCCTGCCCGGCAAGCCGGTGGCCGTCATGGGTGCTTCCACCGGCTATTTCGGCACGGCCCGCTGCCAGTATCACCTGCGCCAGGTTTTCGTTATCCTGAGGATGCTTCCCCTGGTTACCCCCGAGGTGTTTATCCCCCAGGCCCAAAGCAAGTTCGACCCGGACGGCCGCCTGACCGACGAACAAACGCGGCAACATATCCAGAGCCTGCTGGTGGCCCTGCGGGACTGGACCATCCGGCTCCAGGGTCCGGACCGGTAGGTGGCCTATCTCAGGGAGGAAGCCGGCGGCGTGGTGCTCCAGTTGCGCGTCCAGCCCAGGTCTTCGGCCAACCGGGTGGGCGGCGTGCAGGGGGAGGCCCTGAAAGTGCATCTGACGGCCCCGCCGGTGGAAGGGGAGGCCAACGAGGCCTTAATCCGCTTTTTGGCAGAAAAGCTGGGTGTATCGCGGGGCGCTGTGCGCCTGGTGTCGGGACAGAATTCACGGCACAAGCTGGTCCGGGTGGAGGGGTTGACGGGTCCGGCCGCGCGGGAGCGACTGGATCCGGGCCGGTCGTAGATCAAGTGGCCGTTGTCTCACAGTCAGAAGGTGGCTGGTATGGATGCCCGCCGGGCCAGTTGACAGACCGCCCGAACTATGGTAAAAATAAGGGGAGCCAGAAATTAAGCGCTTCTGTGGCCCCACTTGAACCGGGTCTTCTGTTGAACCCCTAACTGCTGCGAGCAGTTAGGGGTTCAACATTAACGGCCGCGAGTCAGATGGACAACCAAGGTGAGAAACTAAAATGACCGCAATCACGATGTTGATAACATCGGAGAGCTTGACCATCCCAGCCTCACCCCCTTCTGGAACAAGTTCCTCCCGGCAAGTGAGGCTTCGCTTAATTCCGACTTCCTCATACCAAATATATACTTCTTTGAGTGGTTAGTCAGTGAATGGAAAGGGTAGGGAGGTTCCCTGTTGGCACTTCCGTCCCGGCTCCGATCGGCGCCAACGGGGCCTTGCCGGACTCAGCGGCCCTGGAAGCTCTTCCGCCCGGTTCCGGTGGCCCGGCATGGCGAAAGGAAGCGGCAGTTGACTTGCCGGTTACCCCGGACTATAATTAACAAAACCGGGGGAGAAGGTTGGAGACCATCGCCCCCATTGCCTGTGAACGGTCGAGTAAGCCGGGGGGAGCCGGACAGAGAACCCGGGACGGTGTGATCCGGGTACGGCAGCCGGGCTGAAAATCATCCGGGAGGCGCCCGCCCAAACCCTTTTGGGGAGTAGGCCGGGCCGGCTGCCGCCGTTATCGGCTTGGAGAGTTAAGGCCTCCCGGCAGGGAGCCTTTTCACAGGGGTGGTACCGCGGGTCAAAGTCCCGTCCCTTTGGGAGGGGCTTTCTTTTTTTTGAGCAGCTTTTTGAGAGGTGAGGAGTATGGACTACAGCCAGACGCTGAATTTACCCAAGACCGACTTTCCCATGCGGGCCAACCTGCCCGCGCGGGAGGTGGAACTCCTGAAGTTCTGGGATGAGATCGGTTTATACCAGCGGGTGGAGGAACACACCAAGGGCCGGCCCCCCTTCATCCTGCACGACGGTCCCCCCTACGCCAACGGCCATATTCATTTAGGCACGGCTCTGAACAAGGTCTTGAAGGACATGATCGTTAAATTCCATTCCATGGACGGCCGGCACGCCCCCTACGTCCCGGGTTGGGACACCCACGGCCTGCCCATCGAGCAGCAGGCCATCCGGGCCCTCAACCTGAACCGGCATGCGGTGGAAGTACTGGAGTTCCGCCGGATGTGCCGGGATTACGCCCTGAAGTTCGTGGATATTCAGCGGGCGGAGTTCAAGCGGCTGGGAGTGCGGGGCGACTGGGAGCATCCCTACCTGACCCTCATGCCCCACTACGAGGCCCGGCAGATCGGTGTGTTCGGGGAAATGGCCACCCGGGGCTACATCTACAAGGGGCTGAAGTCGGTCTACTGGTGCGCAAGCTGCGAGACCGCCCTGGCCGAGGCCGAGGTGGAATACGCGGAGAAAACGTCTGATTCTATCTACGTGCGTTTCCAGGTCACCGATGGAAAGGGCCTTCTGCCGGAAAACAGTTACGTGGTCATCTGGACCACCACCCCCTGGACCATTCCGGCCAACGTGGGGGTCTGCCTGCACCCCGCTTTCGAATACGTGCTCCTGGCCGCCCCCGACGGCAGCAACTACCTGGTGGCCCAGGGGCTGGCCGGGAGTTTCCTGGCCGCCACCGGACTTACCGGTACGCGCGTGGTTTCTTCCTTCCGGGGGGCGGACCTGGCCGGCGTACTTGTTGCCCATCCTCTCGGCTTCCGTACTTCCACCGTCGTCCACGACGAATACGTTTCCCTGGAGCAGGGTACGGGCTGCGTCCATACCGCGCCCGGCCACGGCGTGGAAGACTTCGAGGTGGGACGGCGCTGGGGCCTGCCGGTGATTTCCCCGGTCGATGGCAGGGGGGTCTTTACGGCCGAAGCCGGCCTGTTTGCCGGCCAGTTCTACCTCAAGGCCAACGGGCCCATCCTGGAGGAGTTGCAAAACCGGGGTCTGCTCATGGGCGCCGGCAAGATCAGCCACCAGTACCCCCATTGCTGGCGCTGCAAGCAGCCGGTGTTCTTCCGGGCCACCGAGCAGTGGTTCGCCTCCATCGAGGGTTTCCGGGCCCAAGCCCTGGCGGCCATCCGCAAGGTTCGCTGGATTCCGGAATGGGGCGCAGAACGCATTTATAACATGATCGAACAAAGGGGCGACTGGTGCATCTCCCGGCAGCGCTCCTGGGGGGTTCCCATCCCCATTTTCTACTGCAGTGGCTGCGGGCGGGAACTGATCGACAAGCGGGTGATCGACTTTGTGGCCGGTCTGTTCCGCCAGTTCGGCTCCGACGTGTGGTTCGCCCGCCCGGCCGACGAGCTGATGCCGCCGGACACGGTCTGCCCGTCCTGCGGCGGCCGGGAATTCACCAAGGAAAAGGATATCATGGATGTCTGGTTTGATTCGGGTACCAGCCACCAGGGGGTTCTGGACGAACCGGACATCTGGCCCGGTTTACGCTGGCCCGCCGACATGTACCTGGAAGGCAGCGACCAGCACCGGGGCTGGTTCAACTCCTCGCTCTGCACCTCGGTGGCCGTGAAGGGGGAGGCCCCCTACCGGACCGTGCTGACGCACGGCTTCGTGGTCGACGAAGCGGGGCGCAAGATGTCCAAATCCCTGGGCAACGTGATCGACCCCCTCAAGGTGATCGACCAGCTGGGAGCGGACATTCTGCGCCTGTGGATCTCCTCGGTCGACTACCGTTCCGATATGGCCCTTTCTCAGGGCATCCTGAAGCAACTGACCGAGGCTTACCGCAAGATTCGCAACACCTGCCGCTACCTCTTGGCCAACACCTACGATTTCGATTCCGATGCGGTGCCTTACGCGGAAATGGAGGAACTGGACCGCTGGGCTCTGCTGCGGTTGCACCGGACTGTCGACCGGGTGCTCGCGGCCTACCGGAACTATGATTTTCATGTGGCCTACCACCTTCTGCACGGCTATTGCGTGGTCGACCTCTCCGCGCTCTACCTGGACGTGATCAAGGACCGCCTTTACACGGCTCCGGCCCGTTCCCGGGCCCGGCGGGCCGCCCAGACGGTGTGCGCCGCGGTCCTGGAGGCCCTGGTGCGCCTGCTGGCGCCCATCCTGACCTTTACCGCCGAAGAGATCTGGGGCTACCTGCCCAAGACGGGCCGCCCGGTCAGCGTCCAGTTGGCCGGTATGCCGGAAGTATGTACCGACTATTTCGACCCCGCCCTGGAAGAGCGCTGGGACGCCCTCATGCAGGTGCGGGGCGCGGTTACGCCCGAACTGGAACGGTTGCGCCGGGAAAAGGTGATCGGCAACTCCCTGGAGGCGGCCGTGGAGCTGTGGGCGGACGGAGACCTGCTGGCCCTCCTGCGCTCGGCTGCCGACCAACTGCCCACTATCTTCATCGTTTCCGCCGTTGCCGTCCAGCCTGGGGGAACGGAAGGCGGCCTGCGGGTGGAGGTCAAAAAAGCGGGGGGGGCCAAGTGCGAACGGTGCTGGATGTATCATCCCGGGGTTGGGGAGGACGACGTCCATCCCACCCTCTGTCCCAAGTGCCGGCAGGCCGTGGCGGAACTCAGCTGAGCAGACCTGAAGAAGGAGGTGCGTACCGTTGGTAGAGGAGGAACTGCGCCGGCTACTTTCGCAGGTGCAAAGCGGGGACCTGGGTGTGGAGACGGCGCTGGGCCGCTTGCGCGACCTGCCCTACGAGGACCTCGGCTTTGCCCTGGTGGACCACCACCGCGCTCTGCGCAAGGGGTTTCCGGAGGTGATCTTCAGCCAGGGCAAGACGACGGAGCAGGTGGCCCTCATTTTCCGCCGGCTGTGCGACGGTCAGCGGAGCATCCTGGCCACCCGGGCGGGCCCGGAGGTCTACGGCGCCATCCAGGAGATCTATCCCGATGCGGTTTACCATGAGGCGGCCCGCCTGATCACAGTCAAGCGGGGGACCGCAACCCCGGCCGTGGGCCGCGTCCTGGTGATCAGCGCCGGGACGGCCGACCTGCCGGTAGCGGAAGAGGCGGCTGTGACGGCGGAGACGATGGGCAACGAGGTACGCCGGGTCTACGACGCCGGCGTGGCCGGCCTGCACCGGCTTTTGGACAAGCTGGAAACCCTCCGCTGGGCCCAGGTGCTCATCGTGGTGGCGGGTATGGAAGGAGCCCTGGCCAGCGTGGTGGGCGGCCTGGCCGACCAGCCGGTCATCGCCGTGCCCACCAGTGTGGGCTACGGGGCCAGTTTCCAGGGCTTGGCGGCCCTGCTGAGCATGTTGAACAGCTGCGCTTCCGGCGTGGCCGTGGTCAACATCGATAACGGCTTCGGGGCCGGGGCGATGGCCGCGGCCATAACCAGGATGATTGCGAGGAATAGCGAGTGAGGATAGCCTATTTCGATTGCTGCGGCGGCATTGCGGGGGATATGTGCCTGGGGGCCCTGATCGACGCCGGGTTGCCTTTGGCGCTGCTGGAGGAAGAGTTACAAAAACTGCCGGTGACGGGCTATCGCCTCCGGGTGGACCGGGTGTACCGGAGCCACATCGCGGCGGTCAGTGTCTCGGTCGACCTCGAGGACCGGGAGCAGCCGCACCGGCACCTGGCCGACATCCAGGCTATCCTGGACCGGAGTTCCCTGCCCCCGGCGGTGAAGGAAAAGAGCGGGGCGGTTTTTACCCGCCTGGCTCTGGCCGAGGCCAGGGTCCACGGCACCACCCCGGAACATATCCACTTCCACGAGGTCGGGGCGGTGGATGCCATCGTGGACGTGGTGGGCACGGTGTTCGGCCTGCACGCCTTGGGCGTGGACAAGGTCTTTGCCTCTCCCCTGCCTATGGGTACGGGCTTTGTCATCGCGGCCCACGGTTTACTCCCCCTGCCGGCTCCGGCCGTCCTGGAAATCCTGAAGGATGTTCCTGTGTACGGAGCCGGCGTGACCGGTGAACTGGTAACACCTACCGGGGCCGCCCTGGCCGTTACCCTGGCGGAGGCCTTCGGTCCCCTGCCGCCGCTCTTAATCGAGAAAACAGGATACGGGGCCGGTAAAAGGGACATGGACCGGCCCAACCTCTTGCGCCTTATTCTGGGGCGTTCTCAGGACATTTCGCCGGGCGGATAGACCCGGACCCGGATTTTGGTTTCCCCTACGATTTCCACGAAGAAACCCACTTCCACCTCGACCTTGATGCGGTTATCCCTTTCCACCGAGGCTTCGATGCATTGCGGCGTCTTGATCACCAGGGCGCGGGCCTCCACCAGGCTGATGCTTGAGTTGTCGTACTCCTGCAGGGGCACGCCTTCTTCGAAACTTATGACCTCCCGCGCTATGTCGGTGCCGCGGGAGTTGTTGTAGGAGTACCATACGTTGAGCTCGTACGTGCCTGTTACCTTGATGCCGGTTTCTTCCTGCTGCGATGCCGGGGCGATGGCCGGCTCCCTCATTTTGAGCTGGGTGACGGAAGTGCCGAGAATCTGGGTGGGAATGTGGTTATCCGGCAGCTTCAGGTAATTGGCGTAACGGAAGTATTTCTTTCCCGAGCCGCAGACAGCCTTGGTGATGATTTCGCGCAGGTTCCCGGTCAAACCCTCCTCCAGGACCTCACGATCTTCCACGTCTTTCCCTCCTTGTCTGAAGGTATTTAGCCACCACCATTATACGCGGGAGGGGTGGAGTAGGTGACTGGGGCGAGAGGGGCGTTTGGAGGGTGTCATTGCGGCCGGCTTTTTCGGGTATAAGGCAAAAAACGAATACTATCGGGCTTGCAGGGCACTGGGTAGAAAGCACTTGCCGTGGATGCGGTAAGAGGTTACAATTAATGTATAAGATCTTCTCATCCTGTGTTCAGGGAGGCGGGTAGATGGATAGAGGGAAAGGCATCAATCGGCTGAACGATTATGCTTTTAAGCGCATTTTTGGTTCCTCCGAAGGTAAAGATGTCCTGCTGGGCTTTCTAAATGCTGTGCTTCAGCCTCCACCCGGCCGGGAACTGGCGGACGTGGATTTACAAAGTGGCTGTTGTACCTTGGCAATGTGGCAGGGGAACAACTGGAGGCGATTAGTATGAGTGAGCCCGGCATAAAGAAAGCGCTGACCATAGAAGAGATTTTCCAGCAAAATGAACAGGATCGCAGACTTTATGAGTTGCGGGAGAAGGCAATACGGGACGAAATTTCCATGATGGCCGGTGCCCGGCGCGAAGGGCGGGCTGAAGGTGAAGAGATCGGTCAAGTGAGAGGCGGGGTTCGAGCGATCGCCAAATTCCTGGCGGCCAGGTTTGGTCCGGAGTCTTCGGATCTGCGGGCGAGGGTCGGGGAGTTGACCGACCCGGCAGTTGTAGACCGGGTTTTTGCACAGTTGTTTATCGCCAATTCGCTGGAGAAGCCGGACGCATCATTGATGAGGCCATGGAAAAGGTGTGATCAGATCTGTGACCACGACGTCTGGTGAAGCCTTGCTTTAGTTAACCGCGCAAGTGCTCTACGGCTTGCTGTCGCCGCTCAGACTGCCGGGCATCTTCTATGCCAAAGAAAGGGGTGGCTTCCGCCTACCCTCCTTGCTCTCGGACCTTCAGGGCCGCTCGCGGACTACCGCCCTTTTTCGCCAAAGCATTCAAGCCGGCAGTTCCAGCGGTTCTTCTTCAAGGCAACCGCCTGGTCGATCTTCTGTCTTACTTCGTCAACGCATCATCCACCGCTCGTTATCGGGTACGAACCCATGCAGTTTGAGCATCCAGACGCCCGGTTGTTCCATAAAAACCACCCTCTAGTCCGGGCCCAGAGACTGGGTCGATCACGCCACTACCTGCAGCGAGCAGTTCTAAAACATTATCATGCCTAGTGATAGAACGATATTAAGAGTATGGCAAGGGCACGAAACCAATCCGGCGGGAAGGAGATAGACCAAATGACCTGGAATCTCAAAGTGGGAGAGATCCTGACCAGGGTCCGTTCGGAAAAGCCCCTGGTCCATCACATCACCAACCTGGTGGTGACCAACATTACGGCCAATGCCACCCTGGCCGTGGGCGCCTCTCCGGTCATGGCCCAGGCCCGGGAAGAAGTGGAGGAAATGGTGCGTCTGAGCCGGGCGCTGGTTTTAAACATCGGCACCCTCACTCCCGGCCTGGTCGAGGTCATGATCAGCGCGGGGCAGGAGGCCAACCGCCGCGGTGTACCCGTGATCCTGGATCCCGTCGGCGTGGGCGTCACCCGTCTGCGGACGGAAAGCGTGGCCCGCCTTCTGGCGGCGGTCAGGGTTAGCGTCGTGCGGGGTAACGCTTCGGAAATAGCCATCGCCGGTGGTTTTGAAGCGGCCATCCGGGGGGTGGACGCCGTGGGACAGACGGACGAGACGGCCCAAACAGCCGGGGAGGTAGCCCGCCGGCTGGGTACGGTGGTAGCGGCTACCGGGAAAATAGACTACGTGAGCGATGGTCGCCGGACAGTCGAGGTACATAACGGCCACCCCCTGGCTACTTCGGTAACCGGCACCGGGTGTATGGCTACTGCGGTGATCGCCGCCTTCCGGGCGGTGGAGGGGGATGACCTCACGGCTGCTGCCGCCGCCCTGGCCTACTATGGCTATGCCGCCGAAAAAGCGGCGGCCGGGGCGGCTGGTCCGGGCAGTTTCCAGGCGGGTCTGTTCGATGCTCTCTTCTCCTTGCAGCCCGGTGAACTGGCCCGGGGAGTGCGGATTGTCGCACAGGGGTAATCCGGATTCTCCCTGTGCAATTATGGTACGGGGATTGGCCGACTCAGTTTTGTCCAGGAATGTGTTTTCCGCAAACAAAGGCATCAGGGGGTGACTGGGTGGCTCTGGCCGAAGTTAGAGAGACCAGGGGTTTGACGGCCGCCGGTTTGGCCCGGCAACTGAGCATCCCCCTGGAGGAATTGTTGGCTGTCGAACGCGGGGAAAAAACACCCCGGCTTTGTGAGGCTCAGAAATGGGCCAATGCTCTGGGCTTAACTTTTGAGGAGTTCGGGTATCATTTCTACGAACTCGCCGATCCGGTCGAGTAAGGCATATACATGTCAGAACATGGGCGAAAGGCTTGACCTTATGGAGGAAATGTCCGGCTACGTGGAACGGATCACGTACTGTAACGAAGAAAACAGCTATACGGTGGCCAGGGTCCAGGAAAAAGGCAAGAGGGAACTCACCACCGTTGTGGGCAACCTGGCCGGCCTCAACTCAGGCGAATTGCTGCGGGCCACCGGGAAGTGGGTGCAAAACCCTAAGTTCGGCCGGCAGTTTCAGGTGGAAACCTACCAGACGCTTGTGCCCGCCACCGTAAACGGTATCGAGAAATACCTTGCCTCGGGTCTGATCAAGGGGATCGGTCCGGCCATGGCCAAAAGGATCGTCCAGGCCTTCGGCCCGGATACGCTGGAGGTCATTGAAAAGACGCCGGAAAAGCTCTCCCGGGTGGGGGGCCTCGGGGCCAGGCGGATTGCCGACATAAGCCGGGCCTGGCAGGAGCAAAGGGACATCAAGGACATCATGATTTTCCTGCAGGGGCACGGGGTGAGCGCCGGTTACTCGGCCAAGATCTTCCGCCAGTACGGAGCCGACTCCGTCAAAACGGTGCAGGAAAATCCCTACCGCCTGGCGGCGGACATCCGCGGCATCGGTTTCGTTACCGCCGACAAGATCGCCCGCAACATGGGGATGGACCCGGCTTCGGTAACCCGGGTCAAGGAAGGCGTCGTCTACGTGCTGGGCGAGGTTTTGAACGAGGGACACGTCTATTATCCCTACCTGCCTCTCCTGGACCGGGCCGCCGGTCTGCTCCAGGTGGACCGGGAGATCGTCGTGGAGGCGGTAGCCGGTCTTTTCACCGACCAGCGCATCGTTTTGGAGGACCTCAACAAACCGGAGGAGGAATTCCAGCCCAACCACAAGGCGGTGTACCTGCCCGCCTTCCATACGGCGGAGGCCGGCCTGGCCAGGCGCCTGACAGCCCTGGCCGCCGGTCCGTCCCTGGTTCGCCCCGTGGATCAGGGCAAGGCCATGGCCTGGGTGGAGGAAAGGTTAAAGGTCAGCCTGGCGGAAAAGCAAAAAGAAGCCGTCACTTGCGCGGTGCAGGACAAGGTGACCATCATCACCGGCGGACCGGGCACCGGCAAAACCACCATCATCAAAGCTATGATCCTGATGTTCCAGGCCTTGCAACTACGGGTCCTGCTGGCGGCGCCGACCGGTCGGGCCGCCCGGCGCATGCAGGAAGCCGCCGGCATAGAGGCCAAGACCATCCACCGCTTGCTGGAATACAGTCCGCAAAAGGGCGGTTTTAAGCGCAACCAGGACAATCCCCTGGCCGCCGACGTGGTCATCATCGATGAAGCCTCGATGATCGACACCATCCTGATGTATTACCTGGTCAAGGCGGTGCCTCTCCCGGCCACCCTGATCCTGGTCGGTGACATCAACCAGTTGCCCTCCGTGGGACCGGGTACCGTCTTCCGCGATATCATCGCCTGCGGTCGGTTCAAGGTGGTAACCCTCACCGACATCTTCCGGCAGGCGGCCGAGAGCCGGATCGTGGTGGCCGCCCACCAGATCAACGAGGGTAAGATGCCCGATCTCCGGGCACCGGTCCCCCCAGCCCGGACCGATTTCTATTTCATCGAGCAGGAGGACCCGGAGCGAGCGGCCGAAACTATCGTCAACCTGTGCCGGGAGCGCATCCCCAAGAGCTTCGGCTTCCACGCCACCCGGGACGTCCAGGTATTGGCGCCCATGCACCGGGGTTCGGCCGGGGTGACCAGGCTGAACGAAAGGCTGCAGGAAGTTTTGAACTCCCGGGAACCGAAGGTGGTCAAGGGCAGGCCCTTCAAGGTGGACGACAAGGTCATGCAGATCGTCAACAACTACGACAAGGACGTCTATAACGGGGACATCGGGCTGGTGGCTTCCATCAACCCGGAAGACCAGGAACTGGTGGTTGATTTCGACGGCCGGCTGGTGTCCTACGGCTATAACGACACGGACCAGCTGGAACCGGCCTACGCGGTCTCCATCCACAAGTCCCAGGGCAGCGAATACCCGGCCGTGGTCATCCCGGTCCTGATGCAGCACTTTATGCTGCTGCAGAGGAACCTGATCTACACCGGGATAACCCGGGGCAAGAAGCTGGTGGTCCTGGTGGGCGCCAAAAAGGCCCTGGCCACGGCCATCGCCAACGATAAGCCTCTGGGCCGGTATACCCTGCTGCGGGAAAGGCTTCAGTAGTTCGAAGGGGGTAGAACCGTGGACAAGGTCTATATCACCCGGAAGATCCCTGGTGACGTGCTGGCCTACCTGGCCGCCCACTGTTCCTACGAACTGTGGCCGGAGGAAGACATGCCGGTACCGCGCGCGGTGCTGCTGGAAAAGGTGCGGCCGGTACGGGGTCTGTACACTCTTCTCACCGACCGGATCGACGAAGAGGTCTTCCATGCCGCCCCGGATCTGAAGGTAGTCGCCAACATGGCGGTCGGCTACGACAACATCGATCTGGCCCAGGCCCGGGCCAGGGGCATCCTGGTGACCAACACACCGGATGTCCTGACCGATGCGACGGCCGATCTGACCATGGCCCTGATGCTGATGACGGCCCGCCGCGTTCTGGAAGCCAACCACGTCCTCCTGGCCGGAGGGTGGCGGACCTGGAGCCCCATGTTCATGGCCGGCCTGGATGTGCATGGCCGGACTCTGGGCATCGTCGGCCTGGGCCGGATCGGCCGGGCGGTGGCCAAACGGGCCCGGGGCTTCGACATGGACGTGCTCTATTACAGCCGGACCCGCCGTCCGGCCGTGGAGCAAGAACTGGGCCTGACCTACTGTCCCCTGGCCGAGCTCCTGGCCCGGTCCGACATCGTCACCCTGCACACCAACCTGACCGGGGAGGCCCACCACCTGATCGGGGAAGCCGAACTGGCCCTGATGAAAAAAGAGGCTATCCTGATCAACACCGCCCGGGGAGCCGTGGTGGACGAAAAGGCTTTGTACCGGGCCCTAGTGGCCGGGCAGATATGGGGGGCGGGCCTGGACGTCTTCGAGGAGGAACCGGTGCCGCCCGTCCACCCTCTGGTCAGCCTGCCCAACGTGGTGGCCCTGCCCCATATAGGCAGCGCGACCGTGTCCACCCGAACGGCCATGGCCATGCTGGCGGCCCAAAACCTGGTGCTGGCCCTGGAAGGGCAGGTGCCGCCCAACCTGGTCGGGGGTTGAGGGAATCCGGAGAGAAAGTCAGGCGTCTTACTCTGTCCGTGTGAAGGTCGGGGAGCCGCCGGCGGGAGAAGGTGTGCTTACCGGAAGGAGGCCGGGATGGCCAGGAAAAAACGTTATCGCGGTCATTACTGCCACGTCTGCGGACTGATTTTGCCCAATGAAAAATTCAGCGGCAAAGGCCATGCTGCCCATATTTGCCGGAAATGCGCCAGGAAACCGTTGGAACAGCGGGCCGAAGAAACCGCTCTTCATCGCATTTCCCGCGTATATGGCTACATGAACCTGTCGCGCGACAACAGGCGCATGCTGGAAGACTATTCCCGGAGCCCTCGCGAGAGAGTCCGTGTGGCAGCGGTGGAAGCCATCGCCTCTTTCACGCGGTGTTTTCCGTACGGGGATTTTGAATGCGATGATTTTGACTACGATGATGCTGGATGCGATGATGCCGAATGCTGGGATGTAGATGATGCCGAGATTCCTTTTTAAATTTGCTAACCACGTTCGGTTGGACGGCTTCACCAACTGGACAGAAAAAGTTCATCATTCGGGACAGATCTTCACTCTGGCAGTTGATTTCTTCTCCCCGGATCACTAGTAGTCTGTACCACAAGTTCCTTCTCGAATTAACGAGCTAAGGGCTCTGTCCCTGGAAACCCCAGTGCGCCTGAACCCGGGCGCCAAACCGATCCTTGTGCTTGATCGGGTCATCTGAA
>Ga0307376_10003580_pt1 | contig 14497 bp, 34 predicted proteins | sample TR2MG_FD_202536 | JGI IMG/M metagenome (GOLD analysis project Ga0307376, IMG submission 202536) | Soil microbial communities from Risofladan, Vaasa, Finland - TR-2 | ecosystem: Environmental > Terrestrial > Soil > Coastal area > Acid sulfate soil | place: Finland: Risofladan, Vaasa | collected...
TACTTAATGTAATCGTCGGCATCTTCCTTTCCTTTCTATGGGCCATGCTGGGATCGAACCAGCGACCTTCACCGCGTCGAGGTGTTGCGCTCCCGCTGCGCCAATGGCCCACATTATTTTTTTATGTAGTGCGCCACTCCCAATTAGGACACGTACCTAAACAATTTACAGGATGCTTTAACTTGGTACAGAAAAAGCCATTGCGCTTGTTTTTTGTATGTTTACAATTATCGCAACAATCTCCCGCGCCACTTTTATTTTGGTAAATAATTGGTTCAGGATTATATCTGTCCAACTTAAGATCTTGTTTTATTTGTAATAACTTTTGTTCTACCTGTAAAAGATTATCACAGAAAACTTTATTGTCCTTTTTATTACGCCAACTAACAACATAAATAGTTTTTTCAGCATCTTCTGTATGTTTAATATGTTCAATTGAAGATACTAATTTTTGAGCTTCTTTCTGTAATCGCTTTAAACTCTTCATCTATTTTTTCCTATTTGCCAATCTTATTTCTCTTCGTTTTCCTGCTTCTTCAAATCTTCTTGTTTGTTTTGGCACTTCCATAACGTCTGGCAGCATATGAGAGATAAACTCAGGATGTGCTTCTTCCCAGAAATCTACATCTTCAGATACATCTCTTCTATGTCCGTTTTCATCTACCCCAACAAATGTTAAATAAGCGCGACACGCTTGTTCTGGCTCGCTAACTCCAAAATATACAACATCCTGAGCTTTGCCATAACCATATTTAATTTTGGGACTTGGCCTTTGAACCATAACTCGAACACCTACTTCCATAGAACTATTCCACACCCTATTAATATGTGCCTGTAAAGTAACTATATCGCCAACTTTAATAGGCTTCTTAAATTCAATAGAATCAACTGATGCCGTGACTACAGTTCCTACCACTCTATTAGCAGCAATAGCTGCTACTGTATCGATCCAACTCATGATCTTTCCACCAAAACAAGTGCCAAGATGATTAGCATCCCCAGGCATTACGATTTCTGTCATTTCCGCTTTCATTGCCTTTCCTTTCTAAAATCTGTATTTTATCAGTTGATTAAAGGAGCTAAAAATTTAAACATATAATAGCAAAGCAATCCGGCCGCACCAATCCCACCAAACACTAACGCTATCATATTAATTAGTGCTATTACTTCATTAAGTTCTTCACCTGACCATGGCCATAGTTTACGTATCCCCATTCCAATAAGAATAATAACCGCAGAGACTATAATAATTGCTAATAATAATGCTGGCATTTGTCTTTCCTTTCTAAAATGTGTGATCGATGGTGTGCTTTTATGCCAAAGGGTCCTATGTCCACAGAGGCTCCCCGGAGGAAACGTTTCATTAATACAATGTACCCGGAGACATGTTTTCTGCCCACTCATTATAGGATGGATTCTTCTAATCCTACCTCCCAAAGATCAATCTATAATGTTAAAAGTATTTGCTTCAACTCATTTCCATATCCGTATCCAATCTTTCCATTTTCGCATCTAAAAAGCATAGCCTTTACAGATGTTTTCTCTGGATCCCATTGATTTTCCAAACCATAACATGAACAATGACTGGCATTTACCTCATATAATTGTCCGTTTTTCTCAAACAATACGAAAGCATATCCTTCATATGGCGGGCAGTCATAATATGCGAATAGTATATTAATTCCCTCTCGATCAGAAGCGCCAACAGAAAATTCATTAAATACGTCTTCCGAACTACTATCCGCCCACACATCAAGAAAAAGTCCACCACTTTTCATTTTAGGTTTCTCTTCTGTTTTATGAGTCTCTTCAATCATGGGAAAGTCTGGGAGTTCCACCCAATGTGTGATTCTACTATATTCAAGAAATCTCCCATCGCTGGGATCATACCACATTTCTGACTGGTGCCATGATGCAACATAAAAATCCCTATCATCAGCAAAAATCAAAACCTCTTTATTATATTCGGGTTTCACTTCATCGACTTTTTTCCATTCACTCATTGTCTTCTCCAATCAATGTTCGGACATTAAGATTCGAACTCAAACGAACAGATTCAGAGCCTGTCATGCTACCAGTTACATCATGTCCGATTACTAATTATTTTTTATCCATCATAAACAACTTAACCGCAGCCGCCATGCCTTTGCCCCTAAAACTATCATCGGTCTCAACTGACAAAACTGCCGATTTGGCGATATCTAAAATCTCTTGTGCTCCTGCCATAAACTCTTCCACTTCGGATTTGTTTTCGGAGGCATAACTTATAACCTCATAACCACTAACGTTAAAACCTTCCTCTATAGAAAGATTTCCACTTCTGTCGTAAAAATAAGTTTCCTTATAACCTGCGGTTTCATAGAACCTTATAGGTTGCTTGTTTCTAATTCCATAAGAGAGTGTGAAAAAATTGCCCCAGAGCTTTCTGGCTACACTTCTCTCTTCAGCCTTTTTCTTTTTTATAGCCCCAGCAACATCTATGACAAGGGTCTTATGATCTCCATTTTTGTAATAAATATGAATGGTTGTTTCATTACCAACACAAGCAAAGCCAGGGTCAATTGTAAACTCTTCAATTGTTTTATGATATATTTTAGGAACATCTGAACCATCGTCGTTATAACATCCATTCCATCTGTCTCCGCAACAACTACAGTCGAGACCATGATCACAACCATCAAAATAGATTTCATGCTCTTCAGCAATAGAGTTTGCCTCGACAGAATTGTCTGCCTCAACTATAACATATTCCCCAACAATCTTATTTACAATAAACGATCCACCAGAATTGTTCTGCCTATATGTATAAAACATTATACTTTATCCTTTCATATTAGATTCACTTCTAATTCTCAATATTTGTGGTTTTTCATCATCATCAATATCTATTCCCCAATATTCTACATCTGTTTCAATCTGAGATATAGTGGTCCATCTCCTATATGGAGTTTCTTTGTTTTTTAAAGCCACTTGATCACATATCTTTTCTGCCATATTAAGATTTTCAGAGATGTAGATAATATAACTTTCTTCATACGAACCAGTTTCTACAATGTATAATTTCATTTTCTATACCTCCGGAGGGAATCGAACCCACAATGCTCTTGCGAGACGCCGGGTTAAAAGCCCGGTGTTATACCATTAAACGACGGAGGCGTTTGTAAAAAGTGCCCCCGGAGGGAGTTGAACCCCCAACATTCGGGTTAAAGGCCCGCTGCTCTTCCAATTGAGCTACGGAGGCACATGCGTTTGCCAGATTTTTTCTGTTTTCGTTTAGATTTCCTACGCATTGTAACCTCCTTATGATTTTACATCCGGCGATATGTCTTTAAACTTCTCTAATACCACTATAGTATCCTTGTTAATAGACTTCAACCCACATACCAGCCAGCCTTCTTTTTCAAGACCGGCGATCTGTTTATTATCTGTTATCTTAATCTCTATTTGCTTTATGCCCGGAATCCTAACCATAATGTCACCTCTGGTTTATTTTATTTCCAGTGCCCCCGGAGGGAATTGAACCCCCAACCTCTTGGGTAAGAACCAATTGCGCTCCCAATTACGCCACGGAGGCTATTAATGATATTCATCACACTTGTTTGGACATTTGTTCGTTGGGATCTTTCCGCAAGTGAGACATAATTTCTCTATATTATTATCTTCCTTTACAATCCTATCTATTTCAGATAAGACATCAATAATATCTTCATACATATTATCCCAAGCTGACCTTGGAAAATTCCACTCTATGCCCACCAACGATTTTTTTATCCTTAAAATCTTATCGGTATTGCTCATCCTATCGTCCTCTAAAAAGTCTCTTAAAACGTTCCCACATATTTAGAAAATCGCTCTTGGGCTTTATATTTTTCACTCTAAGTGGACTTAGAAAAAACTCAAGCTCTTTCTTATTTTTACCAAACTCTGCCACCAAACTTAAGATTTTTTCTCCCATTTCATCGCCACACTCAAACCAACGCCAACCATCATCTTCTTTAATCTTAAACACATGGCGATTGATTTCTTTCTTTCTACCCCAAACACGGGTAATGGTTTGATGCCAGCTTCCATTAAAAAGAATAGTAATATCGGCTACTTCCTTCATCGGAATTTCAAATATGGTTTGTTTTTCTATGCTTGCCATTTTTATCTCTTTCCATAAAAAAAGCCGCCTATCCAGGCGGCTCCAAATGCTAGGGTGTACTGTCTAGTTTAAAAGCCGCCTGAGTATCGTGTCTCCTTATTGTAGGCTCTACCTGCTGGGATTATATCTGTATTGGAGACGGTACGCACAAATGCCCAGCAATGAACCAATGATTCATTAATAAGTTGCTGGGTATTTTTCAGGCGTATACTAGAGAACATAATTATTTACCTCATCCCTATAACACATTATTAATAGATTTTGCTATAAAAAACAACTATAACTTATAATTGTTTTCGTAGGCTTGCTGATAAAGCGTCCCAGTTCTCTTGTTCTTCATCTGTTAGTTCAATGTCTTGGAGAGTCTCACGAATGGGCACTGCTTCATAGGACTGGCTTCGCCCGTGTTTTTCAAGATAATCGAGTAGATGAAGTAATCGGCACGCTTCTTTGTAATTGTAACTTGTATTGTTATTTGTATCGTCAAACGCCTCATCGCTCAGATCAACATCGCCTTCATCAAATTCAAGTCTGGGAGCTGGTACAGAAGTTCCAATAATCTGTGGATCAAATTCATGTTGTTTACCATAACCATCTGATAATACAGAGCCACAGCCAGCACAACCAAATCCTTTGGGCTCGGTAGAAAATCCATAATGATCATAAAAAGGATTATTACGATCATAAGAAGAATTAAGTAGTTGTGGTAAACTTAAACCTTTTTCAACAACCTCTTCCCCATCAAAGTCAAGTAGGTCTTTCTCTATCTTCTTAAGTTCTAAACGATTATCTAAATCTTGAGGAAGATAACCCTGTTGAATCCGCCACAATGTCTCAGCAAATCCTATAACATTCCAAGCTCCCTGAGCAGCGTGATCCTCGTCATCTTTCCCGGCAATACATTGAAAAAGATGTCTAAGAGCACTGTCAAGTAGCCTTGATAATGGCATTCCTTGCTCCCAGTTGCGTGGGCCGTAAAGATCCGCCCCTCTTTCATATACATCTACAACTCTTTTTATAGATGAATATGGGATGAGATCAAATCTATAAACTTCTTCACCTATATCAGTATAATTATGTTCAGGGAGTTTTTCATAAAACCTACCATCATGTTCCATATATTCCAATACATACCATATTGCCTCAGCAATATCATCCAATATATCAATATTATTCTTGTTTAAACTTTCATATAAAATCTCTATGGCACAACCAATAGTTTTATCAGTCGGTTTCGATATTTTGCCATATGAAGCATATTTTTTAGCAACAAGCATAAGAGTGTGGGGCGGAATAAGATCAAATCTTCCTTTGCCCTGTTGAATATCTCTCTTAGCTCCCGTGCCAAACTCTTGTTGCTTTCCAGAACTTTTTGTTTCCCAAACCTTATCTTCCATATGTTTTTCCTCAATAGTATCTAATGATGCCCAAGCACGGCGCTCCTGTTGCTCTATAGCCCAGGCTTCCTGATTAGATCTAAGTTTAGAAGCATCCTGTTGAGCGAGATCCCAAAACAGATCTTCATTAATATCAATATTTATACTACGCCCAGTGTGAACGAATTCTTTAGAAAATTCTTCTACAGATTTAGCATAGAATATAAACATATCATCTGATATCACATCATCTTTTACCAAGCGATAATGTATATTTGCTCCTGGTGGTATCGTTATAGACTTGTCTATTATTACATATTTTTCATTATGCTCAAAAATCTGAGCTACGCTTTTCATTTAAAATACTCCAGAAATCTCGGGCCGTTCCAATAAAGCACGCAAATCTTCAGCGCGTATTTTGATTGTCATACTATCACACATACTATCGAGGTCATCACTTCCATCTCCAAGCCAAATCCATACATCTGGTGTGGAAAGATCACGAATTTTGGTGTGTAATTGATTGACTTCTGTCTCTAATTCATCTCGCTCTCTTGCCAACTCTATGGCTCCATCTGCCAAGCAATTGGCAGCGTCAGTGGTCATTTCAAGATCCCAATTTTCTTTTTCTAAGTCCATTACTCGCTTGCGAAGAACATCGCGTTCTACTTTATATTGATCTGCTTCACAATGTGGGCAGCCGTAATTTGATTCTTGCGCGTGTATTCTACAAAAATGTTTCATTATTTCATCCTCTTACAGATATCACAACTCTTCATATCAAAGTGTGGTATGAAACCAATATAACTTATGCCTCTGGGATAGCAACCTCTTCCACATAAAGCATTGTGAGGAGGAATGAAGCACGCTTTTCTAAGATGCATGATATTAAACTTTTGTGGTATAACTTCAAATTCTTGACCACATCGCTCGCATAATGCGATTCCACCTTCGCACCCCTCATTGTTAGTCTTATCACATCCAACACAAGGTCTATTTGGTGGTGGCAATTTAAATATCATTTCAAATACACAATCTTCAGAATCAATACTCATCATTCACCCACTTTGGTTTTTGAAAGTACGGTTTTTATTATATATCGGCCAGCCAGGCCCAGGTATACAAGACACGCGATTGGCCACACCGGAGCAAGCAACGCTGCTTTGGCAAATGCTTTTGTATCTTTATCAGTAGTTGTTTTTTCAAGATAAGATATAAGCCCAAACATCAAAAACCACATTGGCATAATAGTTAAATATATTACAAACAAAAGTTCCATTTGTCTCCACCTTATTTATGAAAAAAAGATTCTATGCTCTTGGCAAACTCAATGATTTCTGGACGCGTATACAATTGCTTTATTATATTGTGATCATAATTCATGCCAACAACTGAACCAGAATTAAAACATTCAATATCCGCCACTAACCCTTCTTGGGTAAAAATAAAAGCCATTCCTCCATCAGCAGAAGGAACAATTCTAATCAGTGGCAGATCCATGTCAATAATACACTCTAATATTATCAGTGCTAAACCTTCAGCCACAATATTAGGTCTCTTCCACTTTCGTCCATTCCAGTTTAGAGGTAGTTGTGATAGATTTAATATTGTTTCTCTATATTCTCTATACTTGTCATCATTCATTGGTTTCTTTAACACATCGTTGAATACATCGATTCAAAATAATTTTATTAAAAGTTTTTTCATCTTTCAAGATCTCTATTTGATAGTGGTAGCACCCAACCTTGCACCACAGCTCGGCATGAGTGGTAATATCTTGTGAACCTATTATTAAGGGAACATGGCCCATACATCCAGCCAGAAATAAAACAAAAGTAAACAAAACAATTAGTTTTTTCATTACGCATCCTTTCTATATGTTATTTTTCACCATATTTATATGGCCGCCCAATACTTTTCTCTGCCTCTAATAGTTTTGGGCAATGGCACCGCAAACTACGATATCTACCTGATCGAACAAATCTACATTTACAATCCACCAACGGACCTTCATATATTTTCTTTGCTGGTCCTGATGTAAATATAGCGAAAATCACAATGCTACTTAAAGCAATAATAAGACTAATACATACAATTAAGACAACTCTTTCCCGTTTTTTCATCTACTCTTCTTTCTTACTATGATTTTTAATGTGTTTTTTAACAGCCTTGTCAGAAACTCCAAGTGTATGTCCAACCCGAACACAAGAGGTTTCGGAAATCGATTTAATGAGATCCTCTATATCAGGCCAAATTATTTTTGTCGGCTGTAATTTACTAGCACATGACTTACATCTTTTTCCCTTCTTACTTATTCCTTTGCCACAATCAACACAATGATTGAAAGTTTTAAATCTTTTACTACCATAAGTGGGAGTCTGCGTGTGGCAGTTTGGGCACAATAATCTTAAATTTTCTATTCTATTGTCATATCTATCACCATTAATATGATCTAATTGTAGAGATATTGTTTGGCTATTCCACTCTTTTAGCCCACAAACATTACATTTATATACTAAAAGACTTTCTGAAAGCAATCTTTTTTTTAGCGAGTGCGTCCCACCAAGATATGGAGAATTTTTTATTAAAACAGCTTCAAGTGATTTTTTAATTTTAGGGGTTTTAAACGATTCAATCCAATGGCCAGTATCTATATTTAACTTAACTATATGTCGATTTAGAATATTATATGTAGCACCACACTTATATAACTTTAAAATGGCACATACTTGAGCTAAACAATTTGACTTACTAACTGCCTCTATTAATTCATTATCAGAAAATGATCTTTTACTCATCAATAACTCCTTCGAACTCATAAGGTTCATTTTACACCCTTATGATAAGTTATTGATAGAATTGAGCGGGCGATGGGACTCGAACCCACAACAATACCTGAGTGGAAGTCAGGTGCCATACCATTAGGCTACGCCCGCGTACTACTTAATTCAACACATCATATGAGTTTTGGTTATCCCATATATCATCTATTATTTTATGTAATGTCTCTTTATCAAGATTCATCAACTTCGACATTGAACAAAGAATATTTACCAAAGCGGTAATGGACCACGCCCCAAAACGGCTACTTTTCATAAGTTCATGTGGCATACCGGATATAGCTTTGGTAATGACATTGTAAAGTTGATTTACATATTTTTGATCATTTGCTTCTAACTTAATCCCCATTTCTTTTCCTTTCATTGGTTTGCGAGCAGAGAGAATCGAACTCTCCTCTCTACACTGGCAATGTAGAATAATCAAACCAATATAATATGCTCGCCTAATTTAATACTTTAATTTCATACCCAGCGTTTTTAAGGGCCTTCTCGTGATTTAACTCACCTCTGAACGAACCAGTAAGTTCTCCCCAACCTGTAATATGACCTTCTTTAGTACAAGAAAAAATGTAAGTTTCTGGCCCACCGAACATAGCGTTTACCGCACTAACACAAACATATTCCGATCCATCCAGTGGAGGATCACATCTATAAACTCGTTGTTCTGCTCCAGTTGCTGAGATGCTATCCAATTCTTGTAAATGAGTAGCTATATACTTACACATTGTTTTCTCCATCCTTTCAACGTCATTTAACTTCTGCTTCTATGATCCTATAATTTTCTGGCTGAAACTTCCAACCCTGTGCTTCATCATTTATGCGAAGGTTTTCTATAGCCTCTTCAGCCTTTTCTCGTGTGTTAAATACACTTAGTATTTCGCCCTGATCATATGGAGGCTCCTCATAAAGTATAAATACTTTCATGGGCGGAGCATTACGAATCGCCTCATCCAATATTTTTATGTTTTCTCGTATATCTTCCAGTTTGCTTTCATCATCAATCATGCGATCATAATTGTATCGTCCATTTCTTACACTCATTATTTACACGTCCAGTACCAATCTAAAGCTATCGGTACCAATTTTAAACTTGGCCCCGGCACAGGAAAAGAAAAGCCGTCCATTGGTATGAAGAAACCATTTTCTATTACCCAATGATCAATAGCATCCCAACAAAATCCCTTGTATCCAACAACGCTTGGATACTCTCCACCAAGCATTTCAAGAACCATTTCTTTGGAAAACTTCATTTCTTTTTCCTGTTTGGTTGCTTGTGGCGAGTCTCCCAACCTTTTCTCGAAGCCTGGCTTCGCTTTTTAAAAATCTTATTTGCTTCTTTTTCTTCTTTTTTCCGCTTAAGATCTTTTAGCCTCCGCTTATATTCTTTTTCTGCCTGTCGCTTTCTGTTTTCATAACAGAGCGAGCAAAAGCCAATAGACCTGTGATGTTCACACTCTTCAAGTTCTGGTGGCCAACCCATTATCTTTCTCCTATATTATATCTTGCTTTAATAGTTCCGTCTGGATTCCAAGGTGTCCGGTCTGGATGACAACATCGCCAAATAGCAGTCTCGTCGCCTTCCAAGATATCCTTTGCCGCCTTCTTCCATAACTCTATGTCTTCTTTGTGGTTTTCAATAGATCCGTGATGAATCATATGGTTAACGTAAACGGCTTTCTCAAAAAAGATGACATCATTCTTGTCCAATATTTTTATTGTAGCGAATGTTCCACCATGATACCCATCTACTTGATGAATCTCTACAAAATAAGATCCTTCAATTTCTCCGCGCCAAATCATTATCTTCTCCTATTGTAACGTGATCTACTCCACCATGGTGACCAGCGTGGCGTTCCGAATCAAACTTATCTTGCTCAGTTTCGCTCATGCTCCACCAGACATCGTCCATCTTCTCCATTAGCTCATCGATGAACTCTTCCGAGGCAGTATTTTTCGCAGACTCCAATATAGAATAGAGATGCTGGTAAAGTTTGTAATTATCAGAACCTTGGCAATATATACATCTATGATCTTCCTCATCTCTGTTCATAATATTTATTCCTCCATTTTATCCACCCATCATATGATAAATCCTTAAATCCCCCAAAACGATATCTCCTCCAACATTTTACGCCGTCTATAAAAATTGGATTGGAGCCTTCGTCTTTCCAAGAGTCATGCCAAAGTGTTCCATCTTCACCAACCGCTCTTAATGAACAACTTTCACAAATCAACCCAGGATATATCGGAGGATAATCATAGGTACGTATTCCACAAATGAAACACTTATACAATATTGTGCCCTTTGGGGGACAATTTAACACTCTCATGGTTTTCTCCATTAAAGTTATGATTTGGAGTCGGAGGGAGTCGAACCCTCATTTCCGCCTAGCCATGGCGACGACCGCCCGTTAGTCTACGACCCCTTTATTTATGTAAGTGGACCCGGACGGACTCGAACCGCCATCATCCTGGGTGCAAGCCAAGCGCTCTTCCATTGGAGCTACGAGCCCAACCGTTTATCTTTCTTTACAATCTTCACAACATTCTTCCCCATAAGTTATATCACTTTTACAATGCGGACACATTGGTCTATAAGGATTCCATCCAAGATATTCGTTTCTTTTAAAACACGCTTCTTGCCAAGTTTCAGCTTCCGCCGTCCATATTAAAACTTCATCTTCTGTGATTAGTTCTTTTTGAGAATGATCTTCTGGAAGAAAAGAATATCCATCCTCATTACCCCAAAGTTCATATTTCATAACTGTATTACCTTTCGTCCTTTACCTCCCTTATAAACGTCAATCAAGGCTTTTTCATCCTTCCTGATCTCGTCAATGGTGCCTTGAAACAACGTTCCATATTCTTTCCATGCGATCGTATCGCCTTCTTTTACAAGAATGTTGCCGTCATCATCGCGAAATTTTATAATAGGATTCTGGACGCGCCACGTCGGTGGGATCGGGTCAATAGAGAGCAAAAACACTATAAAACAAACTGCTGCGCCTATCAAAAAGAAAAAACCTATATCCATATCACTTCTCCTTTCTCAATCTTCCATTATTCTTTTCCCAATCGCTCAAGATTCTCACGATATTGTGCTTCTCGATTTATCCAAAACTGCTTCGTGCCGCCCAAAACATTGGCCAATAAAAATGCCATATGATCTGAAATGGGCGTATCGCCACTCAACAAATCGTTTACTTGATTGTTTTTTATACCGAAACTAATACCCAAATTATATTTGGTCCAACCCTTTTCCTCTAAAAGCTCAATAATAGTATCTCCAGGAGGTGATGCCCAATCTGGCTTGAATTCGTTCCGGGACATTTCAATCTCATCTTTTATAGACATTATTTTTCTCACAATCACAAATTTCACAACTATTCGTTGTATGGTTTTTAATCTTCGTTTCTTCTATGTAACACCAACTTAACATACCAATAAAGATAAGCATTCCAATTCCGCCCATAATGTATTTAATTAATTCGGCAGTATTCTTTTCCATTATTCTTCCTTTCTCTTGTCTATTTTAATTTCTTGGTTAATGAAAAATAACCGGCGCCGAGCTTTTCGAGGTCATACTTGATAGGAGGTCCATTTCGTTGGGATTCGAGATATTCAATGATCTCCTGCTTTTCACTCGGAGATAACTGTTTTTCCTTGTTATCATTAATAACACAACAACCACCACAAACTTTGGCATCAATAATGTCGTTCATAGCACTCTCAAGGGCCTCTTCTCTCGACTCGCTTTCTCGATCAAAATCTAAAAGAGCAACATTATTAGACATTGAAAATGTCGCATCATCGCATCCGGCTCCATATAAAGCATCCGCAATATCATTCATAGATCTCGTCTCGTCAAGCCTAAGAAGTTTCATTATAAAACTATATGTTTTCATGTTAGACTCCTTTCGTACTTTTCCAATGGCACTAAAACAGCAAGTGTCTTTCTTTGTTATAGCCATTATTATACCACAAACCAGAATGAACAAAGAACACATCATAATTATGACTAATATCATCATCATAATTATATCTACTATGCCCATATCTAATAAACCATATGTTTCCATTTACCTACCAACACACATACAAATTGGCTTCTCTTTATCCTTTTCAAAACAAACTATATTTACCTGATTGGTTGACGCAGATTCACAAGTTCTTTTACAATAATTAAATGCCTCGGAAATAGCCTTTTCATGACTTACGGCACATCCAGCAAACAAACAAAGCATTAAAATTACAAGTAATTTCTTCATAATTGCTCCTCTTTATTATTTAAGTACCTTATCCAATGGATCTGTTTTTATACATTTACCATATTTGTGGTATATTTTTGATATTCTTTCTTGTTGTACTGATGTTATTACCTTGGGTGCACTCTCACTATCTATTAGAATCTGACTACTATCAAATATGACCACTTCAACTTCATTTATTATTGTGCTAATCCAACAGTGTCCACTAAAGTGAATGGTCGACCAATCTTTAACCAGTTCTAATTTTTCTATAAACTTATCCACCTTAACAGTATATTCAAGAACTGGTTTGTTCGACGGTTCAACTGTTTGTTCTTTAACACAAGCACTCAAAAACATAATAGCAATTAGTATCAATATTTTCTTCATTCTTCTTCTCCTCTTATACCATCCTTTATGTTAATTTTTTTTCCGTTTAGCCATATACTCTCGCATGCTTTTTTTATCTTACAAAAATCAACACGTTCTGAATAATATCCGTTTGAAGTTCCGAGCCATCTAATAGTCACGGCCCCTTTATTCGTGGCAACTTTATAGAATGTCCAAGTAGATGATTCATCTTCTTCACCTTCTTCTGAACCATTACATACCTCTTCAGCTAATAGGATCTCCGATCCAACTAAATCGTCTAAGTCTCCACAAATATCTTGGATTGTGACACTCTCACAACAGTCCTGATCATGGTACAGTTTGAACTCTTCACCATCTATTGTAGTGAAATATAGTTCCTCATCTTTATGGTTTCTTACAGATGATAATGTTTTTCCCACTAAGTCTTCAAAGCAACACATTGTTTTTCTCCTTTGTTACGCCGACGGGACTTAAACCCGCAATCCGTGGCTCCAAATGCCACTGCTTTATCAATTAAGCTACGGCGCAAGTGTTTTTTATCTGTCACATCAATATACTTGTCCTAGCAGGACCCGAACCTGCGACCCCTCGTTCCCATACGAGTGCTCTACCAACTGAGCTATAAGACTAATGATGTTTCCAGATGGTACTACTTTTGTTTGACCAGATGATATTTGGTTGCCCAATGCCTGCTTCGATACTATCTCCGCTCAAGTTTGGGCGTCACCTTTCTCGTTACCAGTCGTACGAAATTCTCTCTATCAGCATCATATTGTTTAACTTTTTTGAGAGAACTAGAAGAAATCACGGAATTCGAATCCGCGTTTCCATAGAAACTTTTTCCCACATATCAGACCATGGAATGTTCCAATAAAAGTCATAGGATTGTCGGCCATCTAACCCAAAACACCATTTGTTTGGATGAATTTCCGTTACAATGCCTCCAATATCAGTTCCAATCAGTCTTACTTTATCTCCAACTTCAAAGCGAGTTAATCTATATTTACCTTCATTCCATAATTTTTCTGTCAGTGTAAGATCGCCACCCACTATACCTTTAAAACATTCTGGCAGATGATCATCTATATTAAATTCTTTCATTGTATCTCCTTTATCGGGATCGAAGGGAATTGAACCCTCACTTTACACGCTGACAACGTGTTGCCCTACCTTTAGGCTACGACCCCCTATTACTTATCTAACATTTCTTAAAGAAATTTCTTTATAATCATCTATGTCCTCATATTCTTCATTTATTATTTCCCAAGCCTGACATTTTATTTTACGAGGCAAAGATCTAACTTTTTTAATTGCCGACTTTAATGACCGTATGTTGCTGAAATTCCAAGTTAAATCTCTCCCGCCAAACCCATATCCAGAGCCATCAGAATGTCCAAGCAGATCTTCAATTTCACTTTGAATAATGCCATAATCTAATCCTGCTTGATAACTAACACATATATAATATTTCTTTGCCATTCTAATCTTCCTCAACTTCCCCATTAAAACCACACTTAA
>Ga0307376_10003586_pt1 | contig 14487 bp, 34 predicted proteins | sample TR2MG_FD_202536 | JGI IMG/M metagenome (GOLD analysis project Ga0307376, IMG submission 202536) | Soil microbial communities from Risofladan, Vaasa, Finland - TR-2 | ecosystem: Environmental > Terrestrial > Soil > Coastal area > Acid sulfate soil | place: Finland: Risofladan, Vaasa | collected...
GAGCAGTTTCTTCCATCCGCATTCACAGGGCGAGTGTTCGCGTATGGCGTTCAGGGTGGTGCTGAGTGGGTTCATGCGCTTCTCCTTATTTGTTGCCGGCCGTGTTTTTCCTATCAATCACCAGTAGCGAAACCGACCGAGGCGGGATTGCCCCTTGCTGCAAGCGTGGCCGGCTTCCTGCTGGTGACTGCTATTTCAATTTAGGCTTCCAGCGCCTTGCGATGCTCAATCACGTTGCATGTCAGACTGGCTGCAGCTTCCTTTGCTGTGTCAAAGATGCCGTCGGCACAGATCAGGAAAATCTTCTCGCAGTGAGCGGGAGTGAGTTTCAGATGCACGCCGCTGGCGCCATCGGAGAACTCGATCAGACCTTCATACTGTCCGGCGTTTTTTGCGTAGCTCGGCGCGATTTCAATCCTCAATTTTTGCAAAATCATTTAGTCCTCCAATCAATGGTCTGGTGACTGTTTTACTACTGACCGTCTCTCCGGCCTGTCACGCAAAGCTTTTTATGCACCATTGCTTGCCTATGCCGTTTTAGGGCGCTCAGCTCATGCCGGTGTGATTGCGTGTACACCTTCTGCTCCTTTGCCAAGCGGCTGGGTGATGGTGGCCGGTGCTGATCTCCGGCATTTAGCTGGCTTCTCACGGGATTAACCGCCACTTTTCATCGCGTCTCGGCACCGTAGCGCGTACCCGTCCCGACTTAGCGCATCAGCCTGCGCATTCACCATCACTCAACCGCCTTTGCTGCTCCTACTCCGCTGCATCGCCAGGGCTTTCGCTTAGTGGCTCTGCACACCGCGACTTGCTAGGCCTTTGCTCCCGGATCAGCGCGCCATCCTTAGCCGGGTCGGTGTTGCGGTTCGCTCGGTGCGTTGAGCTTGGTGATGTTATAAGCCATAGACGGCTTACTGTCAAGCCACAAATGGCTTTGTCCGAACAAATTTTTTTACTTCAGACGCCCAATCGCATCAGCAGCTTGTTCCAATTGGCGAAATCGCCTCTCTTCCTCCGGTGGTATATGGTTGGCGTAGAGAGCTTTCCCGATCTCAAACTCCGGAGCAATGAGCTGCCAAGCATACAAACCAAACACGGCGGCGATCTTCTCTAGATTGCCTAGAGTCACCGATACATCGGCGCGGCACGCGCTGCCTACCGCTCCCTCGCCGACATCAGCTTTGGCGGCGAGGGAGCGGTTGCCATAGTGGTGCCTTTTCTTTAAGGCATTGAGATTCTTAGCTAATCGCTCAGATGCTTCCATGATCGTCACGATACAGAAGAGAATAAGCCATAGGTGGCTTGACACAAAGCCAGATTCGGCTTATAACGCAAACTATGAATGCAATCGAAACCATCCGAACGAAGCTACAACCCATGTCCCGCATCCAGCGCGAGGCTATCGCCACGTCTTCTGGAGTTCCTTTTGAGACTCTGCAGAAGATTGCAATCGGTGCCACCGAGAATCCCCGCTATGCGACTGTTGAGAAATTGCTAGCTGCCATCAACACCAAGAAGCAGAAAGCCGCTTAGGTGGATCCCCGTGTCCCATTCTCTGAACTCTTTGGTCGTAAGTTTGACGGCCGAACCAACACCGACATCGCTGCAACGTTAGGGGTCTCCCTTCCGACCATCGCTCATTGGAAAGAGCGCGGCATTCCTGCATGCAAGGTGCCGAGTCTTCCTGCCGTCAAGCGCCGTAACAAGCCGAGGGAAATCGATCGCTCCGCAATGTGGCGTACCTATGCCATGTGCTGCGAGTACAAGCAAGGTAAAACCTTGGAGCAGATCGGACAGGAATACGGGCTCACTCGTCAGCGGATCAGGCAGATCATCAGCAAGGCGGGGGTAACCTCCGGTGACGGCGGCGTTAGCGTGCGCTCCACCAACAGACAATTCCTTGCCATCCACGACAAGAAGGCAGTCAAAGATTCCAAAATCGCCAAAGCGGAAACCCTCTTCGGATGCTCCTTTGACACCATTATCGAGATCAACGGTGGTCCGTTTGTATGGACTAAATCCGGGTACGGTTCTCCCGCTAGGCAGTTTGCCAATCAGAAACTCACAGCCGCACAGCGCGGGATTGGATGGGAACTAACACTTCCTGAGTGGTGGTCGATCTGGCAGACATCGGGAAAGTACGATCAGCGCGGACCTGGCGCAGGGTATTGCATGACCCGCGTGGGAGCTACCGGCCCGTACGCCAAGGGGAATGTTGAGATCAAGACGGTTGGGCAAAACTCCTCCGAGTCGTACTACAAGCACCCCTGGCATGAGCGTTTCGAGGGAATTCACCCAATCGGTAAGCAGGCCCACTGCAAACGAGGCCACCTTCGATCGCCGGAGACGTGCTCGCCTTGCGGTAACTGCCGCATCTGCGCTGCTATCAGATACGCAAATCGCAAGATTGCCAAACTGGCGCGTGCCGCATGAAACTCCTTCCCTCGCGTCCCCTTTCGCGTGGGTTCGCCTCGACCGGCCTGCAGGCTGATCGGGGCTTTTTCTTGTCATGACATGATCAGGAGGGCGTGATGCGACTCGAAATCTCCGTCTGGCTGCTCGCCATCTTCATTTTCGGCGGCATGATTTGGGCTGCTTACGCCTGCTGGCGCGACATGAGGGGGCCGGAAGAATGAAAGGCCCCATAAAACACTGGACGCCAGCCGAAGAAGCCAAGCTCCGCGAGCTGAAGAGCAAAGGGGTTGGCTATCCCGACATTGCGGCTTTGATGGGACGCTCGATCAAGTCTTGCCGCAGCCGGGCCGAGTTCCTGCACATCCGGAATCCGCCGAAGGTCAAGCCGGTGGAAGCTCCAGCGGAGACAATCACCGTCGCTCCGATCGTGCCGGTCAAGCCTCAGTGGAAATTCACTCCTCCTGAAAAACGCCGCTGCATGCGCGAGGACTGCCGGCAATGGTTCAAGGTGACCTATACCGGACAGTATTTCTGCATCGGCCATCGCCCCTCTGACGATACCGGGATGCTTGAGCGTTCTGCGAATTATCGGACGCCGGCTAGGATGAGTTTCTGATGGACGCAAAACTAATATCCGCAGTTGTGGCGTACTACCACGCTCAGCAATCGATCAAGCGTCTAACACAAGAGATTGGAGAATCACTTGGGTTTTGCTTAGATGCTCAAACTCCGCCAGGAAGCGATTGTCTGTTCGTTGATCACCTGAAAAACGCTTATGCAATGACTCGCGACGAATCATACGATGATGAATACTGGACATGTCCAAAGGCGTATTACGTGACTGGAATGCCACCCGAAGACTATCTTGCCGAGACGTGCCCGTATTGCCTAACTACTCACAAGCTCATTCAAGAACGCAAAGAAGCGAGGAAACAATTTGGTATAGCCAAGCGCCGTATTTCTGCGCTCGGCAGATCGCTCTCAAAAGGCAGCGAGGCGAAGTCATGAGAATCACGCAGGCAGAGACGGCAATAGACTGCTGGCACGGCCATGTCGTCCCGAACCTCGCCCACGGCCAGTACGAAACCATTCTGTCGGTGATGCGCGAAGGCTGCGACTACTCGCTGACGGAGCTGGCTGAATTGACCGGCATGCGGAATTCGACGCTCTCAGCCAGGTGCAACGAATTGCGCGCCGCCGGGCGGATAGAGCACGGGCCGAAGCGCCGTTGTTCGATCACGAGGATCACTATCGCGCCGAATCGGCTGCCGGTGCGCGGGCAGATGAGGTTGATTTAATGACCTCCTCTTTTTTTGCCTACCGTACCGTGTGTGCGTTCGCAGACAGACAAAGGTGATTTGATGGCCGAAGAAAGAAAGCCGCTGTCCAAAAAGATGCGCTTCGACGTGTTCAAGCGCGATTCATTCACCTGCCAATACTGCGGCTCCAACCCGCCAGCGGTAGTTCTTGAAGTCGACCACATACATCCAGTCTCAAAGGGCGGTAGGAATCTAGTCGATAACTTGATCACGGCCTGCTTTGACTGCAACCGTGGAAAGTCTGCCGGCCTTCTGACGACAGTTCCACAGTCGATAACCGATAAAGCTGAGATCATCGCCGAGAAGATGGCGCAGATGAAGGCTTTTGAGAGGATGGTGAGGGCAAAACGTAAGGGTGAAGAATCATCAATCGATGAGGTTGAGGATGTATTCAAGAGCTATTTTGATGGCTACCACTTCAATCCACGATTCCGGGAGTCGGTCAGGTTATTCCTGCAACACATAAACGTGTTTGATCTGATGGACGCGATGAATAGGGCCTGCTCGAAGATTGGTCGCCGCGATGACTCGATAAAATACTTCTGCGGGATCTGCTGGAAGACCATCAAGGAACGCAAAAATGGCTAGGGCTAGAAACATCAAGCCCGGCTTCTTCACCAATGATCTATTGGCCGAGATTGAGCCGCTCGGGCGCTTGCTATTTCAGGGGTTATGGTGCCACGCAGATAGGGAGGGACGACTCTCGGATCGCCCAAAGAAGATCAAGGCCGAGATCCTCCCGTATGACAATGCAGACGTTGATGCGCTACTGTTTTCCCTTGTCGTAAACAATTTCATCATCAGATATTCCGTCGGCGGTGATCGATTCATTCAGGTGGTTAACTTTACCAAGCACCAGAACCCGCACATGAAAGAATCGGCCAGCGAGATACCGGCACCAGATATGCACGGTGCTAGCACGGTGCAAGCACCAGACAAGAACAGAACTAGCCCGGCTGATCCCCCTTTCCCCTTTCCCTCTACACCTTCAAAACCTCTTGCGCAGCCTACCGGCAGCGCGAGCCTGTTTTCGCAGTTCTGGCAGGCCTACCCAAAGAAGCGCAGCAAGGGAGATGCCGAGAAAGCATGGAAAGCCATTAAACCCGACGAGCACCTGCTAGGCGTGATCCTGGCAGCCGTTCAGCGTGCCAGGACTCGGGAAGACTGGATCAAGAACGGCGGAGAGTTTATCCCTTACCCTGCTTCATGGCTGCGGGCCAAGGGTTGGGAGGATGAGACGGGCATCGCTGCGCCTCTTTCCATAGCTCCGGTCGTCAGGATTTGCGCTTGCTGCGGAGATCCGGCTAGTCGATCTGTTGGGAATATCTGGTACTGCACGGCTCACGACCAATATTCCGAAAGGACTGCAGCATGACCAAATGCCCAAACTGCGGTGGAACGCTACACCGACACGGCAACGTCAGCGACAAGCAACGTTCCACAGGTTGCCGTTACCGCTGCCGAGACTGCGGGAAGTGCTGCACGATGCGCGACGGGGCGATAAGCCAGATTCGCGGACGACCGTTCAAGATCGATCAGAGGTTTCCGGCGTGAATGGATACCAGCGAATCATGCGGCGTAACGCACGAGGTCAGGGGCCGGCCGATTAGGCCGGTCACCTGGACCGACTGGTTGGGCCTCACGTAGCTACGGAGAACGACAGGAATATGGCATCAATATTGACCGACGAATGCATCGCGGCAGGCATCGACCCCGCTGTTGTTGAACGAATCGCCAAGCGAATTGAATCGGCCTGTAAAGACGCAGAAGCGTATGGAATACGGTTGTTCTGTGGGTCGCAAAACAGCCTGCGTGCAAGTGACGGGAATGACCGACTGCTCATTTTGGCCGACCTGCACATGCAAAACGCAGATGGCGGAGACGGTGGCAGCATGGAAGGAAACGACGGACTGAGGCGGGGAGAATGAGGCCTAACGACTGAATTCACCGGCCTGCGCGGCTTTATGCGCAGGTCCGGTGGAATGATTAGTTGGGCCTCAGTGCCAATGACAAGGAGAAAACGATGATTGACCTGAATGCAACCTTCGAGAAGCACAACGACGACTACATGAAGTTTGAGCGCGTGGAAAACAAGCTGCACTCACGGCCCGACCTTTGCGCCTTTCTGCTGCTGGACAAGTTGCTGCCGAACGATGGGCGCGACATGGTTTGCGCGGCGGAACACGATGAATTTTTCCTCGACGCAGACTGCGAGAAGTTGGCCGAAGTGGCGACGGAAGACGACATCCTGACGCTGACGCGCTGCGGTGTGCATTACGACAGCGACACCGATAGCCTAGCGATGTTTGCATGAGGCCCAACGCAGAGCTAAGGGGCCGGCCGCTTGCGGACGGTCCCGCTTGAATGATGGGTTATGCCCATATTAACTTGGAGAAAAGCAATGACAACAGAACTTGCAAGGCACAAAGCGGCACAGGCATGGTGCAGGCCAACAACAGAGCATCTTGTGATGCGGCCGGAACTCGCTGAGGTTTTTGCTGAACTGCTCGATGAAATATGGTCACAGGCATGGTTAGGGAACGCAACCACTGCCGAGTTATTGAGTGAATTGCAAACGCGAGCCGAGATTCATGGGTACGCAAACTACAAGACCGTCGACGGTGAGGCATAACGTGATGTGTACGCCAAAAGGCGCATAACCCAATGGAGCCAGCACGTGGATACCAGCGAATCATGCCGCCATGCGTTCGAAGTGCGCTGGTGTCTGGCGCAGTCCCACACCGAGCGATCGGCGTACTACCAGCTCGTGCTGAAGCACCGCGGGAAGGAATCCGCGAACCGGCTGATCGAGTCGGTCAACGAGTTGCGACGTGCTACTCATGCCAGCACTCCATCGGCGGATGGGCAGACGGGCCTATTTTGATCCGAATGCGCGGCAAACCCCGTCCAAGTGATTTGGTTGCGAAGCAACCTTTAGGCGAAGCCGTCGAACTTGGGCGAGGAAGGATAGCGCGGACGCCGCAGGCGTCCGTGTCTTTTGCTTTGGATCTCACGCGGGCGTCTGCTGTTGCTCGATGTACTGTCGCACGATGGCGATCGGCGCGCCGCCGCAGGACGCCGCAAAGTAGCTCGGGCTCCAGAGAACATTCCTCCAGTATCGATCTGCGATGTCCGTCCGCTCGCGGCGTAGCACTCGGCTCGATGCCCCTTTAAGGCTGTTCACCAGGGCAGAGAGCGCGACCTTCGGCGGGTACTCGACCAGCAGATGCACGTGGTCATCCTCACCGTCCATCTCGACGAGCGAAGCTTCGAAGTCGGTGCAGATCCGCGCGAAGATCGTGCGCAGCCTGTCGATCGCATCGGCGTCGAAGACGTGCCGGCGATATTTCGTCACGAAGACGAGGTGCGCATGGATCTTAAAGACGCAGTGGCGCCCGGTACGAATGTCGTTGCTTTTATCCATAGGCCAAAGTATAATACAGTCATGAAATGCCTGCAAGCCTACAAATACGAACTCAAGCCCAACGGCCAGCAACTGCGCGATATGCGCCGGTTTTCTGGCTCGTGCCGGTTCGTGTTCAACAAGGCACTGGCGTTGCAAAAGACCAACCACGAGGCCGGGAACAAGTTCATTGGCTATGTGGCGATGGCAAAGCTACTCACTGCCTGGCGCAACAGCACCGATACCGCTTGGTTGTCGCTGGCCCCGGTGCATCCTTTGCAGCACGCGCTGAAAGACCTTGAGCGGGCCTACAAAAACTTCTTTGCCAAGCGCGCCGACTTCCCGCGCTTCAAGAAGAAGGGTATGGGCGATAGCTTCCGCTACCCGGACGCCAAGCAATTCAAGATCGACGCCGGCAACAGCCGCGTGTTCCTGCCCAAGCTCGGCTGGATTCGCTACCGCAACAGTCGTGAAATTCTTGGCACGGCTAAGAACATCACCGTTTCGAGCAACGGCGGCAAGTGGTTCGTATCGATCCAGACCGAGCGTGAGATTGAGCAACCGTTGCCCACGTCGACCACGGCCATCGGCATCGATGTTGGCATCGCTCGTTTCGCTACGATGAGCGACGGCCGTTTCATCGCGCCGCTTAACAGTTTCAAGAAGCATCAGCAGCGCCTTGCCAAGTATCAACGCCGCATGAGCCGCAAGGTCAAATACAGCAACAACTGGAAAAAGGCGAAAGCCCGCGTCCAGAAGATTCACAGCGACATCGCCAACGCCCGAAAAGACTACCTGCACAAAACCTCAACAACGATCAGCCAAAACCACGCGCTCGTATGTATTGAGGATTTGCAGGTGCGGAATATGTCCAAGTCGTCCAAGGGCAACAGCGAACAGCACGGCAAGATGGTGAAACAAAAGTCCGGCCTAAATCGTTCGATTCTCGATCAAGGCTGGGGCGAGTTTCGCCGGCAACTGAAGTACAAGGTGTCTTGGAATGGCGGCATGCTGCTGGCCGTACCGCCGCACAACACCAGTCGCACATGCCCTTGCTGTGGTCACATTGCAAAAGAGAATCGCATTACGCAGGCCGTGTTTTTGTGTGTCGATTGTGGCTACGAAAACAACGCCGATGTCGTCGGTGCGATTAACATTTTAGCGCGGGGATACCGCGTCTTAGCCTGTGGAGAGTTGGCGCAGTCGGGCCGCTCTGTGAAGCAGGAACCCGCCGAAGCGACTACACAGGGGCTTGCCCTTGTTTAGCGCCGTAGGAATCGTCGGCATTCATGCCGGCGAGGATGTCAACTGCCAGCGGACTATGACCAAGAACCCGCAGCGGTGCGATGAATATTGCTACTGCCCCGGGGCGGACGAAAGCGAGCGTACATGATGAGCGCAGAAGGTAGAACACTCCAAGTCGGCGATTACGCATTTATCGATTACGAAGGCCCGATGAAGATGGTCCTAATCACCGCTCGGGTAGAAGGGAAACATCGTACTCAGAGCGGCATTCAATTCCGCGTTTCTCCGCCGATGAGGAATGGGGCCGAAGGTACGCTTTACGATGCTGATTGGTTCGAGCCGGTCCCGAACAAGGGGAATTCGTGATGCCACGCCGAATCCTCGACAATCCCCACGCTCGCGCAGCCGCTCACCGGGATATTGATGCGGCGCCGGATGGCTACGAGGCGAACATCGTCGCGCCAAACAAGACCAGAGCGCAGGAGGAAGCCTACCACGCTATTTTCGGCCAGGTAGCAAAGCAATGCCGCCACCTAAACCAATGCTTCGACCTGGAGGGTTGGAAACGCCTTTTAGTTGACCAGTTTCGGTCGGACATGCTCGCCGATCCTGAATGCCATCCTGACATCCGCGAGAACCTGGAGGGATCGGTTAAGATGGTTCCGTCGCTAGATGGGCGGTCGATCGTTTCGATCGGATTGCAGACGCGGAAGTTTCGGCGAAAAACTGCGGCAGCTTTTCTGGATTGGTTGAACGCCTGGTGCGTAGAACATGACGCGAAGCTCTCGGCGCCGGCCAGGATGTTTGACGAACGGGAGGCAGCATGAGTGCAACAAATAATAAGGAAAGAGACATAAAGTTAGCACGTCTGCGCTGCTGGTGGTTTGGGTGCGAACAACATCCACAAGACAGCGCGCCACCAGAGTATGTGGAGTGCATGCATTGCGGACAGTGTATTTCTTACGGCGATATGGTGGGAGATACGCGCCACAATCGATTGAAGGACTGGTTGCGGTACTGGATGTGGAGGCGCTGGCTTCCGGAGAAGTGCCAGGCATGCGGTTCTCGGTTTGGGCATCACGCCCACTGCGACGGAGTTCCGTTCTAATACGAAAGGGGATATTGGTATGATCGAAATAAAAACCACGGTAATTTCCATGAGCGTTCATCGCGCAGACAAGAATCCAATCTTCGGCGAAGGGGTGACGCATGTATCGCTGCAGGATGACGCAGGCGGTCCCTTCATCGAACTGCGGCAATGCGATGACCAGTCCGAAATGGGCATGATCAAGTTGGACATGGAGGAACTGGATGCCGCCCTGGTGGCAGCTCGGCTGTTGATGGCTGGATGGCCCGGAGAAGTCGATTGAACCAAGCCGCCGATTCTCTGATGGCCGTGCTCGGCTACAAGCGCGTCGAAGGCGTGCTAACCCTGCACCTCCCGTTTCCGCCCAGCGGCAACACCTACTACCGCCGCAGCGCCCATGCGACATATCTCAGCGCCAAGGGCCGTGAATTCAAAGAGCGGGTGGCTGAGATCGTCGCAGAAGCCGGCCAGCGAATAGAGGGCCGGCTACAAATCTTCATGTCGCTGTATGCCCCAACAAAACGCAAGTACGACATCGATAACCGCATCAAGGCCACGCTAGACGCTCTCCAGGATGCCGGCGTTTTCGAGGATGACGAACAGGTCGACAAGATCACGGTAAAGCGGTGCGAAGTAGTTAAGGGCGGTAGATGCGTCGTGTTGGTGATGGCGCTATGAGCGCCGCTGGCAAGCGCCACATGGGGAAGGTCGCGGAGTTAGGCATATCCGCCGGCTGCATCGTGTGCGGCGAACCGTTCGCCCATGTCCATCATATCCTAGAAGGGAGGATACCTGGCCGCAAAAGCGGGCCATTCTGCACGGTTCCCCTCTGCTATGAATGCCACGAAGGGTCGCATGGAATTCATGGGACCAGACAAAGGTGGTCACTCAATAAAGCCAGCGAGCTTGATGCGCTCGAAAGGACATTAGAGGCAATTTATGGATAAGCCAGTTGTTTCACCCGAAGACCGCGAACGCGCCACCTACGAGCATATCGGCAAGAACATCGCTCTCGCCCAGCGTATCCGAGAAGAAGGGCTATCGCGGATCGCATTCGAGGCGATGAATCGAGCGCACGTCGCACGCGGCCATGCAAAGGAATCAGCGACCGTAATTCACCGCGCAGCCGTCAAGAAACTGACTGACGCGCAAAGAGAGCGCGCTGCCGGATGGCGGACGCAGATTGAGGCAATTACTCAGGAGGGGAAATGAAAATCTTAATAGCAATTTTCATGATCGGAATTCTTGCTGGATGCGCTTCATCAACTGAGTTTGGCCCATGTGTCGGTATTGGTGACGCTCAAAACCCGCATTTAATCTACAAAGTGAGCGCGCGCAACCTGATTATTGCCATCCTTGGGTTTCAAATGATCGCGCCGCCCGTAATTGTGGCCGTCGATGAAACTTTCTGCCCGGTAGGTGTGAAATGAGCGCAAACGATCGCCAGGTCGGCGGAGACCACTACAAGGCAATGGGCGTCGAAGTCTGGGATGTCGTCGATACCTGGCCGAAAGAACAGCAGATCGGCTACTACCGAGGCAATGCGCTGAAATACATCATGCGCCTCGGCTCGAAGGACGCTGACACTCAGGAAGCGCTGAAAGCCCAGCACTACCTCGAAAAGCTCGGCGAGGTGCTGGGGCGGAAGGTCGATACTTTTGCGGATTCGTTCGGCCCGATCCCAGTGCATGATGAGCCGGCGGCCGATGGCTGGATAGAGTGGAATGGCGGGGAATGCCCTGTTTCCGGTGACCCGAATGTTTCCGTGAAATTTGCTAGCGGAGAAGTGAGCACTAAAACAAGGCGGGCGTCCATATGGGATTGGAGGCATCATGATGGAGCTGACTGGAAGAACATCATCGCCTACAAGGTGATCTCGTGAGCAAGCTGGTCTATCTCGGCAGCCCCTACAGCCACCCGAACGAGTCCATTCGTCACCAGCGCTGGATAGACGCCTGCCGCGCAGCCGCTCATCTCATGCGCCAAGGGCTATTCGTCTTCTCGCCAATTGCCCATTCTCACCCGGTCGAGATACACGGGTTCGACTCTCAACAGTCGGGTAAATTCTGGATGCAGCAAGACCTTCCCTGGCTGGCGAAAGCGGACGAGCTTTGCGTCCTACTGCTTCCTGGCTTCCTGGAAAGCGCCGGCCTTAAGCAAGAGATCGCCTTCGCCGGCGAGCGCGGGATGCCGATTTGGTATCTCGATCCGAAGGAGTGCGACAAATGAGGAGCAAGGGATATGGGACTAGATTTGACGACGATGGCTCAGGTAATCACATTGATAGGTTAAGAATGGCTTCCAAGCCAAGTATTTATTTACCGTCAATGAAGTTTCGAGTATGCGATGCTTGTAAGCTGAAAAAGCCTAAAAAAGGCGCATCACCTGTGCAAGCTAGACCGTGGTTGTGTGCCGATTGCAAAGCGCAGCGTGCCAAGTGCGATCAGGCGGCTGCAGGTATATGAAGTCAGGCAATTTCCCAAAACCTCCGCGCTGCGCCCTGGCGCCATTCATCAACCAACCCTATTTTGCGTACAACGTGAGATGGCGACTCTACCGGCATAGCCGGTATTTTTTTGTGGATCTGAACGATCCTGATTTACCAGAACCGATTGCCCTGAAATTGATCACTTTAGCCGATAAAATTTACCCGAAAGAGAGGGCATGATGGGGTTTCCTGAACGTTTGGCACAAGCATGTGTAACTTCCGACCTGGGCGCCAAGGATGAGCAGATCCGTTCCGTCGAGCATGTCGCCGCTTTGTCCGGAGCGAGTGGCATCGGGTCGGACCTCATGCGCGCCAAGGATTACGACGTCACCGCACTCCGCCGAGCGATCCTCATCCTGGCGCGTCACGCCCGGCAGTCCATGCGTCTATCCATGGAGCCGTCAAAATGGCTCGCTACCGCGGCAATCCTGGAGGTGATGCACTGGCAATGCCGATCATGCAATGGAGCCTCTGAGCAGCGCCTGGACGGGATACGCATGATTTGCCCAGCCTGTGGTGGAGTCGGGGTGCATCGATGGACGGATTCGGAGCGGGCGCGAGCTGCTGGGGTGCCGAGGGATAATTGGCATCTGTGGGCGAAAAAATATGAGCAGCTGCTAAAGTGGGCGCGCGCGAGGGATAGCGAGACGGTTGGGGATGCGGGGCGCACACTAGGATAAGGAGGGAAATATGAACGCAGTACAGAATCAAGCGGACCTACAAAGACATCAAGCAAAATACCTTTTGCGTCGAATGTTCGGCATCCAGGACGGTGAAAGTAACGGCACCGTCGAGACACTTGTCGATTGCATTATCGGCGCGGCTATCCTGGAAATGGCCGCTATTCAGTCGGAGGCTATGCAAAAATTGCCCACAACAGGGGGCTTGACATCTTCAAATGCTGGGCGGAAATTGGGAGATTGACGGATGAGCAAGCCTGAGCCGATTCGGTTGAATCCGATGCATCAGCGTCCAGGTCCTGGCCGTAGAATCGTTGTTCTGATGCGTGACGGGGCTCAACTGGATGACTGCCATACAACGATGATTGTTGCTCAGGACAGGTCTGGCATCATTATTTACCATCGCGGCGTGGCCATTGATGAGTCGAGAGCGAAAGGCTGGTGGCCGATTGGCAGGAGTTAAAACCGCTTGACATCTTCAAATACTGAGCGTATAAAGCCTGTAGAGGGATAAAGCCGGACTGTGAGCCGGAAACGAGATTCTCCCACTCCCAATTAATGGGACCGCTCGCCCTACGGGAATGCAAAGCTTCAGATTTTGCCCTTATAGCTCAGTGGTAGAGCGGCTGCTTTGTAAGCAGCGGGTCGTGGGTTCGAGTCCTACTGTGGGCACCATACACATGGAAATTGGTCGGCGGGAGGTTGTTGGCCCGCTGATAAAGATGGGTGAAACTATCGCCAGTTCCCAGTTGTATGGGGAAGTAGCTCAGTTGGGAGAGCATCCGGCTTGCATCCGGAAGCGCGTCGGTTCGAAGCCGTCCTTCTCCACCAGTCATGGAAGCGCCAGCCGATTGGCGACGGCACCCGGCCTGAACCCGGACGAGCCTTAAACGGCCTTGGGAGTTCAACTCTACCCCGCTTCCGCCATGAAAAACACCAATCCTCGCCACCTAACGGTCGCGGGGATTTTCATTTCTGGCCCCGGTATCCTGACGATTGCCTACGGGCAGCCAGGGCACCGGGAGCCAGGATTCATCCGCGCCGGATTGGCCGCAGTCAGGGCGGGCGACGAATAGCCGGCGGTAAGCTATGCCGGTGGAGCGGGACACCCAGGGAAGGCCAGCAAGCGCGCACTGCGGCGACCCGACACAAGGGCGATCTAACTTGCGCGGATACGCCGCATACTTTCTCGGCTGAGGGTAGAAACATCCTCCCGACACGCGGCATACCACATGCTGCCAGGGGCTTCCTTACACGCTTCTGCAAGGTCAGCGCACGCGAGTGACAGTGCCAGTTCTAGCGATTCATCCGTCAATTCCATAATGTCTGTCATGATTTTTTTCCGATCAGGGTTGGTTGCGCAATGCGTCGGGTTTTTACATGCAGCCCGCAGTCACCGCCTTGGCGCGATGACCGACCCGTGAGCCGAGAGGATGCAAAAAAGCTCGAACTTGGCCCATGGCATGCGCCGTTGGCCGCCCTCCCAGTCCTGCCAGATGCGCATGGATGCGCCGATTAGGTCAGCCGCGGCCTGCTGAGTCAGGCCGGCCGCATCCCGAGCGGCGCGGACTTCGGCGGGATCAGGATTGTGAGATGCTTTCGAGGCTCGGCTGCGGTTGGGATGGTTTGTCATTTTCAGGAAACGGCGCGAATCTGAAGTTCCCAGCCGTTGGTCAGACGGTATTTACCGTTTCCGAGCGCTTCGGCTTCTGCCTTGAAGGGGAGAGCGCCAGCGATCATCAGGCAGGACATGTACTCGCCGAGAGCGGCCTGCTCGTCGCGGAATTCGTAGGGCTTGACGACAATCTTGTTGATGTCGGTGCGGGTGATTTCGTATTTGGTCATTTTAA
>Ga0307376_10003587_pt1 | contig 14484 bp, 11 predicted proteins | sample TR2MG_FD_202536 | JGI IMG/M metagenome (GOLD analysis project Ga0307376, IMG submission 202536) | Soil microbial communities from Risofladan, Vaasa, Finland - TR-2 | ecosystem: Environmental > Terrestrial > Soil > Coastal area > Acid sulfate soil | place: Finland: Risofladan, Vaasa | collected...
TTTTATTTTAAGATTTTTTAGAATATCATTTAATAAAAGAAGAATTGGGAATCTATAATTTAATATTTATTACAATACAAAAAATTGGGTTTCTTTTGTTTAACAAAATGTTGATACAAATAAATATTCATTTTCTACAACTTACTTCCTTCTTTATAAAATATACTCATTATAAATATTTAAACTTTTGAGTTTATTTTCTCTTAGAGGCATTTCGTCTCTATTTCAAGCAATAAGTTTATATAAGAGTAGCTATAGAAAGATTAAAAATTGATACTACCATTTAATAGTAGAATTTAACAAATTGTAGCCCAATTAGAGTAATATCTATTAAACTATATGGTAATTGCGGCTTTAGAGAGTTCAGGGGATTTTTATTCTATAATGCTTGGCAATTCCATTACTGCATTGGATTGAATAAAATTAATGGGAATATTTATCCTTTGTTAGTTTAACCTTAATGTGAATGTTAAATGTTCTAGGACCAAAAGTTACTAATACATAAAAATTCTCACGACTCCCAATTTTAATTTTACCATCAAGAACGGGTAAAATTAATTGTCGATTGCCATAATTGTTTGCCAAATCGTGGTCAAAGTAGTTGAAATCAGGACGATTCTCAAGAGCTCTTACGGTATGTAGGAATTGAGAGCTATCCCTTGAGGATATTTCTGCAAACTTGTAATGCATATCGAGGAAATTACCAAATTCATGTTCGTTAATAATTAAGCTAACAGTTGTATGGTAGGATCTAATAAAAATTTCCCCATCTTTAAAATGAGGATTTTCTTCTATACAAGATTTAAAAAGATCATTTAGTATATCTGTAATAAATAATAATTGAGTAATAGCAAAACTTCTCATCTTTACATTATAAGAAATAATTACCTCGTTATCATTTTCAATTTGTTTAATTTTTTTTATTTCTTTAACGGCTCTAAACAAATTCGATTCTAATGTAGGCTCAAATATAGAAGGACTTAACCTATTAGCGTTTCTGAAAGCCCAACTTCTCAACAAATTTCTTTGAGGAAAATTCAATATTTCTGTTGCTTCCAAAAACCCTCTTTTCATCTGGGATATCTCCAAGGTGGGTGTTGCACTTCCTATTGTTATCCTATGCCAAGCATTTTGAATAAATCCTTTCAATGAGAAAAGTTCCTTAAAATAATCAGTTGGCGTCATTCCTCCAAAATTTCGTGGATCCACCTCAATCCATAAGTTATTGTACAATTTTAAAAGTTGATAATATAGATTAAAATCTCCCGAAAAATCCAATCCACTTAAAATGATGATAATATCCGGATTTCTCGATAAAAAAGACTTAAATTTATCATAAGTCGTATATTCAGCGTAATTTTCTGGTAGATTCATATTTCCTATGTCAATCTTCACGAAGTATTCCTTTTTTTTACAATAATTAAGTAATTCGCGTAGATTCTCGTTATTAACATCAGTTATATCAATTTTGCAAAAAGATGGATAAAGAACTACTCCAACAACAGGAATTTGATTTGCTATTGATTCTAATTCTGCGCTAGCACTATTCTCAAGATTAAAGGATAAAATTCCTTTAAATATCTCAGGGTCACTTCTTACAACAGATAAAACGTCCTCATTGGTAATTCCATATGCTTTATATAAATCCATTGCTTGAACAAATCCGTTATTAATATTTGAAGAAAACAACTCTACTTTCTCATCTTCAATACATATTTTTCTATTATAGAAGTAACTTCTTCCGTCGTGATTTTTTAGTTCTAAAAGATTTGTTAAAGCCTTTGATCCCTCGATCTCGTTAAAAATTGGCCATATTAACGAGTCAATTTGACCATAGGTAAACGCACTTGCATATTTTGCCCCAAATATAGAACTAAAATCTGGTTGGTATAATCTTTCCATTGTAAGAACACTTGTTTCAAGAAATTATTATGCAAAAATTATTCTAACTAAATTATTTTATTATAAGAAATCAAATAATAATTATTAAGTTAATTTCGTCTAATTTTTATCGTGTTATTTATGATTGATCTTGAACTAGGAATTTATCCTATAATTATATCTCCGAATATTGGAAAACCAATATTACTAAATTTGAGAGATTATAAACAAAGAGCTCAGTTTCCAATTAAGAATTTATCGTTCGAAGCCCTCATTATTACATCCATATCCCATTCAACTCGGAACATTTTGGAACATTTTCACCAAAATTTATTTATTCAACCAATTTTAAAAGAAAGTGGCGATTTTGAGAAGAGAAGAGGAAACTTAATCGACTTACATTTAGTTCAAATCGAAAAAATAGAAAAATTAGATTTCAGAGATCAACCCGTTTTAGAAGAAGAGAATTGTATTGTATGGGATATCTATAATTGTGTATTTCAATTTGACGATGTATTTGGAAAAAGAGAAGAACTCTATAAAATTAAATTGGAAATTCGTGACATCTTAACCATTGAGAAATTGCTAAATGAAGTTAATAGAGATTTTCTTTTATTTGATATCGTACATGATATCCCTAATTTAAGCGAGAATAAAATAAACTACCACAGCATCGCTATTTTTGATAAAGATTGGAATGATTTCAGTTTCATTCACGCTACTGACTTTCATATTGCTCGAAGAAATGACTTCATTTTAAATTATTTAAAAGATAATGTAAGGTCTAGTATAGCACGATGTAAAACTAATGGGAAAAAAAAAGAGAAAATAGATAATTTTGTTCTCACTAGAGATTTCGAATTTAAAGAGGAGTTTCAAGAAGATCGATACGACGATTTAAGAAAAGCAAAATTTAACTTCAATTCCAATTTGAGAATGTTAATAGATTTTGCAAACACAAAATCCTCTCAGAGGGACTTAGATTTCATGTTAATGACTGGAGATTTAATAGATTACCTGAATATCGCTAGAGGAAATTATCAATATAAGAATAATTTTTTTGTTTTCTTAGATATTTTGCTTGGAAGGAATAAAGGATTGGAAAAGCCACCATTTTTGGGTTCTGATGAAGAATTTGTTAATTCCCAAGAAATTATGGTTCCAATTTTTACAACAGTTGGAAACCACGACTATCGAAAGGAACACTATGGAATGCGTTTTGGTCAAATTCATAAAATTTTCGGGATGACTCATTCAGATGTAAAGGGATACTATGATACTAAATTCTTCAACTATTTCACTGCTCTTAGATCTAGAGACAAATATTTAAAAGATTATTTTAGATACATCAATCCTAACCTCAACTTTAATCTTAAAATAGGAGACCATTATAATTTTATATTCCTTGATACAGGTCAAGATTCAATTGCAGATATGCATGATTTATTAAAAGGAGGGCCTAGTACAAAAGGAATTAAAGAATACCAAGTAGATTTATTGCGTGCTTTTATTCAATTAGCCCATAATGAAAAGGTGATAGTAGTTATGCATACGCCTCCAGTTTCCCCAAACCTTAGTCGATATAAAAGGAGAAAATATAAAAAAGTTTTAAATATTAAAAATCGACCTTTAAAATGGGAAGATTTTTACGAAAGCAATTTAAAAAAATATGATGGAACTGGAAGATTGGATAAGATATTAAATCTCAAATATCAAACAATTATGTACAACTGGTCAACAGTTTTGAAAATCTTTACTGGTTCAGATAAGATTGTTAGGAGAAAAGTAGATATTGTTATGTGTGGGCATACTCATACTTTAAAAGAGTACCGGTTAAGAGAAGCTAAAGAAACAGATAGGATTAATTTTGGTTTTTGGTTTTTCCCAATTTACATTGAAGTACCATGTGAAATTTACACCTCACGATATCGGGATAAATTTAAAGAATTCAAAAATCCACTCGATTTAAAAACATGGTTTGACGCTAATAAGCCCTTTGTATTTCAAACGCAAGCGCTTGGTCCCCTTTCTGCTAAATTCAAATTTAAACCCCCAGGATTTAGATACTATACTATTAAAAATGATCAAATAGTAGGTGCTAGAGTATATTCTCTACATTTAAAGTAACCCTAATTAAAAAAACTATTTCTTCTTTTTTATTAAATCAATTACTTCATCATAAGAAGTATTTGACATAGGTCCAAAAAACTGAACTTTCAGAGCGCCAGCGGCATTTGCAAACTTTCCAATTCTTTTTAAATCCCATCCTGCTAAATAGCCAACAATAAAAGCTCCATCAAACGAATCGCCTGCCCCAGTTGGGTCTGTTTCCTCAACTTTAAATCCCGGAATCCTTATAGCATCTACTAATTCAGAAGAAAATATAGTACACCCTTCTTTTCCTTGTTTCAAAACGACAAGTTTTAAACCTTTCTTTATTAATTCCTTACAAGCAATTACTTCTCCCTTGACTCCCGCTAACATTTCTGCTTCTTCTCCACTTGGGAATAATATAGTAGTCCTGTCTAATACTGGTTTAGATATTTCTATAATCTTCTTTATATTTAGCATTTCTGGTCTTAAATTTGGATCAAACGATACAATAACTTGTGGATTTACAGATCGTGCAATCTCAATTGCTTTATAACATGATTCCCGGGAACTTTCACTTATTGAAAGAGAACTACCCATAATGTGAAGAGCTTTTATATTCGAAAAATATTCTTTTTCAAGATCCTCGGGAGATATTTGTCCCGCGGCACCTGCAGAAAAAATAAATTTTCGAGAGCCATCAGAATTGTATTGATTAAACGCAATTCCAGTGGTTCTGTTTCCATAAACTTTAATTTTAGATACATCAACATTGTCATTTTTTAATTTCTCAATTATTGTTTCACCAAATTCATCATTTCCAACGGCGCCTATAAAACCTGTTGACAAATTAAACGGTACTGACATCCGAGCTACAGAATCTATGAAAATTGCAGGGGCTCCACTAGGAAATGGACCTTTGTAATAAAATCCAATTCTACCATGTGGTACATCAACTTCCGGTCGCATTATCTCGACTAACAGCTCGCCGATACTTATGATTTCGGGATTCATTTTCAAATATTAAAAATTTTTTGACCTAATTAGATTAAAACTAGGATATCATTAAAATTTTAGATATATAAGAGTGTAAACTATTCTTAAAAAAAATTGATATAAAAGATAATAAGAGGACACATTACTGAGCAGTAAAGCGCCAAGCTGATTTTATAAAATTTGGATACTTATAAAACTAATTTGTCTGATGTAGAAAGTGATAAATGTCCATCACTTAGTCATTTTTTCATATTTAAAGGTTCAAAAAGATTAATTAATACATATCATATTACTTCCATAAGAAAATTTTCAATTTATAGGAGGAAAAAAGATTGGGTTTAAAGACTAATATTACAGAAATGTTTGGGATTAAACACCCCATTATAGCCGCTCCGATGGGTCCCTTCTACACGACAGAATTAACGATAGCTGTCTCAGAAGCCGGGGGCTTAGGAGTATTAAGTCATACTAATTTATTTGGAAAGAGTAGTTTGAGTGAAATGAAAAAAAATATGGAATATGTGGTCGAGCATACAGATAAACCTTTCGGGTTTAATATTAGAACATCAAGAATGCAGATTGATGCACCAGGGCTTTGCCGTGCTATACCTAGATTTATTAACAACAATCCAAAGATCAAAGAACAATGTCTTTACTTAATCACTAGCGCTGGTACTCCAAAGATGATTTATAACAATGCATTTCAAAAACTAAGAGAGGGTGGATCAAATATAAAGCATTTTCATGTAGCACCTGCCCTATGGTTAGCAGACAAATGCGTAGCTGCTGGATGTGATGGAGTAGTAGTAACAGGATGGGAAGGAGGGGGTCATCAATCATACGAAAAAATAAGTTCTTTGGTTTTGTTACAACAAGTAAAGCAAAAACATCCTGATCTCCCTATAATAGCCTGTGGAGGAATAGCTACAGGAGAAGGGATGGCTGCAGCTTTATCGCTTGGAGCGGGAGGGATTGCGATGGGTTCTAGATTTATAGCCTCAAAAGAGAGTGAGTTTCATGAAAATTATAAAAATATCGTGCCTGCTGCGGGAGCAAATGACACTGTTTGGGTTACAGGCGTTTTAGGACCGATTAGACTTTGGAGGAATAAATACTCACTTCACCATGGAGTAATAACTAATAAAGAAGAAAAGATGGCTCTTGAAGCTCAACTTACTCCAGAAAAAGCTCTAGAGGACCAAAAACACTATGAAATGACTTATAATGGAAATATTGATGATGGTGCAGTATTACTGGGTCAAAGTATTGGGGTTATTAATTCTATTGAAAGCGTTAAAGATATAATGGATAACATGATAAAGGACGCTGAAAAATCCTTAATCAACGCTTCAAGGATGGTAATCTAATTCAATTTTCTTAATAAAAATTTCACCTATACTTTTTTTATATCTTAAACCCATATTATAATAAAGATTTTTATATAGAGAACTAGGTGTGAAAAATTAACAATAGGAAAAAGGTTGAGTTAATAGCAGAAATTTTAGATAGATACGACGATGGTGAATGCTTCTATTGCGGTGGGATTTTAAATGGCGATTTAGAGAGAGATGATTTCGATGACGGATATTCTGACGATTGGTGTCCAGACTGTACCAAAGAAATTGACCCGAATGATGACTGGGAGGACGCTTGTTTAAATGCAATAGATAAAGTTATTCACGATATACCTTTCAAAGCCTAAATCTTATGAATGGAATGGATGAAGGAAGAAGAGAAATCGATCCATATGAATATATAGATTACTTTATGTCTAGAGCTGCTCATGTAGTTTCTATGGATAATGATGGACAAATAAATGCAATGGCTCTGCTATGGAAAACAATTGGAGAGCTTTGGATGATACCAGTGATAACTATAGCAGTAGCGCCGTCACGTTATACTTTCAAGCTGTTAACTGAAGGTGTGCGAGAATTTACGGTTAACATTCCTTCTAAAAAAATTGCTGATACAATAAACATTACTGGCTCGCTCTCAGGAAGAAACGTTGATAAATTTAAGGAAACAGGACTGGAAACTATAGAAGGGAAAAGAACGAAAGTTCCTACGATAAAAGATTGCTTACTTGCTTATGAGTGCAAAATTGTTCACTCATGTCAGTCTGGAAATATGGCTTCCCACCACTTATTTTTTGGTCAAATTTTAATCGCTTACGCTTCTAACGAAATAATGTAATAGTTAAATTCTTATACCCTATTTCTTATCTCAGTTTCACATACGCAGCGACTAGAACTTAAGATCACATCACCACAAGGACATTTTTTTGGATGTTTATATTTCTTACAAATCTTATTTATGGTTTCACATGAGAAAAGCAAATTTAAATTTTCACTTTCGCGATGAGCAAGTTCTGGTTTTACGCCTAATTCGGTATGTAGAAAAATTTCCAAGAGTCTTGCGTGCCTAATTAATTCAATTGCTAAATCTTTACCCTTAGAAGTTAATTCGACTTCATGGTAAACTTCGTATTTTACAAGTCCCTTTGTCTTTAATCTCGTAATGCAACTCCCCAATGTAGAGTGAGGGATACTGAGTTCCTTAGCAAGTTTTCCAACTTTTAAAGGAAGACTCTTTCGATATAAAAACTTAATAACAGTATAATCTAAATCTTGCATAGATTGAATTATTACTTGTTTTTGATAAACTAATGATTATGACCCATGATACTCATGGTTAAGATCATTACTGTAACCCCAAATAGGATTAAAATTAATTGTTGTACTGAGTGCTTGAACCCCCACTTCTGATGTAATTCCGGTGTTAAATCTGATAAAGCTATGTATAAAAAACTTGCTGCTGAAATTGCTAGGGCGTAAGGTACGATAAACGATATTTCTCCTAAAATGAAATAACTAACTACTGCTGCTGGAATTGTTGTTATACTTGATAGCGTGTTAAGAATAAAAGCTCTCTTTTTTGAAAAACCACCGTGTAAAAGGATTCCAAAATCCCCTGTCTCCTGTGGAACTTCATGAGCAATTATAGCAAAACCTACGGCTATTCCAACTGTAAAGCTTGTAAGAAAGCTAGCAGCAATCACAATTCCATCTATAAAGTTATGAAAAGCATCTCCAATCAAGATGATAGGTCCAGCTGCTGCGTGAACATCGCATTCCTCGTCAGCGCAATTTCGCCATATAATTATTTTTTCCAAGAAGAAGAAAAAAAGAATACCACCTAAAACAAATGACATTACATTCTGAGGTTCTCCCCCAGCACTCTCTATTGCCTCAGGTATTAATCCAAATAACGCTGCTGTAAGCAAAGTTCCAGTAGCAAATGAGATCAACATTGAAACTAGCGATTTCTGAGCGTCTTCTGCTAATAATATAAAAAGAGCGGCTGCTGAAACAGCTCCAATACTACTTAAAAGACTAAATAAAATTATCCATTCAAGAATGATAATTACACCAAATTATTACCTTTTATCAGATAAATGATGATTTCAAAAATATAAATTTTACGATCGATCGTAAATTTAAGAGTTTCAATTTAACATGATAGAAGATTAATGTAAATATAAATGCCCAGATTGCTATGGCTCACTTTGGATTTAATCAGAAGTTAGTAATTATAAAGATGATTTTCTTAGAGTTAATGAGACCCATTTTTTTTCTGTTTTTTATTTACTTTTCCAAGGATTAAAAAAGACTTTGGGGAAATTTTTTAATTATTCAATTAATTCAGGAGATATATATATTTTATCGAACACTTGTGGCAAACTTGTCTTAATATTCTTTCTTGCTGAGAAAATAAATGTTAAGGCAATTACAGAACCCAAGCCAAATTGGATTATACTGTTTAAAATAAATTCATATAGAGCACTAGGTACTCCAAATATCATAACTTCGTAAAGAAAATATCCAATTATCATTATAAATCCACCTACTATAACTCCAATAAAATCTCTATAATTCCATCTATACTTCTTTTTTGGATTTGCTATTAATCCAACAAAAAAACCTTCTAAGCCTTTTATAACAAGTGTAGCAGGGGCATAAATTGCATAACCTAAGAATAAATCAGCTAAAGAGGATCCTACTCCCCCTGCAATACCTCCAATTATTGGACCAAAAATTAATGCTGTTATCATAACAACAGCGTCTCCGATATTTATAAAGCCGTTAGTGGCTGGGATGGGAAATGCTATTACCATAGTAACCACACAAGTAAATGCTCCAAAAAGACCAATCATAGACAGGGCTAGTGAGTTAAAGGGAAGTAAATATCCTAAAAAATTCGGTTTTCTTGAAAATTTTTGATTATTCATAATAACAACACACACACATAAGAGTTCAATGTTTCTCCAATTTATTATATGAAGAATCCATATTTATAATTTTTCTCTTACTTTAAGCATGAGTCTAATGAAATTTGAGTGATATTTAGAATAGTAAAGCGAATTAATTGAGATCGAGTTTATCAATTACAGAAAAGTTGAAAACACTTGTTTCTTTTAATAATAAATAAATCTTATTTTTGATTTGTATAATTTATAATTATGTTAATTTGCATAAGAAACTTAATTAAAAATGAAATAGATACAAAAGAAATTTCTTTACTTCCGGAACCTCTTTATTATAAGTTAATAGATTCTCAAATGATGCAATTCAGGGGAAATTCTTTAATATTAACTGATATACCTAAAGAAGATTGGTTTGTTTTAGATCAGTTTATCGATCATTTTCAACATTACGAAAAAGAATTTGAATTGGAAGTACAGTACGATAAGAATTCTCTGAATAAAATAGAGATCGATAAAATGATTTCGAGTTTGTGTGAAAAATATTTCCCACAACTAGATTTAAATAGTATTAAAAGAAACCAAAACGCAATCGAACAAGGATATTTTCTTTTTTCTGAAGATTCTACAATGTATTTAAAAGCAGATTCTATTCAAGGCATTTATTATGGTATCCAAACACTAATTCAGCTTCTAAATTCTTCCAACTCAAAAAACTTACTCAGACAAGTGGCTATTATCGATTATCCTAGATTAAAGATAAGGGGTGTTTCAGATGATATATCTAGAGGTCAAGCAGCAACAGTTGAAAATTTAAAGAAATTCATTAAAACGCTTAGCCATTTCAAAATTAACCATTATTATTTAGTTTATATGCAGGATATGTTTAAATTTGAAAAATATCCGGATATTGGGAAAGGAAGAGGAGCTTATTCTAAAGCAGAAATAAAAGATTTATTCGATTACGCGAAAAAACATTTTGTAGAATTAATTCCTATTTTTCAAACGATTGGGCACTGGGAAAATATCCTTCATGATGAAAATTACTGGGATTATGGAGAATTTCCCGGTTCGAATAGTTTAAATATAGCAAATGAGCAAATATACACTCTTTTAGATAATATGATAGAGGAATTACGTGAAGTATTTAAATCTGAGTATTTCCACATAGGTGCGGATGAAAGCTGGGATGTGGGGAAGGGTGCATCTAAAGCATATGTCGATAAAATAGGAATAAGCCAGGCATATTTAAAACATTACAAAAAAGTGTATGAAATTGTAAAGAAGCATGGATACAATAAGATCATCGTTTATCACGACATTCTTTATAAACATAAGGAAGTACTTGTGGGTTTACCAAAGGACATGATTGTCATGTATTGGAAATATAATACCAAAGATAAACATCCAATTGTAGATAAAATTAAAGAATTTAATTTACCGCTAGTTGTGAGCCCATCTATAATTGATTATAATCGATTATTTCCTTCCTTTTTGCGTTCAGAAAAAAACATAACAAATTTAATTAAATACGGTTATAAAAATGGGGCAATTGGAGAAATTACTTCAAGTTGGGGAGACTATAATAATAAGGAAATTAGAGAGAATAGAATATACGGATTTATCTATTCCGCTCAAATAGGATGGGATCCTATTAGGGAAATAAATTTCCTTATATTCTGGAAGAGCGCATTATTTCATTTTTTTGGGATTGATGATTTACGGTTATTAAAAGTAATAAAAATATTAAGAACTGTTGAGGCTAGCAATCGCCTACATACTAAACAAACATTTTATTACATTCACTTTTTCTCCCATCCCTACAATAAGAAAAGCTCGATTTATAGAAGAAATATTAAAACTTCTAAATTTGAGATTGTAATTAAAGATATGGATGAAATTATAGCATTGTGTAAAGAAGTGGAGTCGAATGTGTTAAGGAATAAGGAAAATCTGCAGGTTTTTGCTTATATTGCCAAACATATTAAACTATATTGTAAGAAAAGAATAAACTCTAAGAAATTAGTAGATTATAATCCTAAAAGGCTAAAAAGTAACTTAAAAATGCAAACAATAAAAGAAATCAAAAACTTAATACAAGATTTAACTTCTCTCCTTGATGAGTACGAATCGATTTGGATGAGAACTGCCAAGAAGGATGGTTTTGAAGAGATTAGAAACAAATATCTCTGGTTAATAGAGTTTTATAATGAGAAAATCGAAGAAATAAATAGCAAGAGAGAATGGATAAATCCTAACATCCCTAGTAAAACAATTTATCTTGATTCTAAGAATAAACACCAAGTTGATACTGTATTCTTTAAAGAAACTTTTGAAATTCAGGAAGAAATTAAAAGTGCTTATGTGCAAGTAATTGGGTGGAACTTTGCAAAATTGAATTTAAATAATAAACTCGTTGGCCATGTAATTACTAGACAATCGTTAAACTATGTTATGTTAAAAAATAATATTCAAATTTTTGATTTAAAAGACTCTGTTAGGAAAGGTGAAAATTTAATTCTAATAGAAACTTCACAATACGATGGTGGGGTAGGATCAGTTAATATCTATGGTGAAATTAAATTAAAATCAAATCGTACCATTCAAATTTATACTGATAAGAGTTGGCTAGGAACAAGAGAACTGGATGGACAATGGAAAAAAGTTAAGAATTATGGTTCGCCTCCTAAAGTTACTGGGGGCTTATGTTATCCAAATTTTGAAAGTAATAGACATTCATTACAGTCGGATATGATGACTAGTTTTAACGCTTTAATTGGGCGCATACCAAAAAAAATGTATTTTCTTTTAAAAATAGTTATGAAGTTATTTAACCGATACGATGTAATTGAATAAGTTCTTACGAGCGAATCTCATAAAAAATCAAAATTTAAAAAAGATATAAAAAAAATTATTTAAATTTTTATTAAATTTGAATTAATCCTTGAAATTGAAATGTACAATCAAAAAAAAAATAAAAATAAAAAAATGAAGATCTGGCTAATTTAAATTATTTTAGAAGTTCGAGTAAATCATAAATTTATTAGCAGAGCCTAAACTATAAATTTCGAACTTAGATCCCTTTTTTGTTTCACAGAACATTTGAATCATAGGAAATAGATAAATTTGTGTAGTAATTTGAGCTTCTTTATCTTTTGAGTAATCTCTATAATCACTTCCTGCAGAGCTTATCGTTTTTTTAATGTCCTTGTTCCAATACCCTAATGAGGCTTCACTCTTCGATTCAAGTTCTTTAAAATCGTTAAACTTGATACCTTCGACTTCTTCTATTATTTGGTGGAGATCTCGTTCGATTTCTTTTTCATATTTAGTTTGTGCGCTGCTGTGTAGTACTGGAATTCCGGTAATAACAGTCTTAAAAGGAACTGGTAAAATTTGATACTTATACAAGTTTTTATGTCCTCCACAATCTTTACATTGCTCCTTACTTGTACCAGTACCATAGCAAACCCCACAGGAATAGGAAAATGGTTTAACTTCCTTTTTTTGTTCTTCCCCAGTTAAAACTTGCAACTGTTCTTCGATCTTTCCTGTACCCTTACATGTCTTACACTTGCTTTCAATATAACCCTTCCCATTACACTTTTTGCATGGAATTGGTTGGAGCGTTTCATAGGTTGGTACCATTTCATCGCCTTTCCAGTCGCTTTTATTGATCTTACCTTGAGCCTTAAATGAATAAAATGTTTCTCTGACTACTTTTGGTGCTAGAACGGTTTTTTCATCAGTATCTTTAGCTAGTTCCCCCACAGTTTTTTTAATCGCAAAATAAATCGCAGCTTCCTTTTGTGTATCTTTAACATATTCTGCCGCGCTTATAGCATCTAATGAAAAAATAGCCCCTTTAGTACCAAATTGTTTTTCCATCTTTTTTTTATCGCTTCTAACAGCACGTTGCTTCCACTTTTCAAAAATCTCGTCTAAATTAGGAGTTTTAATTCTAACATCTGGCATTTGATTATCACCTAATAAATTTTAATTATTGTCGGTTTATATATTAATGGATCTAAAATTATCAAAAATTATAAATATATAAAATAGAATAATTTATAATTTTATATAGTAGAAATTAAAATTAATACTAACAACAATGTCAGCAGAAGAACGTCAAGCAGTTGAATATTTTAAACAATGGATGGACCCTAATGGTGGCGGTTTAGCCCAATGGATAGAACATTTTTTAAGTCAGGGCGATGAGGCTAAGCTGAGGCAAATTAAACAAGTCTACGATAAGATAAAAACTGTTTTTGGATTTTAAATTCTGATTTTTTTTGTTTGAACAACAATAGTAAGACTACTATATAAGATTAGTGATATTTCTTTTGACAACTCTATTTACTAAAGACTTCTTTATTGTTTTTGATAGAAATGAGGAAAATAAAAAACATTTGTCATTTAATCTTAATTTCTTTTATCTGAAATCATTTAAGAAAAAAAGCAAATCGATTTCTTACATAAGTAATCCCTTTTTTAGAGGAACGATTGTTTTTGGATTAGATTATCAAGATAAATTTCAACCTGTGAGTTTTTCTAAGCTCCAAAAAGATGGTAACCCGCAACCTATTAATCCAAGACTGTTTAAAAAATTCTTACTTGATGCTAAAAATAAATTTGTTGCTTTTTCAGATCAAACGCAACCAAATGAATTTAAACCAATAAAAGAAATGCTTAAGAATCTTCAATATGGCGAAAGTAATATTAAAAACCTTACTTTCTGCAAAAAATGTTTAGAAGATAAGAAATTTACTTTACTGAGCGAAACAACTAAGATAAAATCACTACAAAACCAATATATTTGCTCAAATTGTGCATTAGACTTAATAGTAAAACAAGCAAGTAGAGCAGGACTTATTTCATCTGAAAAACTAAACCCTAAACTTAAGAACTTCTTTAATCATTTGATCTTGAAATTCAAAGATGCGAAAAGGGTTTTAGATTCTTTTAAGGTTGATTTTGATCCGTTAAAAAACAAAGAGATGACGCTGTACGATGTTGAAAGGAATCCACAAGTAAGTAAGAAATATTTAAATTATAATGTTGATGATCTCGAAATTCAGAATAAATATAAAGATTTACTAAAATCTCAGAAAATTTCAACCCTCTTACCAATACAAGCAATTTCAATTGATAAAGGACTTTTAAAAGAACGCGCTAATCAATTAATTATGGCACCCACCTCAGCAGGTAAAACATTAGTAGGTGAATTGGCAGGAATTTCGAGAGTCCTTAGTGAA
>Ga0307376_10003589_pt1 | contig 14483 bp, 25 predicted proteins | sample TR2MG_FD_202536 | JGI IMG/M metagenome (GOLD analysis project Ga0307376, IMG submission 202536) | Soil microbial communities from Risofladan, Vaasa, Finland - TR-2 | ecosystem: Environmental > Terrestrial > Soil > Coastal area > Acid sulfate soil | place: Finland: Risofladan, Vaasa | collected...
CTTTAAATCATTTAATTTGCTATCCTTACGATTAACCATACCAACACAAATATTTCGTAATGGCTTATTGTCAGGGTTCGGGGCTTTGGTGTCTTTAGGCAGATATATTTCACCACGGATTTCCACATGACCTTTTGCGTCAATCGTTTGTGGGACGTTAATATAATCAGCAAGGTGAGTTACGTTCTGACCAATGTGTCCGTCCCCTCTTGTGCAAATCATAGTCAGCCTACCATTATCATAAACGCAATTACCAGACATACCATCAATCTTAGGCTGGACGATAAACAATTCTTTTTCGACACCCATCTTAGAGGCCCACTTTTCTACGTCCTCAAAAACTTTAGCCTTACCACAAGAAAGCATAGGGTGAAGGTGTGTAACCTTTTCCTTAATATTTCCCGTAGGCGTACCGACCACCTTGAAATAATCATTGGTAGGGTCAACCTCTTTTAGTATATCTTCCAGCTTGTCAAACTCTGCGTCAGACATAGTAGGCTTACCATTATAGTAAGCCTCTTTAGCCTCATGCAAACGCTCAACAATCTCTGTCGGATTTTTCAATGCTCTGCCCATATCTTACCTCCATTTAAGTTATACCCCATATTACACCATGACCGATTTAAAGTCAAGAAAAAAACCTTAACGATTTGCCCATAGCTACTTCTAAATAAGTTCATAACTTACCTCCACTAATTTTTAAAGGTGCTGACTGCGGTGATGTGTTCTTGGAACCATTTCTCTGCTGAGGCTTTGGCATCATCTATTGTGACGGGAATATCTACATAGACAATGCTTTCGTCTTCCTCCACAATCATAAACTTCTCTCCTTCAGGATAGTCGTCATAGTATTCTTTAGGGTTTCCAACGTAGAAGACTTCAAAGTGACCCACAAAAGCAAAGAACATAAAACCCCCAGCAAAAGCTACCTCACTTTTCCCTTCGGGTGTCCATTCGAGTTTCATCACCGACCTCCCCATGATATACAAGCCTTGGCTACCTTGAGCATTTTGTGGTCTGTTCCAGTAAATTTATAACCAGTAGCTCCGACAATAGGAGAATAAATTCTCTCAACTTCTACATTATAGTTATCGGCATATTTCATCATAGCCTTTTCTTTAACAAGTAGTTCGCCTTTTTTTACATAATAAATACTGAAATGTCTACCTTTGCGTGGCATTATTATAACTTTCATAACATCATTCCAGTATTAACAAATATGGGAGTGTGTTCTCCGACCCATGCGCCTACTGTATTAAACTCAAAATATTCTACAGCCTCATCGTAAGACATATCTTTTTCTAATACTGCGATACATTTATCGTAGTCATATACTGCACACATTTGTCTTGATGGTTGCATTGCTGATAATCCAATAAACGCTTCTTCAAGCCCATCAGCCAGAAGAATTTCTTCATCTTCATATCCATGTTCTATAATTATGTCATTAATCATTTTTCTAGTAATCTTTTTCTTTTTTGCCATCGTATCCTCCTGAGATATATTTCATTATATATTCTCACAAGCCAGAAGTCAAGAAAAAAAACAAGACCTCCAGATTTCTCCAGAGGCCTTGAATTTATTATCATTGTAACGAGTTGTTATTTTTCTGAAAGGTCTTTATTTACTAATTCGATATTGTGTTCCTCAGCTTCTGCGTCAGCCTCTCGGTGCATGGCTTCAGCCATTTGCCGTTCTGCTCGTTCATCATCATCTTCTTCTTCAACGCTATTGTCATAAGCCTCTGGCTCTGTTTCCATTTCCATTGTAGCTAATTCAATTGGTTCAGCTACGGCTTCAATTATAATTTCTGGTTCGTGCTTTTCTTCAATAGCTACTATTTCTTGCACAGGAACTACAGAGATGACCAATTTCTTGTAAGCTCTAGGCTTACCCTTTCGAGACACTTTAATTTTGGTGACAGTTTTCTTTTTGGAAACAACTTTCTTTGTGGTTCTCTTTTTAGTGATAGTTTTCTTAGCCACGGCTTTCTTTTTAGTTGCAGTCTTGAGTTTCTTTTTAGCAACTACCTTCTTCTTAGTCACGGCCTTACGCTTCTTCGCTACTACCTTCTTCTTAGTCACGGCCTTACGCTTCTTCACTGCTACCTTCTTTTTCTTGGCAACAACCTTCTTCTTTGTAACAAACTTTTTCTTTTTTGCTACAGGCTTCCTCTTAGTTTTCTTCTGCATATTTACTCCCCTTGTGTATGAATTAAAATGGTGGACCCTCTGTGACTCGAACACAGGACCTACCGATTATGAGTCGGGTGCTCTAAACCAGCTGAGCTAAGGGTCCGTAGGCTTCCTATAATATGGAAACCTAACCTTCGTGACTCGCTGTCTCCGTAAATGTCTCTGTAACCGGAGTAGGCTCAGGTGCGGTTACAACTGCAACTACCTTGGGTTTATTCTTACTACCCTTAGGCCGACCACGACCACGCTTTTTAGTAATGGTTTCTTCTGTCATTTTGTTCTCCTGTTAGTTAAACACAACTTCCACTTTTGTATTATTATTATACCTGATTATTTATTAAAAGTCAAGAAAAAATATTAAAGCCCCTATTCTAAGGGGCTTTTAATATTAGCAACCACATGGCTTCTTAGGCTTCGGTGGTGTTTCTGGTTTTGGGTCATTCATGATCAATGTCTCCTTCCATGATTTTAATCTTACTTTTTTGCTTTCTTGGTTCTTACTTTTTTATTTGCCTTGCGGGCTTTTTTACTTAAGTTCGCCATTGCCAACCTCTTTTCTGATTGAGACCTATTAGAATTTCGTCTCTGTAATTCATCCGCTCAAGAGCTGAGCTACCGACCACGTCTTCTACCAGTTTCTGGGGAGGCTTCCGTCCGCTGGTAGAAGACGTCCTTACATCATTCCCGTCCACAGTATAACATATGATCAGACATAAGTCAAGAAAAAAAACTAAGAAGTACTTTTTGATAAATTGGAGAATTTATCCCAAACAACGTTCTCGAGCGCTACGGCGAAGAAGGGTTCATTCTTCATGTACTTCGTATCCACGTGTACAACCGGTGCCATTGCCATCGTTCGCTCTAGCACTGCGAGATGTCGACTGAGGTCCTTATTAAACATAACAAAATACGTACGCTTATCAAGCTTAAGAAATTTACCCTTACGCTTTGGAAATCTAACATCGGAGAATGGGTACTTATGCGCATTCCATCCTAATTTAACTTCTACTTCTATATAGCCTATGTGTTTGTTATCTTTGTATACTTCGAAATCTACACCGTATTTTTTAACTCTTCGTAATGTATATTTAGAGCCGTCGAAGAGCTCCCTTAATCTTTTATCACCTGCAGTATCATTCTCATCATATAATTTCTGACTGAATTCTTTATTTTCACTCATCGTCATCTCCATCTTCATCATCGTCGTCATCATAAAAATTATCTTCATCCTCGTCTTCGTCATACACGTCTAGATCTTCATCTAGATCTTCATCGTCACTGTCTGCAGCTGCTTCCTCGACCCAATCTTCCAATTGAGCTATTGTTATTATAGCATCTGGCTCGGACACAATGTCGACTATTTCGAACCTGTCATCCTCCTCTAGGAATTCCAAGAAGTGGTCTTCATGAAAATATTCATTCTGTTCCATGAATTGACCAATTTTAATAAACATTATTTTATTGATCTTCAGAGAATCGCAATCTATAGAAAATTTATTCCCTACAATGTCTGCAGTCATTTTTTCTTTCTCCCCGCTGATTTTGGTTTCTTTACTTTCTTTGGATCTTTTACGTCGTCCAAGCTATCGATATCTTTTAAGGTGTGCACATAATTAAAATTAGAACTAATATATTTCCCCTTGACCAGTTCTATTAAATGCATCTTTTCCATGGGACCCTGTATTATTACTTTATACTTTTCATTGATTTTTTCTAGAATCGTCAAGAAGACGGCCGCATTAGTCTTGTGGGCCCAGACCTGTAAAAAACCTAATTTCAAAATAAACTCCTATTATGGACGGGGCCTCGGACATATTCCAATACCTCTTACCCGGGTAAAATAATAATTCATTAAATTAATTTAAATAATTAAATAATGAGTAATTAATTGATTAAATAATATTCTTCGCATGCGTTTATTATGTAAGAAAATATTAAATTTTCAAGTTTTTCCTGTGTTTATTTTTTACGCCGGACGGGCAGGTTGTACGGTTACCGCTCCCAGTCCACGCAGGCCTAGGATAAACTCTGTATAACTCAAGAGCTGTAAATTATCCGTTTGTATATATTATAAGGGTTTTTCGGATTTATGGTATGACATGTGTTATATAACATATGTTACTCTATATATTATAATGTATTTAATGTATATAATTTAAGTATATATATAGACTACGTTTAGCGATTTAGTCATATTTAACAAGGATAAACATGTGATTTCTCAGGTCTACGACGTTAATAAGCTTCTCACGTCGTTCGAAGGAATTCGCTGCGCTCATTCGAGAAGATACCGTTTTCTCCTATCCGATGCTCTTTAATATATTCCGCCCGCAGGTGCTCGTACGACCGTAGGCCCTACCTTTTGTTCGACCGTAAATAAGCCCTTTTTAGACACTATAATATCCTTATTTAACAACTGTATTATTTTATGTCTAATCGGACAAATCCACCAGAGCCATTTTAAGGGTCCTCAAATAATTTATCGTATACTCGTGACCCATAAAATTACTAGGCCTTAGAAAGGCAGTGACTAATTTTTCTGATATATAATTTTTTATTAAATATTATATATATTTGAAATTTAATAAATATTTGATAAAATAGAACTAACTTACTTTTGGAGGAACCATGCCCGAAATGAATAATGATAGAATACCTCATCAGGTTGGGAGGATTGAAACATTCCCCAAGATTGTTATGATGCATTCCCAAGAAGACGAATTAAAAACCAAGACCAAAGAAATATACATTCATCTATTTTCTAAGCTTCATGAATTATACTCTTCAGCGCAGATCTTTGCCATGGCCTATCAAGCCGCTATGGATTTTGAAAATTATTGGATTGAGCTGAAAACTCGGGTCAATATTAATTTCGAAGATGAGATTAAAAAGTACGCCGGTGCCGAAGCAGTTAAAGAATTAAAAAAGATGACCAAAGAAAAAGAAAATGCAAAACGTAGAGGAAGATAATTAATTAAAGGAGCGATTTAATAATCATGGCACAATGTGATATATGCGATAAAGACCAAGATAAATTATCGCAATGTAGACAGTGTAAAGCTAACGTTTGTTACAATTGTATGCTAGGCCTTAAGTGTGCGGATTGTGTTGGCGAAGAAGATGACGACCCAAGTGGAGTGGGTAAGTTTCCCATTAGGGGTTACTGATTGAAATCCGGAGACTGCTATACTTCAAAGTCTAATGAAAGAATAGGAATTCGGCTTGAGTCATATATAGGTAACCAACTCTGGAATACTCAATCTATAGATATAGTCGATGGTCGTGCAGTTAGATCTTATATTTTTGAACCCGCAAATACTAATAAAATAAATAAACAATATAATTTTTTTAATAAAAAGGAAAACTATGCCAGAAAATGAGCAGGTAAGTGAACAGGAAAAGCTAATGGCCCCTGTATATACTAGGGTGAGAATTCCTTATACTGAAGAGGTAGTGGCTGACATCTCTGTAGAAGAAGACGTCAAGCGAGCGTGGCGTAGGGGATTTTCGGTTAAGCTTATGCGCAAGAAGTTCGGCCTCTCTAGAGAATACCTACAAAATCTTGTAAGAAACGTTAAAAGAAGAAATGATGTAAATAAGAATAATATCATGATTATTAAGGATAGAAAAGATAATAGGGATTCTAGAGACTCTAGGCCTAGGAAGACTTATTACTCCAAGAAGGATTAATATGATAAATAGACAATATCTTCCATTCTTTCTTAATAAAAAAGGATTAAATGGAATTGGTGTAGAAGTTGGTGTTTTAAAAGGGGACTTCTCAAACCATATATTAAACGGATGGCACGGAGAAAAATTATATTCCATCGATGCTTGGAGACATATCGATGGGTTTATTGATGTGACGAACGGCGGCCCAGACATGCACATTCAAACTTTTACTAAGTCCTTTGAAAATCTTTATGTTCACGGCGATAGATCTGTTATCATCAGAGAGCTCTCAGTAGCGGCCTCTAAGCTTTTTCAGGATGATTCTCTTGATTTTGTATTTTTAGACGCCGCACATGATTATGAAAATATTAAAAAAGATTTGGAGGCTTGGTATCCAAAAATTAAAAAGGGCGGTATATTCTGCGGACATGATTATTTAGATTCAGATCCTACAGCTGCAAACAATTCTGAATTCGGTGTTAAGAGTGCAGTAGATGAATTCGCCAAGGCCAAGGGTCACGAAGTCAATGTAACTCCTGAACCTTTGTATCCGACATGGTGGTTCGATCTATAAAATAATTTTCATAATTAGTTGGAAATTTTTAAAAATACGATATAATGAAAACATAGGGAAGCGAGATTAGGAATCCTTCATACAAAAGATCGGGGAAACCCGAACAAAACAAGGCCTAGTCAACTTTCTCCCTTAAAAATTTAATATCGAGCAGCGAGATCCGGGTTACTTCATCCGAAACACCCGGTTCAACTTTTCTCTCGGTTACTATTTTTCGGAGTTTCCTCAGGTATATTTACTTCCTCAAAGAAATTGCTCCTACCTCCGAAAAAAAAGAACCCGCTGCCTCGAAAGAAGTGACGGGTTTTTTTATTATTTAAATACAGGAGAATGCAATGGGAAAATTTAATAAGACATCAAAAGAAGAGACAATTTTAAATCGTGCGGGTGGGGAGGCCTATGAGCTTTCTGCAAAACAGGCGCTGGTTAATCACCTACTTACGTCGATGGTAAAGGATCAAAATTACCGTTCAGAAGAAACAGGCCTAAGCGATCTGGATGAGTTGATTGCGAAGAACGATCCTAAGTTCGTTGCTAAGGCTGCCATTTATGCTCGTACTAAATTTGGAATGCGTTCGGTTACTCACGTGGCAGCTGCGCAGGTGGCCAAACGTGTAAAGGGCGAAGCATGGACGAAAAATTTCTTTGACCGTATTGTTTATCGTCCGGATGACATGATGGAGATTTTGTCTTATTATAAAAATGTTATTAAAGGACCCGTGCCAAATTCTATTAAAAAAGGATTTGCGAAGGCCTTTAGTAGATTAAATGAATATCAGCTGGCCAAGTATAAAAAGACCAACTCGGAATTTTCTTTGGTGGACGTCGTTAATTTAGTACATCCGAAGTCCAATCCTTTCTTAGATAAATTAATGAAGGGCACCTTGGAAGTTGCAGAGACGTGGGAAACTACATTAACTAAAGTAGGCCAGACCGCCGCAAAGACTGAAGGAACCGCCGAAGAAAAGCAGGAGGTCTTAGGAGAATTAAAAGGTCAGGCTTGGGCTAATTTAATTAAAGAAAATAAACTCGGTTATTTTGCTTTATTGCGTAATGTTAGAAATATTTTACAGAACGCTCCAGAAGTAATTGATCAAGTATGCGAGGCCTTGGTAAATCCAGCCGCTATTAAGAAATCTCTAGTTTTGCCATTTAGATTTAATACGGCTCTACGTGCAATTCAGGAAGAAAATACAGTTGAGGCCAGAAAGATCCAGATAGCGCTTTCGCAGGCCATTGAGATCTCTTTGGATAATGTTCCGAATTTTGACGGCCGGACCCTAGTTGTTGTGGATACCTCGGGATCTATGATGGGAAGTTACGGTTATTCCGGACGTGGCGGCAGCGGAGAAAACAGTGATGCTCCAATTGAAATTGCTGCTACTTTCGCTGCGGCACTATATAAAAAATTAAATGCAGATTTAATGTTATTCGATACGGAGGCTAAATTTATCAATCCTAATCCAACCGATAGTTTAACCACAATTAGAAAAAACATTATGAGTCAGGCTGACGGCGGCGGAACGGATTTCCATATTATTTTTAAAACTGCAGTTAAGGCCTATGACCGAATTATTATTCTTTCGGACATGCAGGGTTGGGTTGGTTATAGTTCGCCAAAAGCAGACTATGCGGCCTATAGAAGCAGGACCCAATCTAATCCTTTTATATATTCGTGGGATTTACAGGGATATGGTTCAGCGCAGTTCCCGGAGAATAAAATATTCTGTTTGGCCGGGTTCTCGGATAAAGTATTTAATACCATGGCTTTATTAGAATCTGATAGAGACGCTTTAATTAAAGAGATTGAAAATGTCGAACTTACGTGAAGCCTCGGGTAAATTCCTAAGGACAGCTCATCTAGAAGAGAATAAAGATGGAGACCTTGTTTTAACGTTTACAGAACAAGAATTAAAAATCCTAGGAGTCAGGCCCGGAGACTTATTAAATTTCAAAGTAATAGACGGTAAAATATTAATTAAAAAGAAAAAAGCAATTAAAAAGAAAAAAGCAATTAAAAAGAAAAAGAATTAATTAAATCAATTAATTAATAATAAACAAAGAAAACCCCAGAGAAATCTGGGGTTTTTTATTTAATTGAGCATGCTGGATTTATTATCTTATTCTTCTATCTGGGATTCCTATATAGCCTAATCTATTATAAAAATATATTAATTCACGTTCGTCGATAGTTACTCTTTTAATTAGATTGGTGGCACCCAGTTTTAATATATTCTCCCAGTCCGAATAGGGTCCTTTATAATATTCGGCCACCCAAGATCCGGATCCGGCGCTATTATATCCGCCTAAATAACTTTTTAATAATACGAAATTCCCCGTCTCCCGCTCGCCGTAAATCTCATCAATATGCATAACAATTACTTAGCGATGGCTTTTCCAAGATGTCTTAAATAATCTCGGATATCAGCATTCGCAAAATCCAATCTGACTAACATGTTCTTAATAGCTGCTTGTTCATGTGGCTGCGCTATTTTCATATGTTCAATTATTACACCGTACGGGATTGTATTAATTCCATATTCAGGGCCCTCTACTTCGAACGTGTCTTCTAAATCTATTCCTTTTTCATCAATAAAAGTATCCAACCAATTATTAAAGGATCCTCCGGAATTTCTATTGAGGCCTATACGCTTTCTGGAACCTTCGGGAATTAAATCTATATTTTGTTGTTTTTGTAACGCCGCAATAACTTCATTTAAATCTAAGGTTAAATCCATTATTCTGGATCTAAAATCTTCTAATTCTTTTGTGTCTTCCCGGCCGCTTAAAAAATATTCTTGAAATCTTTTCGTTACAGACTCTAAGGCTTCTAGGTCCCGCTCAGCAACTTTACTATAATCGATTCCCGCACGCACATCCCGGGTAGAAATACCTCTAGAACTAAATAATCTCATTTGGCCTTCCTCTTCCCGCTTAGCATGCGTATCGTTATTTAATATAGTCATGAATGCCGCTTTGGCCTCTGCAGGGGAAGTATTATTTTCTTTGGCCGTAGTGTAATAATTAATTAATTTATCCTGAGTGTCTTTGGCCAAGGCATTAAATTGGTCTATAGAATATAAGGCGTCTATATTAAGGTCCCCGAAATAATCTATTACACTAAGCTTAACATGATTACCTGCGTCGGCCTTAGAGATCCGGCGGGCGGTTTTTGTCGAATTCATCATTTTAATAATATTCCCCTCGAACCCATTTAAAAAATAATAATAGGTAATAAATTTATTTCCTTCTTGCTTTGTTTCTGTATTAAATTTAGCCGATCCTTGTTCTGGACCGAAATAATCTTTATTCATTATTTCGCCATATTTAATTTTAGCATTATAAAAAAACTGTTGGGCCTCCGGAAGAGTTTCGAATTCTTGCTGAGATATAATTAATTCTTCGCCGGGTTGATTGGCGTTCTTTTCTTCTTGAGTCTGAGTCTGTTTTTGTATTGCGATTCTCATGAAGTTTTCCTTTAGGCCTAGGGCAGTATATTCAAACTAATATAATATTATAAAATTTTAGCACTTTACTCTAGTTTAAACGTTTAAGCAGTTCTGCCCAATTTATTAGACAAAACGGTCTCTGGAGGCAATGCACAATAATATGGGCAAATTGAATTAGGCCTATATGTTGTGGCTGTGGATATGTGTATAAATTAAGTTATCAACAGTGGATAACTTCGTTATTTTTTTTCTTGACTTTGTTTGTGATATCTGGTATAATAAAATGGGGAAGTTCGTACATTTATTTAAACGTTTAAGCACGTGTCGAGAGGTTAATTAATTGTTATTGAAAATGCGTTAGGCCTACGGTATAATAAGAGATATGCGCAGATTATATCTAAAATTATTAAGCTTGTTTATAAAGACTCATCCTACGGCCGTGTCAGAACCTCCGGATAAACCCGCAATTGCGTCGCAGCCTGTATTAAATAAATATTTTAAACATAATATAACGGGTGATTATATATTTATTCATTCTTCTATTTCCGGTGATTGTTTTGAATTTATAAATAATAGGACTATGTTTTCATTAGATGCGTTAGGCCTAGAGCAATTAATAGACCAATTAATAAAAGATCCAATAACTACAGATTACGAAGTGTATAAATATTACCCAAGAACTTGCATGCATACTTTGCACAGACATGAAATAGAAGATAATTATGAGCATGTCCATCCGGGTGCAGATCCTATTTATCAAATGTTTAGTGTATCGGTTCATCAATGTTTAAATAGAATAAAATCCTTAAAAAAACAGGCGCTAGAAGAAATAAAGAATAGGCCTAGGGTCCCTATTGATAAAAATTTAATAACCGTTACTGCAGTTAAAGATCTAGATAAAGATGAAGAAGATCAATTAAATTTCAATAGATTTGATAAAATCAATTAGGCCTATTATATGAAATCAGGGGATAAATATATAATTAAATTGTCATCCGAAGATCATCTTGCATTAATACATAAAGTTTCCATGTCGACAGATATTTCATTTTCAGTGCCCACTAAGATAGAATTAATTAAATATTTAAAAAATGATCTTTGGCTGTGTAATAGAGGCACACAATGGGATTCAACAACTACAATTACCGGTGCATTAATACATAAATATTATAAGAAAGTAGGGAAGGCCTAATGGCAAAATACGATTATGAATGTTCTAAATGCGGTGTGATGGAATTGGAAAAGAAAATGAGCGATAAAGAGATTACAATATGTCCAAAATGCTCGAGGCCTATAACCAGAACATGGACCTATGCTCCGCCTGTCAAATTTAATGGTACAGGATTTTATGAGACAGATTATAAAGGTAAATCATAATGAATATTACCCTGATTAAAAAACAATTATATAATATAGTTTTTAGAAAAATTAATAAAGAATTAAGTAAAGACGACGCAAAGATATTAATTAAAGAACAAGTAGATAGGCAATTAGCAGAACATGTTGCAGATCCGACTCGAGGCCTACTGGTAGATTTGTTTATATAATTAAATAAAAAGCCCCTAATAAATTAATATTAGGGGTTTCTTATTGTGTCCGAGGCCTAGGGTATAGTAATTGGCCTATATAATTTAAATTTCTAAATCAAATCCTTGTCCAGAGATTCGGCCTAACCCACCAAATTCACCTGCGTTAGAAACATCTAAACCATCAGCTGCAGCCTTAGCTTTTAATATTTCTATTATTTTATTTTCTATTTCGGGAGGTAAATATCCTTGAATTTTCTCCACGGGTATTTGAAGCATTGCCGCTGCATCTTCAAATGGCAATACATATACAGGAGGATTACCGGCCTCTCTAAAAGCTCCAGAAGCAGCCTTTCTTAATTCATTAGCAAATTGTTTTAAAGCTTTCTTGTTCATTCTAGTTCTCCTATTATTTTATTTTAATTAAAATCGTTAACAATATTGTCTAAATAACCAACCGGGATAACATTAATAGATTCTACATTTGCATCATCTGGAATAACAACTAAATGTCCTTTACCCGGATTTTCTTTCTCCCAAGCTGTTCTAAATGAATAGGCCTCTGATAATCTAAGAGACATAGCTTGATTAATTTCATATGTTTGTCCTTGATCAGATAAGAAGACAGCAAACTTATCACTTAAAGCGGGGACATAAAAAACATATCTATCTGTATCGGCCTTAGAGATTCTCATGATATTATTTCATTCCTGCTATTTTATGTAACTTATGCTTTAATCTATAATAGGCCTCTGACTTCTTAGCTTGATTGTCATCATAATATTTATTATGTTCTTGTTGTTCTATATCTGCCCTAAATTCTTCTGGTTCTTTCTTCCACATTGCGCCTGAATATCTTTTGCCTTTTAATACGGCCTTACAGTGTTTTGCATATTGAATTATTTCATTAAGATTAGAGTCAATTTCATCTAATTCATCGTTGGATAAATCATATAGTTCACCTTTGCTTATGGTTTTTTGAATTTGTCTCACGCCATAATTAACTACGTCAAACAATTCATGGAATCTATCTAGGCCTACGGGCATATTATATTTGCTACCATCATCTAATGTAATTTCTTTAAACGCTGCAGACTTATTAAAAGATTTATTCTTATATGATGATTGTACCCAGTTATATAAACCTGCCATTTTAGCTTTGGCCTCTGCTTCATTAGGAGAACTAAAAACAATTTCTTTAGTAACCTTAACAACATGATATTCACCATGATTAAAAACAATTTTATATTCAGGAAGATAATGTTGACTACCCATATTGTCTATTTCTTCATCATACATAACGTCTAATTTATTATCGTCCATGGTTGTAGGTGTGGCCGCTGGAGCTGGTGAAGGTTCTATAACATCTCCTGTATCTGAGATTTGGCCACCCTTACCTATTCCAGAAGTCCCGGAAGAAAACCAATCTAATACCCCTGCCAATTTTAACATTTCAATTTCTCTATTGAGTCTTGCATACTTTCTAACTATGTTGTTCATAATTTTATTGCTCCTATATATGTTTTAGAATTTCTTTTTTTAACTTATACAACTTGGCCTTAGAGATCTTTCCAAATTTTTTACGTAAGCGCTTATTTATTAATTCATCACCGAAACTTAAATCATAATGACTACAAGATATTACCGCCCATAAATCACATAAAAATTCTTCTTCTTCTCCACCAATTGTTAGGCCATTGTAATCTAAATACTTATGATAATTTTCATGTTCTATTACAAATTTTTTACTTGGATTATAACGATCTTGCAAACCTACTTGAATTGTAATTTGGCCAGTGTCGAAATCATATGAGCCATAATTTCTTATGTTTTTATAGACGATGCTTCTCATAAAATTAAGCGACCTCCTTGTTTTACTTTGTAATCTATTAACTTATTATAAAATTTTGCTTATTTTACTTATTTTTATAATGGCCTAGAGCTCATTTTATACAATAATTTTGATTGGACAATACTCTGATAGGGGATATCGATATTCGTTGAGAGGTGGCGGACTATACACATACATAATTTAACGCATAATAAGGGTTTTTAAGATAATAGACATTCTACTTGATGGTTATATATATGCATAAAATGGCTATCCTTATAAAGATAATAGACTTAAAGTAAAGACTTAAGTATCATATTGCGTCTAGAATACAGAATTATATGGTTAAAAACAAGTTGGTTTTCACCTAAATAAAGGTACAATATCTTATGTCTATAATGATTAAATGATGGTTACGGCTCTAAATTTGGAGAAGAATAATGAATAATTACTTAACAATGTTTGGCCTTAACTCTTTTTTGTTTGGCTTTAATACTTTGGCTTTAATACTTTAGCTATAGTGACTGGAGGTGCTTCCATAATTACATGGGTAGCATTAGGCCTAACCGGATTTTTGGCAATTGCTCTTTATGCTATTCTGTTGAAGAAGTGATGCATCCCTTAACTGTATTTTCTAAGTATTGTGGGGTCATTGCTATTTTCCCGTTTATGCTTCTTTTGATGTGTTTTTTTGGTAGTAGTTCGGGTCATCGTGTAGCTAGGAAAGAGTGGCTTCTTGCTGCTGCGTCTGGATTTGCGTGGATATGTTCTACTCTCATGTTTATTTCATTGAAGTGAAGAAGTATGCATATCTTACTGATTATGAGAGGCCTGCGATGGTAATGCATATGTATCATGGTGGGGATGGCTATACATATTGTGGTATCAATCCTGTTGCCGAGGATGTTGCTTACACTTCTGACTTGAACAAAATGACCTGTAAAGAGTGTGATAAAGGATATGATTCAGAGCATGGCTAAAATCTTACATAAAACCTTTGCTATCAAGAAGGACAGGGAGCATCTCATTGGTGTAAAGACTACTTCAATGCGGTGTTATCTGCCTCGGCGTATTAAGATAGTTCCGCTCAATATTCCTCACGGCAATGGGAAGCCTTACTATTTGGCGCAGAATCTTGATATGGATGAAAAGACTTTTGATTTTGAAGAATATCATCGTTTGGACCTTGAGTTTAAGCCTATGTGGTCTTTGAATTTGCTTATTCCTGTCAGTATG
>Ga0307376_10003592_pt1 | contig 14474 bp, 16 predicted proteins | sample TR2MG_FD_202536 | JGI IMG/M metagenome (GOLD analysis project Ga0307376, IMG submission 202536) | Soil microbial communities from Risofladan, Vaasa, Finland - TR-2 | ecosystem: Environmental > Terrestrial > Soil > Coastal area > Acid sulfate soil | place: Finland: Risofladan, Vaasa | collected...
CTGGCGAGCGTACTGCTTTTCGACAGCCCGGCGGATACTCATCGACTATTACCGCCGCAAGAGCAGGTCGATAGAGTCGCGGCGGACTTCGGAAACCGAACTTCGACCTGAGATGATACCGGACTCATCGGAGTGCTCGACGGCGCTGCTTGCAGAGCGTGAGACTGCGGCAACAAGAATCCTCATTGCCGGGTGGATCCCGCAGGAAATGCAATCTCTTCCGGACATCTATCGGATACCGCTTGAATTGTATACGCAGCACCGGCTCAGCGTTCGTGAGATAGCGACCGGTCTCGGCCTTGAGCTTTCGACGGTCAAGGTCCGCCTGCATCGGGCGCGTCGGCTCCTTGAGTCACGGATCGATCAATGCTGTCGCGTCATCCGCGACGCGACGGGGCAGGTCGTCGATTACCAGAAACGCGCCGCCGTCGCTTGCTGCGGATAGCGGCTGCAACTACGGCTTTCGTGCACGTATGAGCGCGGGCGCCGCGTACTCTGCGACCAGCGGCTCACCGGGAAGCTCGCCCTGCACGAGTATCTCCACCTCGGCGAAACCTGCGGCGAGGAGGTTGTCGCGAGTCTTTTCGACGCTCTGTGCCCCGCTTATACATGCCGCGTACGCCTCAGGATCGCCCCGAAGCTCCTCCGGAATATCCCCGATCGCGACCATGTCCGAAATTGCGACCCGTCCCCCTGGGGCAAGAACTCGAAAGACTTCGCGGTACACCCTCGCCTTGTCAGGAGAGAGGTTTACGACGCAGTTTGAGATCACCAGATCAACCGAATCATCGGCAACTGGCAGATTTTCGATTTCCCCGAGCCTGAACTCGACATTTTTGTAGTCCATGCGCGACTTAGCGACCCGTCTGGCCCGTTCGACCATTTCGGCAGTCATGTCGACGCCGATCACGGTCCCTGAGTTGCCCACTTTTGCGGAAGCTATGAAGCAGTCGATTCCACCGCCGCTTCCCAGGTCCAGCACTCGGTCTCCCTGCCGAATGCCAGAGAACCGAAGCGGATTGCCGCATCCGAGTCCCAGGTTTGCGTCTGCCGGTATTGTCGCGAGCTCTTCGGCACTGTAGCCTATCGCCACACGTTCCGATTCGGATGAGCAGCAGCCTGTCCCTGAACCACAACAGCCATCATCATTTCCGGAGGTATCCATCCGGGTCAGTTTCGCCTGATAATGAGTGCGTACCGCCCGGTATACATCGACCTCTGTCTGTTCCATCAGTGAATCTCCTTTCATCTACTGCCGACGAAGTGAGACCGACGAGGTTACAGCGATTCCAATGATTTCTTTGCCGATTGCTGCGAATCCTTCGACTTCAGTCGGCGGTACTCGAGTATCGTGAGCCAGATCATCAGAATATCGAAGAGCGAGAGCGCGATGAGGACCGTCGAATGTGTTGACGTCCACCTTACCACCTGATAGCCGATGAACAGGACCAACACTGCCACAGTGAGTGGGTAGGCCCATATTCTGCGCCGCCACAGGAGCAGGACGAGCACCAGTTTCACGATCCCATGCGACACCAGGTAGAACACACCGAAGTGCTGAGCGCCTGCGGTGTAGTGAGTTCCGGCCCGCACAATCAGGTTTGCGAGACGATCGTTCGGGTCTTCAACCAGCTCGTTCTGCGTGAGTACACGGATCCAGGCGGCGAGCGTGTCCGGTTTCGTCAGCGCGAGCAGCACACCACCGATAATCTCGAGCGCCGCGTGCACGCCTTTCAGGAGAATTGCCACCTCAAAACTTGCATGAAGGACTGAGGATGCATCGCGTTTGGCCGGTCGATGCCGGCTGCCAGTTCCCGTCTCGGTAACCTTTTTCTTCATCGTGTCGTAAAGCTATCCCACGCGAACCGGACGGTCAATGTGGCAGAAATGGGCGCCGCGCTGAAAGAAATCGTGCATTCTTGGGTTCCGCTCTTCGCGAAAGCTGCAGACTCCTGTATCATCATAACAAAAACAGGCCCATGAAACGAAAAACCTGGAGTGATGCATGATGGGCCGGAATAGAAGGAGCGCACGATGAGCAGACCCGTTACGTTGTTTACCGGCCAGTGGGCCGACCTACCCTTCGAAGAGCTGTGCAAAAAAGCACATGCATGGGGATACGACGGTCTCGAAATCGCCTGCTGGGGCGATCACATGGACGTCCGGAAGGCCGCGACTGATCCGGCGTACGTCCAGAAAAAGAAGGAGATTCTCTCACGGAACGGCCTTTCCTGCTGGGCAATCGGCAATCATCTTGCCGGACAGTGCGTTGGCGATCTGTGGGATGAACGGCTCGACGGCTTCGCGCCCTCCGAGCTTGCCGGAAAGCCGGACGCGATACGCGCATGGGCGATCGAAGAAATGAAGTTTACCGCGCAGGCGGCGGCGAAGATGGGCTGTGGAGTCGTAACTGGGTTCATGGGATCTCCGATCTGGAAGTACCTCTACTCGTTCCCTCAGACCACCGACGCGATGGTTGACGCCGGATTCAAAAAGATAGTCGACCTGTGGAGCCCGATTCTCGATGAGTTCGACCGGCAGAAGGTTCGCTTTGCTCTCGAAGTTCATCCAACGGAGATCGCATTCGACTACTACACGGCAGAGCGGCTGCTGACCGAGTTTGCACGCAGGCCGGCTCTCGGCTTCAACTTCGATCCGAGCCATCTGATATGGCAGGGACTGGATCCGAAGCTCCTCATCCGCGACTTTCCCGACCGGATCTACCACGTTCACATGAAGGACGCGCTCGTCACCCTTGACGGACGTTCGGGTATCATCGGCTCGCATCTGCCCTTCGGTGATCTGCGCAGAGGTTGGAACTTCAGATCACTCGGGCACGGCGGCGTCAATTTCGAGGAGATCATCCGCGAACTCAATGCTGCCGAGTACAAGGGACCACTTTCGGTCGAGTGGGAAGACAACGGCATGGATCGGGAGTATGGCGCGAAAGAGGCAGCCGAGTTCGTGCGAAAGGTGGATTTTTCGCCGTCAAACATCGCATTCGACGCCAAGATGAAGAGTTAAGTCGCCAGGTGCTGCGTGTGCCTGCGGCGGTAATAGCGCTGTCGCCGCAGGTATCTTCGCGCCGAATTCCCCGTGCTGCGGCCCTCGGATTGCGGTATCTTATGGACATGGAAGTTCCTGTTCACCAGTCCGCTCGACGATATGTTCTCCTTGCCGGGGTGCTTGTTGTAGCCGGCGCACTGAGTATTGCAACCTTCTTCATCTCCCGCCAGTGGGAAGCCAGCCGCGCATTTGCCGCCTTTCGAGGCATAGCCGACGATCGGGTCCACGCGATTCAGGAAGAGACTTCCGACCAGTTGGCGAGGATCTCGTTTCTTTCCTCATATGTCGACGCATATCAGGAGCTGGCAGTAATCGACAACAGCTCGTTCATTGGAGAGTTTCGCAGCGTAGTGCGTGAAACAGGGATGACCGATCCTGCGGCAGTAACGGTGGCACTCATCCGGAAAGTTGCTCATCGCGGCCCGCTCGGACCGGCATTTCGTATCACTTCCCTGAGCGAAAAGGGTAATATTGAACAGGCACAACAGCGTGCGAGCTACTACCCGATAGTCGCGGTAGAGCCCGCTCATATGCAGGATCGGTTGCTCGGACTCGACCTGTCGCAGAATCCGGTCTATGAGGCGGCAATGACTCGCGCCATGGACAGCGGCATGCCCAGCGCAACCGCGCCGGTCAGGTTGCCCGCAAATCCCAATGGGATTACCGGTTACTGGCTCTTCGCGCCACTGTACGCGGGAGACAAAAACGCAGGTTCCGGAGAAGGAACCGCCGCGACACCTTACGGGTATATCGCAATTGAGTACGATGCTGAACTCATGATCCAGCGCTCCCTCCGAGAGCTTACCGCTGCAGGCATCGATCTCGTCATTTCAGACACCGACGGCGGGCACGCTCATGAAATCTTCTCGAGCCAGTCACTGCAGGGATCGACAGTACGCGCAGTACCGGCAAGCAGATACACCTGGGAGACCAGCCTCACGGTGGCCGGTCGAACCTGGCGCGTGGTTGCCCACTCTTCCGACCAGTTTGTTCGAGCCCACACCTACTGGCTGTCGTGGGCAGTGCTCGCTGGCGGCACAGTTTCGAGCCTCCTTCTGGTACTGTTTCTCTTCTGGAATATGCGGCGGACCGATCGCGTGGAGCATCTGGTGACCGCACGTACAGCCGAATTGACCGAAACTATTCGCCGCCACCAGGAGACCGAGGAATCACTGAAGCGGGCGCATGCCGAGCTTACCGACCGGATCGAAATCATCCGTCGCCACTCGGAGGAGATCGAGCTCCTCAGTGAGATGGGCGAGCTGCTGCATACCTGTCAGAAAGTCACCGAGACCTATGCCGTCCTCGCCCGTTTCGCGGGACGGCTCTTCCCGGACGAGGATGGCGGCCTCTACGTATTCTCCAGCTCCCGCAGAATGCTCGAGCTTGTCACCGAGTTCGGCAATGGCCCGGGCGAACAGAGTGTCATCGAGCCTGCTTCATGCTGGGGGTTGAGGCGCGGCAAGTCGTACTACGGTAACCACTCTCCTGACGATTTCCAGTGCGACCATGTGGATCCTGAAAACCGGAAACAGTACCTCTGCATCCCCCTCATCGCGCAGGGCGAGACCGTCGGGCTACTGCACGTGAGAGAACGCTCAGAGGAAAGCAGTGCGTTCGAGGGTTCGAAGCGGCGGCTCCTTGAGGCGGTTGCCGAAAACACCGCACTTGCCATCGCGAACCTTTCGTTGCGGGAGACGCTGCGTCAACAGTCAATGCGAGATCCGCTCACCGGGCTATACAACCGTCGCCACATGGAAGATTCGCTCGAACGGGAGATTCATCGCGCGCGCAGAGGCGCCGGAACACTCGCGATCCTCATCATCGACATCGATCACTTCAAGGATTTCAACGACCTTCACAGCCATGAAGCCGGAGACGTGGTGTTGAGGCAGGTATCGCAGACACTTCATACTCTGGTGCGAGCTGAGGATATTCCGTGCCGCTTCGGCGGAGAAGAGTTCGTGGCGATTCTCCCCGGAGCGTCGCTTGATATCGCCACTCAAAAAGCTGAGATGCTTCGGCAGACGCTCGGAAAGCTGCGAATCATGTATGAGGGTAAGCAACTGCCACACGTGACCGTGTCTATCGGCGTGGCTATATACCCGGATCATGGAGAGGTCGGAGCCGACGTGCTCCGTCGGGCGGATGAGGCACTCTACCGCGCGAAACACGCAGGCCGCAATCGCGTAACCTGCGCTCAGGCTGGATCGACCGCCGCCTGAGAAGCGCGAGATGACCACGCTCCGGCGGCGAGCTTCCGCCTGCGAGTTCGCGACGGCGCGCTCAGGCCGAGACACCGCCGTGCTGCTTGCGCTTGGCGGCAGCAAGCTGACTCTTCCTCATCCGTATCGATTTCGGCGTAATTTCGACCATCTCGTCGTCACGGATGAAGTTGATAGATGCTTCGAGGTTCATGGTACGTGGCGGAGTGAGAATGACATTCTCGTCGCGGTTCGCCGCGCGCATGTTGGATAGCTTTTTGGTCTTGCACGCGTTGACATCAAGATCGTTGTCCCGGTTGTGCTCGCCGACGATCATGCCCTCGTAGACCGGATCGCCCGGGCTCACGAACATCGTTCCGCGCGGTTCAAGATTGAACAGAGCGTAGGGAATCGCATTTCCCTGTCTGTCGGCTACGAGTGATCCAGTGAACCGAGACGGGAAGTCGCCGCGATAGGGCTCGTACCCCTCGAGATAGGCATTCATGATGCCGGTACCCTTGGTGTCGGTCAGAAGCTCGTCACGGAATCCGATGAGCGCACGCGAAGGGATCGAGAACTCGAGGCGACTCCGGCCGCCACCGTGGTTCTCCAGGCCGGTCAGTCTGCCCTTGCGGATGGAGAGCTTCTCGGTGACAATGCCGGTGAACTGCTCGGCGCAGTCGACGTAAAGCCGCTCGATCGGCTCCAGTGTCACGCCGTTCTCGACCTTCGTGATAACCCGCGGACGGCCGACGCACATCTCATACCCCTCTCTGCGCATCGTCTCGATGAGGATAGCCATCTGGAACTCGCCCCGCCCCTTCACGAGGAAACCTTCCTTGTCTTCGGTCGGCTCAACACGCAGCGAAACGTTTCGCAGCGTCTCCTTCACGAGCCGTTCGCCGAGCTTGCTCGCCTGAACGAACTTGCCCTCCTGGCCCGCGAAGGGAGAGCTGTTGCGCATGAACAGCATCGATACTGTCGGCTCATCCACGGTAATGCGGCGAAGGGCGAGCGGAGCATCGCGGGTGCAGATCGTGTCGCCGATGTGCACTTCGTCAATGCCGGAGAGTACCACGATATCACCCGGTTCGGCGCTTTGCGCCTCGACGATCGAGATCCCCTGGTAGACCTGGAGGCGCGAAACCTTCAGCGGCTGCTGTTTTCCTTCCGAATCGATTCGTATCATCGCATCATTCGCCCTGATAGCGCGGTTGCGTGTCTTGCCGATGGCGAGCCGTCCGAGGTAGTCGGAATAGCCCAGATCGGACACGAGCATCTGAAACGGATGATCAGGATGTGCAACAGGCGGCGGCAGCTCGGTGACGATGACGTCCAGCAGATCGTCGAGGTTTTTGCCGGGGACCTCGAGGCTGTGCGACGCCACTCCGTCCCGTCCGATCGCGTAGAGCAGCGGGAACTCTATCTGCTCCTCGGTTGCGTCAAGATCGATGAAGAGGCTGTAGATCTCATCCCGCACGGCTGCCGGTCGGGCGTCCTTGCGGTCGATTTTGTTGATCACCACAATAACCTTCAGCCCTGCTTCGAGCGTCTTCTTCAGCACAAAGCGTGTCTGCGGTAGCGGCCCCTCGGCTGCGTCCACCAGAAGGAGCGCTCCGTCGGCCATCGATATTGCTCGCTCAACCTCGCCGCCGAAGTCGGCGTGTCCGGGCGTGTCGATGATGTTGATCTTTACTCCGCGCCAGGAGACGGCGCAGTTCTTTGCAGCGATCGTGATGCCCCGCTCGCGCTCGAGGTCCAGCCGATCCATGAGACGGTCTTCGACAACCTGATCGTCGCGAAATACCCCGCTCTGACGGAACATGGCGTCGACGAGGGTCGTCTTCCCGTGGTCAACGTGGGCAATGATGGCAAGATTACGAATGCCTGCGGGCGAATAGGTTGGGTTCACTGTGGTTCCTTTGTCGGGAAGAAGGTCTCAGGCGGCCGCGGGGCGACGATATCACTGGAATTCTTCTGTATGGTGCGTTTCGCGTCGTGCGCTTCGCATCGCGTGGCGCCTGAAAAGCGCGTCTCACGCACCGCAGAGTACACGAAAAGGGGCTGAGAGTCCAGCGACGCGGCAGGGCCGACCCGCAGCCGTTCGGTTCACGTTGCGCCGAACGGCTCGACCGGTGTATCGTTGGGCATGGATATTGAGGGAATTTTCGAGAATAACCGGAAGTGGGTGGCCGGGAAACTTGATGCCGACCCATCGTTCTTCAGTCGTATGTCAGGAGGGCAGAGTCCGGAGATCCTCTACGTGGGCTGCTCGGACAGCCGGGTGACAGCCGAGGAGCTCATGGGCAGCGGACCAGGTGAGGTGTTTGTCCACCGGAATATCGCGAATATGGTCTCCAATCTCGACCTGAACGCACTTTCGGTCATTCAGTACGCAATCGAGGTGCTTCACGTGAAGCACCTGGTTGTCTGCGGCCACTACTACTGCGGGGGCGTGAAAGCGGCAATGGAGTCGAAGGATCTCGGCATCCTGAACCCGTGGCTGAGGAACATTCGCGACGTATACCGTCTTCATCGCCATGAGCTTAACGCCATTTCAGACGAGGAGAGTCGGTACCGGAGACTGGTTGAACTGAATGTCGAGGAGCAGTGCGTCAACGCGCTGAAAACTTCGGTGGTGCAGATCGCGGTGCGCGCGAAACAGCTTACCGTGCACGGATGGGTTTTCGATATCCATACAGGCTTGCTGAACGATCTGAAGATCGACTTCGATGAGAAGCTGGAGGGGATCCGGGAGATTTATCACCTGGACTGAAGTTGCATCAGTCGGACTTTGCGACTTCTCTAGGTTTTCGAGTCTCTTTGACGCCGAAAAGCATCACAATTGCGCCGAAAAGCGAAAATGCACCGATGGTGATGCCGGTCAGCGAGAGACTCGCGAGCGCCTTTACGGCACCCACGATGAAGGGCCCGCCGGCGGTCCCGCCGTCCACAACGAAACGCCATGCGCCGATGAAGCTTCCCGGATTTTCCCGCGGCGCGAAATCTGTGCTGAGCGTCATGTTGATGCCGCTCCCGAGACCGTTGCCGATGCCGGTCATTGACGCGAGCAGAATGTAGACCGACCAGGTGTGGGAGAGCGGCAGCAGCGCCATTGAAACCGCAAGGATCATCAGGCAGGGGACAGCCGACCACTTGCGTCCGAACCGATCCATGATGAGCCCGGCGGGAAAGAATATGAGCATTTCGACCATGAACATGATGCCGACGGTAATGCCGACCTGCTCGACGCTCAACCCAATGGTCTTTCCCCACAACGGCAACACCACACTGCGTCCGGATCTGACCAGCTGCAGCATGATGATGGCAAGCCCCGCGGTTGCGAATGTCTTTCCATTGCCACGGAATCCACCGAGTATTCCGGAAACTATGTTCGAAAGCGTTACCGGCGCCACCGCCTGAGTCGCAACCGGTAAAGGAGTATCACCCGGGGTGGCGACACCGCGGAGTTTGCGCGCGGCAAGCCCCGCCCGCGGTACCCACAGGACCGATATGAAAAGCACGGCTGCAGAGAGCAGGGCAAGCCCGGCGAACGTCTCAGGGTACCCTGCGCTTCCTGCTATGAAACCTCCGATGACCGGCCCGATTGATGAGCCGAGCCGGTATTCGCCGCCGACAAGCGCAAGAGCACGTCCGCGATGAGATCCCGGCACCAGACGCCGGAAGAATGAAAGGCGCGATACGAACATGATAGCCTGAGAGGCGCCAAGGACGAATACACTTACGCCGAGCACGAAGGGAGTCGGCGCAAAGGTAGCACCCGCCGCGCCCGCCACCTGAAGTCCGACAGAGAGCAGCATGGTCCACCTGTCGCCCATGATGCTCGAAAGCGCCCCGGCGGGTACGTTCGCCGCGAGGCTGCCCAGACCATACATCCCGACGATGATACCGGCAAGCGCGCCGCTGTTGTTGAAACTTTCCGCGTACAACGGAAGCAGAGGGACGGCTATGCCGACACCGAGTGCCGCGAGGAAACCGGGCAGGTAGAACGGAAGCACGAGGGATTTGAAGGTGAACTGCTCGGCCGGCTGCGCAACTGGAGTTGAAGATGACATACAAACCAAGTGTCGACTATTGAGTTACAGAGAGAATCGCGGCGAACTCGCGTGCTCCCGGATCGATCTGAAATGTTACCGTTGTTTCGGCCTGATGCTCGTCGCGGCATGCTATCCGCACTGTCGGGGGTTCCGGGGCGAAGATCTTCTTCAGCAGCGATTCAGATTTCCTGAACTCCGCAGCCGATATTTGTGATCGAAGAATGCAAAATTCAAGTTCTTCGGATTTCTCGGAGCTTCCGCCACCCCCAAGCAGAGAACTTAACCAGTTGCGCTGAGGAAAGGTGCGAAAACATAACGCCGAATCGGTAACGTACACCAGACCCCATCGCGGAGCGACCACTTCTCCCCATCCACCCTGATACTGCGCAAGCGAGTACTTTATGACTGTCTCACCGCGCTCGGCCTCCACCTGGTGCCAGAACTGCTCCGGAGAGGGGCCCCGATTTGTCCCAAACATAGCGAAATCCTATATCGTTTCAGAGACGTTCAGCAAGAGGCCGGTCGACCGTTGACGCCGCGGCGCCACGACGATATTCTGTAAAGAATATCATGGTACATCCAATTTCGGAATTCGTAGTCAAATACTTCAACTGGGTATTCCTCGCGCTGCTCGCGCTGAACCTGTTTCAACGTCGATATGGTGCGAAGGCGCGAAAGAAACGTTTTGCAACACTCTACATAGCGATCGCTGTATTCCTTTTCTTCACGCTTGCAAACTCACTTGTCAGTTTCAAGCTGCCTGAATGGCTTCTGCTCGCGTACCTGCCGGTCATCGGTATCGCAGGCTGGTTTCTGAGAGATCACCTTTTCCCGTTCCGATTCAAGTGCAGTAGCTGTTCAGCTACCCTGAATTTCGATCAGTTCATCTTCAACGATGCCAATCTCTGCACGGACTGCGCTGCGAAAGCCGAACTGAAACAGCACGAAGGCGACGAAAGCAGCGACGGGCAGCAAGTAGATACGAAATCTTGAGTTGACTGTAGATCCTATATATATTATTTTTGATATATAATAGGAGCACCAATTGGAATATTACTTTTCGACGATCCTCAAGGGTGACTTTGAGACGGTAACCAGCCGGGTAAGGGAAGAACTCGCCAAAGAGGGCTTCGGAGTCCTTACCGAAATAGATGTCCGGGCGACGATGAAGAAGAAGCTGGACGTCGACTTCCATCCCTACCTCATTCTCGGCGCGTGCAATCCCCCCTACGCATATCAAGCGCTGCAGGCGGAGGACAGAATCGGGACAATGCTGCCCTGCAACGTTATTGTCCAGGAGAAGGTGCCCGGCACGATCGAAGTATCGGCAGTGGACCCGGTCGCCTCGATGCAGGCAGTGCAGAACCCTGCGCTCGGCGGTGTTGCCGAGGAGATCAGAAACAAGCTCAAGAGCGTGGTTTCAAAACTCAGATAAACCGGTGAAAAACGAGCCGAAAACCAACGCCACCCGCATACTCGACGTAAAGCACGTACCCTACAGGGTGCACACCTACGAAGTTGCTGACGGTGCAATTGATGCGCGGGCGGTGGCCGCCAAAATAGACGTTCCCGAACAGTCGCTTTTCAAGACGCTTGTCGGGCGCGCCTCAGGCGGCGTGTCGGCCGGTCGAATATTCGTATTCTGCATTCCCGGTCCTTCTGAACTCGACTTCAATCTGGCCGCCAGATGCTGCGCAGCAAAGAGCGTCGAGCTTGTGCACGTGCAGGAACTGCTCGGGCTTACCGGTTATGTTCGCGGGGGGTGTTCTCCTATCGGGATGAAACGGCCATATCCGGTTTTTGTCGACGATTCCGCTACCTTGTTGCGGGAAATCACCGTGAGCGCCGGGAAGATCGGCGTCCAGATCAGTCTGGCTCCGGATAGTCTTGCAGCATTAGCACAGGCGGAGTATGCTCGGCTGACAAAAGCCTGAATTTCAGTGACTCGAGTAACACATCTGTGTTACGCTCCTTGACACCCTTCTCCCATCGGCGCTATGGTAAATCAAAATGAACCGCATCGATCGAAAGTTCATAAACTGGATTTTCGAGTCTACGATCCTCGTCATAATTGCCGTCCTTGCGGGCCACGCCCTGGACATCGCACTCAAAACCCGTGCGCAGTTTTTAGGATTATTTCTGCTTGCCGCGCTCGTGGTAAAAGGGTGGCAGCTGGTCAGGCTGTACCGGAAAAACATGGACGGTGAGGATGATACGGGGGGTAAGCCGCACGACGACACGGGTAGCTCGCCTCGCCAATAGAACCGACTTCAGAGAAGCGATTCCCGGCAGGACAAACCAGGAACAGGAGGTGCCGCAATGGTCCCGGAGGGTGTGGTATACATACCTATCAGACTTGCCGGATTGGACTTGTCCATAAACTCCAACATTGTCTGGATCTTTGTTGCATCCGCACTACTGCTCCTCTTCCTGCTGGGTTCCTCGCGGAAACTCAGATTGCGTCGCATCGGTCCACTTCAGAATGTGCTCGAGTACACCGTAGAGTTCGTCGAGAAGCAGATCATCGAGCCGGCCGAACTCGACGGAAAAGCCTGGACGCCCTTCTTCCTCAGCCTCTTCCTCTACGTGTTATTCAACGACCTGATCGGAATTATCCCGGGAACTCACGCGACGACCAGCAACATCAATGCAACCGGTGCGCTGGCGCTTCTGGTGTTCTTTATCGGAAACGGTTTGCGGATGTGGCGTAAGGGTATCGGCGGTTTCGCGAAAAGCCTCATACCCGAAGGCGTGAGCGGTCCACTTCTGGTACTCATGTTTCCAATCGAAGTAATAAGCCAGTTGCTGAAACCGTTCTCGCTTGCAATCCGACTGTTTGCGAACATGACAGGTGACCACCTGCTTCTGGTCACGATCATCGGTTTCATCATGTTGTTTCAGAATATTGCAGTCAGCATTGTTTCGATCGGAGGGGCCGTTGTGGTCATTCTGTTCGAAATATTCATCGATTTCATTCAGGCGTACGTCTTTGCATTTCTTTCGGCAATGCTCGTGAGCGAGTGCCTTGAAGAGATGCCGGAGCCAGTCCGCACAACATAGAAAGCACAACCGGGAGGAACGAAATGAATTCAGCAAATCTGTTTGGTGCCTACATTGGATCTGGAATTGCAATTGGCCTAGCCGCACTCGGCGGCGGCATCGGCATCGGCATTTTGATGGCGAAAGTATTCGAGAGCATGGCGCGACAGCCGGAGGTGCTCGCAAAGATGCGCCCGCTTATGTTCATTGGAATTGCATTCATCGAGGCCATCGTCCTGTACGCACTTGTCATCGCAATTCTGCTTGTGACAAAACAGGCCTAGAGCCTGGCAGGAATTGCGTCATGTTCAACTTTGAACCAGGGGTAGCGATTTGGACGCTGCTCTCGTTTGCCATAGTACTCTTCATCATACGCAGATACGTCTATCCGCCGGTACAGAAAATTCTGCAAACCAGACGTGAGTCCGTAGACCGAAGTCTCGAGGAAGCCGAGCTCAAACTTGCGGATGCGGAAAAACGAGCCGCGGATGTGACGCAGCGCATGCTTGCAATCCGGCAGGAAGAGGAGCGCATTCTGGTCGAAGCGCGTGAGAAGGCGCGTGCACTCTACGCCGAGCAGGAGCGAAAAGCGCTAGAAGAGATACGATTGTTACGCAAGAGCCGTGAAGCGGATCTCAAGAAACTCGAGACAGGCTTCTACGAGCGTACGCAGAAAGAGTTTACCGAGCTCCTGATGCAGACATGCGAACGGGTCATTCGCGGGAGCCTCACGCCGGAACTGCAGCAACGGATCAACGACCAGCGTGTATCCGAACTTGAACGCATCGATCGCATGTAGCAGGAGGCTCTTGTGCACTTTACCTACAACACCGCACTGCTTATTCAGAAGCTTCTCGAAGCGGACGCTCTCGAGGCGTTCCTCGCCGATATGGCTACGTTCGACCTTCTGTGCAGCGAGAACCGCAACATCGAAAACAGCTTGTTTGGAACGTTTGAAAGCGGTGAATCCAAGCATGCTCTGGTCATGACCATAGTCGCACCTTTTTTTGGCAGCAGATTCTCCGCGCTTCTGGTTCGTCTCGAACAGAATCGGGACCTTGCCGCGTACCCTCGCCTGGCGCGGCAGATTCGCGCGGAATCCGCCCGGCAGACCGGAGCTGATTTCGCCGAGGTTGCATCGGTGGTGCCGCTCGCTGGGGCTCAACTGGAAAGAATATGCGCTCACCTCGGCAAGCTGAGCGGACGCAGGACATACGCCACCAATGTCGTGAGCCGTGACCTCATCGGTGGATTCGTCATAACGGTTAACGGACGAAGAATAGATCTGAGTGTCCGCGGAGATCTACTGAAGATGAGAGATGCGGTACTCAGACCTTGAGGGAGAGAGCAATGACAATAGACAGTTCGTTTCTGGACGAAGTGCAGAAACGCATCGATGAAGTACCTCTTGGCGCGCACGCCGATGAGTCGGGAGTCGTTGTTGAATCCGCCGACGGGATCGCGAGAGTCCGCGGCCTCTCGACGGTCGCCATGGGCGAGATGGTCGAATTTCCAGGTCTGATTTACGGGATGGTCTTCAACCTCGAACGGGAAGAGGTCGTCTGCGCAATTCTTGATAACCACACAAAAGTGAAAGAGGGTGCATGGGTAAAGCCGACGGGTCACGTCATGAGCATTGCTGTCGGTGAACAGATGCTTGGCAGAGTCGTAAACGCACTCGGTCAGCCAATCGATGGCCGCGGTCAATACCAGACCGACATGCAGTATCCACTCGAACGAGTTGCTCCGGGAGTCATAGAACGCGAACCTGTCCGGGTGCCGCTGCAGACCGGTTACAAGGTGGTCGACTCGCTCATCCCGATCGGGAGAGGACAGCGGGAACTCATTATCGGCGACCGACAAACCGGGAAGTCGACACTCGCAATGGACACCATCATCAATCAGAAAGACTCAGGGGTAATCTGTGTCTACGTCGCCATCGGCCAGAAAGAATCGACGGTCGTGAAGTTTACGCACAAACTGCGCGACAACGATGCGCTGAAGCACACGATCGTAGTCAATGCGCCGGCAAGTGTCCCCGCAATGACTCAGTACCTTGCACCTTTCGTCGGCTGCGCAATAGCCGAATATTTCATGTATGAGAAGA
>Ga0307376_10003593_pt1 | contig 14473 bp, 12 predicted proteins | sample TR2MG_FD_202536 | JGI IMG/M metagenome (GOLD analysis project Ga0307376, IMG submission 202536) | Soil microbial communities from Risofladan, Vaasa, Finland - TR-2 | ecosystem: Environmental > Terrestrial > Soil > Coastal area > Acid sulfate soil | place: Finland: Risofladan, Vaasa | collected...
ATACATGGCAGATGGGTGCAGGTGGCACGGTTACAGGGTTAATTACTCTAACAGGTGATAAGTGTTCTTATCTTGGAAAGAACGGTGGTGCATTGTCTGGTGTTCAAATTGATGGTGCTAGTTGTTACTTCACTGGTGGTGGATGGGGAACTTTAACAGATGGTGGGACTACAGTGCGGGGAATCCTTATGAACTCGGTTAGCGCAGACTCTATTGTGACTTGTTTCTCATCGCAAACCACAACGGGGGGCACTGGATTTGACGCTGTGGTAATTAATTCGTCTCGTTCAGTATGTTCGATTGCTAAGATTAACGATTCAGAAGAAGAGGCTATTGACATGGGTGCTGCTGCCACTGATATTTTAGTGTTGGGAGTTACTGCCCTTGAATCTGATGTGAACGCTTTCAATATCCAATCGGAGAGGACACGTTGCATCGGTAACAGAATGACTATTTCAGGTGGTGGTTCTGCTCAAAGAGGTATCTTAATGGGTACCTCTGGAGCGGGTGATAATTCGATTGTGGGAGCGTGTGTCATAGATCAGACAACAGGTGCTGATTCGATAGAGATAAATGCAAATACTGAAAATTGTGTGGTGGTAGGTAATAGATTAAATGGTGCAGTGGATGATAAATCAGGCACAAGTACAGTAGCTGATAACGAGTTAACAGCATTTTAATAAGGGATAAATAATGGCAACAATATATGATTGGGTTATAGATGCTTCAGGGGCGAATGATGCAGATGGAACTACACTAGCATCTGGTGTTGGTAAGGGTTCTGTCTATGTAAAGAATGGAACTTATGCTGCTGGGTTAACTGAAACTAATGACGATCAGAGCTGGGAGTTTGAGCCAGGTGTAGTGGTGCAAGCTGCAGTTACTTTCTCAGGTGATAATATACAAGTATTATTCGGTTCAGGTTGTGATGTTCAAGGCTTACTAACAATGTCAGGTGCTTCTATTTGTGTTGAGTGTGAGAACGGCTGTGACTTTGACGGCGTGTTGATGAGTGGTAATAATGGTTATTTTAACGGTGGTGGTTGGGATTCTATTAGCGATGGAGGTATAGCTTCTTTAGCAATATCAATTACAGGAAACGATGCCATTGTTACTAATGTAGCGTGTCAGACCACTGCAGGCGGTGCTGGTGCTTTCACGGCATTGAGCATAAGTGGACTTAGAGGCAACGCTATCAATATAAAAGTTATAGATTCTGATAATCACGCTATAGCAATTACCTCAACAGCAACATATGCCTTATTGCAAGGTTGTATTATTCTTGGAGCTGATGTGGATGGTGTTTTAATAGAAGGACCAAGGACACGGGTTATTGCTTGTCATGTTACAGCGTGTGGCGGTGATGGTATTTCGGTAGGAACTACAGGCGACAATTCTTTAGTTGTTTCAAGCATTACCTCATCAATCACTGGAACGGATATTCTAATAGATGCTTTAGGAGAGGATTGTTGCGTGGTAGCTAATAGATGTGTCACAGGAACAATAACAGATAACTCAGGCACAAGTACAGTGGCAAGTAATGACGTTACATAATAGGAGAATAATATAATGGCTTCAGGGGCAACAAAATTCTACGACGCTATCGTCGACGCAGCAGGTGGTGGTGATTACACTACTATAGCAGACGCTATAACGGATAATATGCGCACGATTTTGGTTAAGAGCGGAACCTACGCTACATTTACACAGGATCAAGCACAATCAAAGATATACTTCGAGCCAGCCACAGTGATAACTGGCGATGCTAACCGTACAGGAAGTAACGCCTCTTTTGTATTTGGTGCTTGTTGCGATGTACAAGGTGAATTAGACATTACAACTGGAACAGGTTGTTATACCAAGTTTGAGAACGGATGTACTGCTGTAGGGATAGATTCTAACACTGATAGAAACTATATAGATGGTGGTGGTTGGGGAACCTTGATAGATGGGGCTTCTACTCAAGAGGCTATAGATATTGATGGGGATGACAATATTATAGAAAACATTTCCGCTAATACCAACACAGGGAGCGGGAATAGCACGTTCACAAATGGTGGTGCAAGGAATATAGTTAGCAATTGTAAGGTAGTTGATTCGGGTAGTGCGGGTATTGGGAACGGTGGTCTTTCCTCTGATGGTCTAACGATAGGTTGTATTGTTTTAGACGCAGACGATCTTGGCATCTCAGCTAATGGTCCTCGAACAAGGCTTATAGGAAACCGAGTGGTAGCTGCTGCTGATGAGGGGATATATTGTTTTGATACAGGAGATGACTCGGTAGTTTATGGCAATATAGTAAAAGGCGGGACTGACTCTGTTCAAATATCTGGGGTTTGTGAAAATAATGTGGTGGTAGGAAATAGATTAGACGGTGGAGTTAATGATGCAAGTGGAACCAGTACAGTAGCAAATAATGATGAGACAGCTTTCTAACAGGAGAACAAAATGGCATTAAGTACAAATGAAAGAAAAGAATATTCAGCAGAGCAGTTAGCAGAACTAGATAGGGCTGCTGACGTAGAGAAGTTTGTTGATCCTTCAGCTGAAGAAAAGGAAGGTAAGACAAAAGAAGAAACTGATGCGTTAAGACAGGATAATGTAGATAAGCTAAAAGCGTTATCAGCCGACGAGTTAAAAACAAGAATAAATATAGATAGCTTTAGTGACGTTATTACTTATTCATCCGATGATAACTACACAGCGCAACAAAAGAGTGATATAGCAGAAGTTATAAAGAATAATAACCGTACTAATATGATATCTAAGATAGCAGAGAAACTTGCTAATGCAGCCGCTATGCGTGCAGATGGAGAGAATGAATCGACTATCAAAAGCGTCTTGCAATCTTAGGGAATTATTCATGGTAGAAATAAAAGACAAAAGAGAATTAGCGAAAGGGTATCTTAAAGTACCAACAGCAATATTAGGTGTATTCATATTTATGTCAGCACAGACTTTTGGTGCGGTATGGTGGGCTTCTAGTATATCTACTAAAATGGACTTTGTTCAATCGACACAAAGGGAATTAAAGAAAATTGCTGAAATAAATTCAAATACACGCTATACGGCTGAGGATGCAATGGCTGATCGTGAATACATAAACATGCGTGTATTGAACTTGGAAAATCATTATAGGGAACTTGAGCATAAGGTAACAACATTTCAATCTAAACATGAAACGGCGTTGGGTGCTTTAATTAATAAGAGGAGATAGGAGAATTATAATACGAAATAGGTGGATGCTATGGATAAAGATAATGCCCATGTTATTTTGTTATTTATAATAATAGTTTTTATGGTGGCGGTAGAGATATGGCGGGCAATAAATCAAAATTAGACAAACTATTCCCAAAGGAATTGGATGTAAGGTTTATTGGGGACGATGAGTTTTATCTATTAAAAGACTTCACTTACAAATCAGATGAATATGGCATTATCACATGTCCTAAAACATACATTACAGATGGAGCAAGCATACCTAAATGGGCTCAACCTTTCGTTGGAAGCCCTTGGTCGGGTAAATATCCACGTGCAGCAGTAATCCATGATTGGTTATGTTCAAGTGAAGGAGAGATATTAGGTAAAGACGTAAGAATCACCAAGAAAGAAACAGACAAATTATTTAAAGAAATGCTTGAGGTTTTAGGTGTTAGATTCATTAAAAGACACAAAATGTATAGAGCTGTACGAATAGCGAAGAGAAAGTTCACGTGGGAAAAAAATGGCTAAAGTAGACTTAGTACAGACAACTTTTACAGGTGGAAAGATAAGCGAGTCACTATCAGCTCGCTCAGACACAAGAATGTATGAAAACTCTTGTGATACCATAAATAACTTTCTTGTACGTCCTTATGGGCCATTAATATCGTGTCCTGGAACAGAATACATCAATGATACAAAAAACTCCGCATCGGGTACAGCAAGCACGAATAGAGTAAGAGTTATAGAGTTTATATTTTCACGAACTGATGCGTACGTTATAGAAATGGGGCCGTCTTATTTTAGGTTCTTCACAGATGGAGCTTCGGTAGAATCATGAAAATTGATGTCGCACAAGAGAGTTTCACAGCAGGTCAATTCGGTCCTTCCTTACTCGGTAGGGTTGATAGCACTCTGGTAGGAGAGGTTAATCCTAATAGAAGATTTATCAACATCCCTGCACAGTACGAAAATGGGTGTCAAGTAATAGATAATTTTTTGATTAAGCCAGAGGGCTCTCTGATAAGTTGTCCAGGAACTGAGTTTATAAATGACGCAAAAAACTCTGGAACAAACCAACTATTTTCTATTTTAGAAGAAACAACACAACTAGCATTGTTAGTTCACGCTGATACTGATTTTTCTGATAGTTCTGACTATAACCACACTTCAACTACAACGGGCACGCCCTCTTTAGACACAGTATTGTTTCAGTTTGGCCCAGGTTCAGCTAGTATTCCTACAGCATCAAATTCTGCTATTCAATATGCTTCACATAACATATTTAATTTCCAATCTAATGATTTTACTATTGAAGCGTGGGTAAGTTTAACAAGATTAGATCATAGTAATGACCATCTTGTTTTTGTTGCGAAAGGTCGTCCAGGACTAGGGGGAAGCAATTTTAATGGGTTTAGATTAGAGTACCATGAGAGTAGTGACGATGGGTATGTTATTGGTTTTGGATGGTCAAGAAGTGGTGGAGCAGATGTTCATATATTCTCACCATTTATTTTAGGGAGGTCTGGATCAACACAATTTATACAAGACTACCCTGGATTTGAGAATTTTGAGCTAAAAGTTGATGAGTTTCATCATATAAGGGTGGTTAGGAAAGACGATACTTTAAGGATGTACTTAGACGGACTTGAGGTTCCTACGGGTACAGTAGATGATCCAAACCCGCAGTTTGGGTATGATATGACAGGAATGGTCTTAGATTACGAGGCAGGTTCTCCTGTTGTATTAGGAGGTATGGAAAATCCTGGAAGAACGGATTATACAAACAATCCTTTTGACGGCAATATAGATGAGGTTATGATTATTAACGGAATAGCTATACAATCACCAGTACAGACAGCAGCGTGGTCAACCGCATCGGATTTCAGAGCAAGATTAATTAGATTTGTTTATTCACTTACAGATTCCTATATAATAGAAATGGGAGTTGGATATCTTAGATTTTATACTGACGGAGCAGTAGTAGAAGAATGAAAGTTGATATTGCACAAGAGAGTTTCACAGCAGGGAAATTATCCACTACGCTATTTGGTAGGGTTGATAATGATCGAGTATCCGAGGTTAATCCTAGTAGGCGATATATAAATATCCCTAAACAGTATGAAAACGCTTGTGAAACTATTGAGAACTTTCTTATTAGAACACAGGGTTCTTTGATAAGTTGTCCTGGGACTGAGTTCATCAATGATGCAAAAAATTCAGGGCCAGACAACAGGGATGATGGTAATGGTATTAATGACGATACATTGCTTTTATTACACGCCGACGGAGAAGATGAATCTCAAGTATTTATAGATTCTTCTCCTTATGCAAGAACAGTAGAAAAGAGCAATAACGAACCAGAGATAGACACTAGCCAGTTAAAATTTGGGTCAGGATCTTTATCTTTCCCGAGGGAAGGTCTAAGTAGTGGTATTTGGGAAACGATTACAGCAGATAATAGTGACGGAACTCTTAGTAATCCAGGAACAGTAGAAACGTGGTTTAGAATAGAAACATTAGGATCTGGGTCAGGTAGAATTGCCTTAGTACGGAATGGAACAGATTACGTTGGCACAACAGATGGATGGGCTTTTGAAGGAGTCAGAGTATCTACCACAGAGATAGCGTGGGTTTATCTGGCCAATAACGGTGGTACAGGAAACTTGATCGTTTCCCCTGACATAGTAACATCTGTTAATACTTGGCATCATATAGCTTTAACCGTAGAGAGTGCAACTACGGTAAGGATGTTTTTTAATGGAGTAAAGATACATACAGAAACATCAACTAAGGCAAGACCTGAAAGTACAACAGATCTTTCAATTCGCAGTAATATGAAGGATGGAACAACTTGGATGGATGAGTATAGGATAAGTGAACCTACAAGATATACAGATGATTTTACCCTAGCTACTGCTCCATTTTCAAACGCCAGTAATGTAAGAGCAAGATTAATTAATTTTATTTATTCAAGAACAGACTCCTATATAATAGAAATGGGAGTTGGTTATTTAAGAGTTTATACTAATGGAGCTGTAGTAGAGGAGTAAAGAATGGCAGCATTTGAAGTAGCACATACTTATACAGAAGCAGAGATATATGATGTTCAATATGCACAGATAAACGACGTTATATATCTGGCTCATCCTAATCATCCTCCTGCGAAACTAACACGATTCGCTTCGAATAACTGGACATTGGTAGATATGCCTTTTGTTGGTGGGCCTTTCTACCTCGATAATTATATCGTTTCTAGTGGTACAACCTCAATACTCACAAGTGCTACTATCACACCAAGTGGTACAGCAGGATCGGTTACACTTACAGCAAGTGCAGATTTGTTTATACCATCAGGATCGACGTTAGGACATAAGAATACATATTGGAAGATAGGGAATACACTTACGAGTGCTACGACAGGTTTAGCAGTACAGGGATATGTGCAGATAACAGCAATAACGAATCCATCTACAGCTACAGCTACAATTATAAATACACTATCAACAGGGCTTAATGCAACAACAGTATGGGCGCAAGGATCATGGTCTGACGTGCTAGGTTGGCCTGCGCGTGTTACCTTTTTTCAACAGAGATTAGCATTTGCACGCACAACAGTTGAGCCTCAAAACGTATGGCTATCTAAATCATTCATATTTGAAGATTTTGCAGTTGAGGGTGGAGAGGACGACGACTCTATAAACTTGCAACTCGCTTCAAGTGAATCAAACGAGATACAATGGCTAGCACCTCTTAAAAACCTTATAGCAGGGACATACGGTGGAGAGTTCTCTATTGGATCTGGCGATGGATCACCTCTTACTCCGTCCAATTCTAATGTTATTAAAGAAACAAGTTGGGGGTCTGAACCTGTTGTACCCCAAAAGATTGGTAGTTTCTTATATTATGTGCAGAGATTCAGACAGAAAATAAGGGAGTTAGTGTTTGATTTCGACACATTAAATGGATATAAATCAATTGACAAAACTATTCTTTCCCCTGACATATCAGAGGACGGATTCAGGGATATTACTTATCAACAGAACCCAGATACTATTCTTTGGGGTGTTACGACAAACGGAACTATCGCTACAATGACACGCGAGGTTGACCAACAGGTACAGGGGTGGGCGAAGCAGACAACAGATGGTAATTACGAAAGTATAGCCTCTATTCCTTCGGCAACAGAGCCACATGATGAGATATGGGTAGTGGTTAAGCGTACTATTAACGGATTAACGAGAAGATTCATAGAAAGATTTAAAAGTCCTATCGTGCCGGCAAGACAAGATATGTGTTGGTATGTTCATGCAGGATTAAATTATAATGCTTATACACAGACGACAACACCAACAGCAACAACAATAAGCATAGCAGCTACGAGTGGAACATCAGTTTTGGTTACTTCATCAGATGTTTACTTTGCTGCTGGTGATGTAGGGCAGAGAATAAGGTCTATAGATGCAAATGGTGCTACAGTTGGTGAGTGTAAGATTATAGGATTTACTTCTTCAACAATAGTTGTTGTTGATATTAAGACCGACTTTGACGCTTCAACTTATGCATCAGGGTTATGGGGATTATCAGTAAATACTGTTTCGGGTTTAGATCATTTAGAAGCAAAGCAAGTTAAGATACTTGCAGATGGTGGTACAGCTTTACCTGATAAGACAGTGTCAAATGGCACAATAACCTTAGTACATGACGCTTTTGTTGTAACAGCAGGATTACCATACACACAATATATAAAGACATTACCACAAGATAAGGGGTCACAAAGAGGAACAGCACAGGGCAAGACCCAAAAGATAAGTGAGGTTGCATTTAAACTTAACCGATCTCATAAAGGTTTCTCGTTTGGTGGTTCAGATAATACGCTTGATATTGTAAGCTATAGACAAGCTTCTACGCTAATGGGTACACCTGAGTTATTATTTACAGGCGTAATTCCAAATTTAAGTTTCAATGGTGATTACGAGTATGGAGCGCAAATAGTTATACAGAATACAGATCCATTACCAATAGAGTTATTGAGTATAATTACAACATTAGATACTAACGACAAATAGGATTAAATTATGGGTTTCAGCGCAACATTATTAGCTTTGACCGCAGTTTCAGCGGTTAGTCAGATAAGTCAAGGTTATGCTCAGAAAAAAGAAGCAGGATATAATGCAGACCTTGTGGAACAAGAAGCAGCTAATATAGATATAAAAAAGAATATTGATTTCGGTAAGTTCCAGAGATTAAAGGGACAAGTGCTATCAACTTCTGTTTCCAATGTTGGAGGTTCAGGCATAGGGTTACAGGGTAGTGCGATGGCAGTTATGGTAGAAGCACAAACACAGATAAATATTGACCAAGCGATAGGCCAGTATAACTTCGAGCAAGATAAAAACTACAAACTTAATCAATCCGATTCTATTCGTAGAAAAGGTTCTCAAGCGGTAAGAACAGGATATACTAACGCTTTCAGTACAGCATTAAGAGGAGCATCAAGTTACGCTACGTATACAGGTGGCTTTGATAATCCATTAAGATTAAAAGATATTGGAGGGGGCACACCTTCCGGTATAGAAAATTATGTTTCGGGAAGATAAGGGAAATTATGCCACGAATACCTCAATATGAATCAAAAAGAAATGTAAATACAGGGCCTATTGCTCCTGCTCAGAACCTTGCAACGCAAGATGCTGCTAATCAGAATAAGATATTGGGTACGATTCAAGATGTTGCTCAATCTTGGAGTGATGCACACGACGTAATGCAGTATTCTAAGGCTAAGGCAGATTATGAGGTAAGAGCTGAAGAGATAAAGCAACGTGCAGCACTTGATGAAAACTTTAACAATACCCCAAAGTATTTAGAAGAGTTAAACAAGGCTAAGTCGGAGAGTCTAAAGGGAATTGATAATAATACTGTAGCGGGAAAAGCCGGTCAAGAGATAAGCCTAAGTAACTCTATTAATGGGATAAAGATCGAGTTTGCAAACAAACAGAAGGAGTTGGCAAACAACCAACATAATGTGCAAGAATATGTTACAGCAAAGGTAAATGATTTGCCTTATGCGACTGAGGCAGAAAAGTTATCAATACAGGCAGACGTTGAAGATCACCTAAAACTACAAGTAATTCAAGGTGTTTTGAGTCCTCAAATGGCACAAAAGATATTATTAGAATCAAAGATGGCAAGTGCAACTAATCATGTTTTCTCTAATCCAGACGAGGCTATAAGTGAGTTACAAAAGAAAGATGGATATTACAGTGAGCTACCTTTAGAAAAGAAATCCAAATTAATTTCTACTGCAAGTGATTATAAGAAAAGACTTCAAAAGGAAGCGACACAGTTACAGAAGGATATTATATTAAAAAATGAAACAGATATTGCAATGGCAATTGCAGAGGGCAAGCCAATGAATATAGGGAAGTTGGCTTTAAAGTTAGAGAATGGCACGATTAGTTCTGACTTTGCACAGATAGCATTACGTGTTGTTACTTCACCGGAACCGGTTGGTGCTTATACAAACAACGATGAGTTTTCTGCTCTTACAAAAAAATTATTTGCTTCTGAAAACAAAGAGCAAGTCCATAAATCCATTATGAATATTTTAAGAGGTGGAGGTGATGGAAAATTAAGTAAAGATGATCTTGAGATATTGCTATTGTCTGCGATAAATCAACCTCTTGAAAAAAGAAAAGAATTAAGTAATGCGGTTAAAACTTTGGGGAAATGGGCAGATGAAACCGAAGGTGTAGATCGTGCAGATGTTCTGCGGGATTTTCAGACGAAAATAAAAGAAGAAAAATCAATATCGGAAGCGGTATCAGAATCAATGCAAGAAAACACAGTTAAGGCAGTTCCAAAAGTTGTTGGCTTTCCTAAAGAAGGTAAATTACAGATTGATAAACATGGTAATAAAGCATTGGTATTCCCGGATGGACATTACGAGGAAGTTAAATAATGGGATTTGATATAAATTCAGCAATGGATATTACAAAGGATGAGAAAGCGATTCCTACCACTACGTTTGATATTTCTAGTGCGGAAGATACTAATCCGAACCCTCCTAAAGAAAAAACATATCCTATTTCTAGTTTTTTAAGAAAGATATTTCGTACTTCTGTAGGTGAGAAAATGCAAACACAGCAGGCTTTAATTGGGTTAAGTAAAGAGGTTGATTTAGATGTAAAAGAAGGGGAAACAAGAAAAGATTATGAAAACAGGATTTCTGGTTTATTAGAGCATAGAGAAAAGGACATTGTAAAAGAAGGGGTTATGCGACAAATAGAAGGGCCAATGATGGTAATGATAGCCGGACATGCCTTAAAAGCAGGACAGGTTTTGCCAGCAATAATGAAAGATAAGAATATCCTAAAGAATATGTTTAAACAAACAACTAAGTTTGTTGCAGAGAGACCCGCTCTTTCTACGGGAGTTATGGTTGGTGCGTTTTCAGTAAAAGACCACTTCTTTAATGGCAGAAGATATATTGAGGAGAATTTTCCAAATGCTCCAGGCTTGGTAGCAGATTCAGTAGAGGTTATTGATTTTATTGCGACAGCAGTAGCGTTGGGAGTTGGTTTCGGAAAAGCAAAGACTTTTACTTGGGGAAGATATAAAGATTTAAACTTACCTAAGAGCGGTAAACTTACACCGGAACAAGCATCCAATATAAAACCAAGTGTTAGAGAAAAACTAGGTATAACAGAAGATCATCTTAAAGCTGCGGAAAATAGCGGTAAAGATATTCAAGTTCCCTATGAAAAGGTTATGGATTTAGCAGCTAACCCTAAAGAATGGGCTGCGGTAAAAGAGGCGATTGGCGCAGGGAAAGAACCGGTCAAGTCAGCAGTTAAGCCAGAGAGTGAAGGTTTAAAAATAATCAAGGAATCACTTGACAAAGAGAATTTAGCTAGGAAAGAAAGAAATATTAAAATCAGCGACGAGGAAGTTAAGGCACAGAAGTTTATTACAGAAGAATCAGATTTGGCAATCAAACAATACAAAGCACAATCAGCTAAAGAGTTTGATGGTGCTGATAATGTTATATCCGCAGACATTGGAAAGTTTGCTATTGATTCACCGAAGCGTGGTTTAAAAATGAAAGCTGCAAGAAGTGGAGATTTTCATGAGCCAGGATCAGCTTTAAAGAACGCGGTTGAGAGAGAGTTGTTAGCGGATAAAAGCACAGTTGATTTGCCAACAGGGTTTACAGCCGGTGGTAGTGGTTCTGGAAAGTCAAACATATTGCGATCAACTACTAAAGAAAGCGGAGGAACAGTAAAAGATAATTTCGGATTAGTTTATGATACTAACTTTAATAACTATAACTCTGTTATAAAAAAAGTAGAAGCTAATTTAAAAGATGGTCGCGATGTAGAAATATTATATGTATATCGAGAGCCAATGCTTGCGTGGGAAAAAGGAGTATTACCAAGAGTTGCAACACAAGATAGAATTGTACCTATTGTCGAGCATATAAAGACACATAAGGATTCTTTAATATCTGTTCGTAAGGCGGCAGAAAAATACAAAGATAATCCTAAAGTTGTAATAGAGGCTGTAGACAACTCATTTGCTAAAGGTGAGTTTAAGGATGTCGCTCTTGACAAGGTGCCAACCGCAGATTATACTAATATTGAGGGTAAATTATATGAGTCAGCAAAAAGAAGCTATGAAAACAATGAAATCAAACTCGAACATCTTAAAACAGCCGTCGAAGGAAGCAAAGAACTCCAACAACGGTTCTCCAAAGACTACCCTTCTAAGAGCAGCAAGACAAGGGATAGCATACCGAAAAGCGAACAACCTCCCACTTCCGGACTAGCCAAGTCCATAAAGAAATCATCTGTTAAAGAAGGACTACAAGAAGAGTTTGGTGATCTACCATCCTATGAAGCCCGTAATATGGATATTATTGCCGGGAAAGTTTCTGCATTTATAACTGATAACTATACTTTAGCTAAAAAGATAGCCTTGGGCGAAGCACCAGAGCAGGGAGGATTGCGCGCGCAAGAGTTGTTTACTGGTATACGAATCAAAGCAATGGCTGAAAAGGATTTTGCAACTTTAAGAGAACTTGCTGTAAATGAGAAAGCAACAGCAATGGCTACAGAACTAGGCCAGAGAGTAAAGGCTTTGGATTCCGGAGAGCCGGGGAATCCAGTTAAAGCAATGAGAGACATTAGAAAGATTAGAAAAGAAATAGCTGAAAAGAGAGGTCATAAATTAGAGGATGTTGATGTTACGATTAAAGAAGCCAAAAACATAACAGAATTAGCTTCAGACGTTGCAAGTACAAAGAAAGCAATCAATAGTGGTGGGGATAGATTAGAATACGGGCGTGCTAGGGTTGCTTACGAAGATTATGTCGATGGTCTAAAAATAGAGTCTGAAAGAATAAAATTAGTAAACTATGTTAAGCCTCCTAATTGGCTAAGTGGACTTACGAGCATCGCCGGATTTGCTAAGTCAATGAAAGCATCATTTGATAATAGTGTTGTTTTGCGTCAAGGATTAAAAACTTTATTTACAGAGCCTAAGATATGGGCTAAAAACTCTGCTAGAACCTTTGGAGATTTTTGGAACTCCATGACAAGTAAAGTTTCTGGTAAAGATGCTATGTTAGAAGTACGAGCAGAGGTCTTGTCAAGAGAAAACTCAATTAATGGTTTATACAAAAAACATGGTTTAGCGGTTGGTGTTGTAGAAGAATCTTTCCCAACAAGTGCGCCAGAGAAGATTCCTCTATTTGGGGATATATTTAAAGGATCACAAGACGCTTTTACAGCTTGGCAGTACCGAACACGCGCAGATGTATTTGACAAATATGTTGAGATTGCAAAGAAAACAGATGCAGATATAAGTGGATTAGGAGTTTTAGTAAATTCTTTGACAGGTCGTGGGGACATAGGCGGTTTAGAGCCAATAGCAAAAGGTCTTAACAATGTATTCTTTTCTCCAAGATTCCTGAAAAGCAATATTGATACTTTAACTGGTGGTGTTTTTAACAAAGGAAGAAGTAGTTTTGTAAAGAAAAAAGCGGCAGAAAGCACACTGAAAGTAATAGGTGGTGTTGCTTCTATTTTGGCGATTGCGGATGCGGTTTCTCCGGGAAGTGTTGACTTTGACCCTAGAACTGCAAACTTCGGGAAAATAAAGTCAGGTAATACAAGGTTTGATGTTAATGGAGGTATGGCTTCTATTGTTACGTTGGCTTCGCGACTAATATCACAATCTTCTAAAAGTAGTGTTACCGATTTAGTAACTCCTATAAATTCTCAAAAGTTCGGATCAATAACTGGTGTAGATGTTCTTGTGAGTTTCTTCGGAAACAAGCTGTCTCCTATGGCTGGATTGTTTAGAAACTTAGTAAGAGGGCATGACTTTAATAGAAAAAGACCAACGGTATTAGGCGAAATGAACAACCTATTAACACCATTACCTCTTGATAATTACCTTGAATTAAGAGACGATCCTCATTCTGCACCTTTGTTACTGTCGTTACTTGCGGAAAGTTTAGGAATTGGAACAAATACTTATGGAACGGATGTTGATTGGGCCACAAAGATTGGATTAGAATTAGAGCAGTTCCATGACAGGGTAGGAGATGAAACATTTAAACAAGCCAATAGCGATTATAATGAACTATATGGTGATTGGTTTAGGAGAATGAAAGAGAATGATAGTTTCCAGTCGTTATCGGATGAAGATAAAGGTCTTGTTATTCGCAAGAAGCGAGTCGAGATAAAGGAAAAAGTTTATAAGAAGTATCACTTCAAATATGAACGTAACAAGAAAAGAAAGTTACCAAAATTTAAATAGGAGAGAATCATGTCATTAACAACAACAGCTACAGAACAATCATTTGCTGCAACTCAAGGTACGTTAAGTTTCACGTTCCAAGCTATTGTTGCTCAACCGGAAGATATAAAGGTATTTAATAAGCTTGTAACAACAGGTGAGGAAACAGCCTTGACGTATACGACCGATTATACCGTTGTAGTAGATGCGGATGGTGTAGGTGGTGATGTTACGCTTGTGGCTACATACGGCACAACCGTTACTCATGTGGTGCGCAGGAAAACAACTAAGACACAGGCAAATAACTATGAGGATTATAGCCAATTCCCTTCTGATACCCTAGAATTAGACCTTGATAGGCAGATGATGGTATTACAGGAACAGGCTGCTGACGAAGCAAATACCTCAAATAAGTATAAGGCTTGGGTCACTTTTGACGGTACAGCATCAGATCCTATAGTTCCAGTGG
>Ga0307376_10003595_pt1 | contig 14466 bp, 12 predicted proteins | sample TR2MG_FD_202536 | JGI IMG/M metagenome (GOLD analysis project Ga0307376, IMG submission 202536) | Soil microbial communities from Risofladan, Vaasa, Finland - TR-2 | ecosystem: Environmental > Terrestrial > Soil > Coastal area > Acid sulfate soil | place: Finland: Risofladan, Vaasa | collected...
CGGTCCCCGTGGGGGCACCCCTCGTGCGCGGCGACATCCGCGACGGTATCCTCCTTCGCAAGGCCCTGGTCGAAGCCGGCTGCGACGCTGTCGTGCACATGGCGGCGCTCGCCGAGGTCGCCGAGTCGGTCGCCGAGCCTGAGCGCTACCACAGCGTCAACGTGGACGGCACCGCTGCGGTCATCGAAGCTGCCATCGCCGCCGGTGCCGCCCGCCTGGTCTTCAGCTCGACGGCGGCCGTGTACGGCGCGCCTGAACGGACGCCGATCGATGAGAACGATCCGCTCGCTCCCTCGAACCCGTACGGCGCCACCAAGCTCGCCTGCGAGCGTCTTCTCCATCAGGCGCGCTCCGGCGGCGATCTCGCCGGCACCGCCCTTCGCTACTTCAATGCCTGCGGCGCCTACGGCGCCTGCGGCGAGGACCACGACCCGGAGTCGCACCTCGTCCCGCTCGCGCTCCGCGCCGCGCGGGACGGCACGCCGATCCGCGTCTTCGGGACCGACTACCCGACTCCGGACGGTACCTGCGTACGCGACTACGTTCACGTCGCCGATCTCGCGGATGCGCACATCGCCGCGCTTGAGGCGCTCCCCGGAGTCCAGGGCTCGTTCAACCTCGGTACCGGCCGCGGGGATTCCGTCCACGCCGTCCTCGAGACGGTCGAGTCGGTCACGGGGCTGTCGCTGCGGCGGGAGACGGCGCCTCGACGTGCCGGAGACCCGCCGATCCTCGTCGCCGGCAACCGGCGGGCGCAACTGGATCTGGGGTGGCGCCCGAATCGCAGCCTGAAGGACGCCGTCTCGGATGCGTGGGCGTGGATGTGCCGCAACCCCGAGGGGTACGCGGCCGGCTGAGGATCAGCCGGAGGTCAGTCGACGGTCGCCGGCGCAGGCGCCAGCGACTCGAGCGTGATGGAGCCCAGCACGTCCATGAGTTGACCCTGTGCTCGCAGCCACGCCTCGTGCACCGTGCAGGACGCACTCCGCGCGCAGTCCTGAGGGCTGAGCACGCACTGGTTCACGGAGATGGGGCCGTCGACCGCCTCGATCACCTGCTGCATGGTGATCTCCGCGGCCGGGCGGGCAAGCGCGAAGCCTCCGTGCGCTCCCCGCTGAGAAACCGTGAGGTCCGCGCGCACCAGACTCTGCAGGATCTTGGCGAGGAAGCTCTCGGGGATGTCCTGAGCCTCGCCGATCTCATGCAACGACGCGACGTGACCCTCGGGGAAGCGCGCAAGGTACGACATCGCCCTGATGGCGTACTCGGCACCGCGTGTGAGTTGGAGGCCCATGGTCCCTCACCTTTGATCGACAGACCGGACAGAAACGGTCCTTTTGAACTGTATAGCCGCGGACGCCGCGAGGTCAACCGCGCGCCCGCATCGTGTTAAGTGCCGGTTAAGCTTTGGGGAGACCTGCCCCAGTCGTTGTCGATAGTGCCGCTTTGCGGGCAAAACCCGGTCGCGAGCCGCGAAACCCGGTGGTATCCTGCGGAGGCGCTCTTGCGCACTCCCCCACGGAAGGACGAGAGTGAGACGATCCTGGGCCCTCATCGCTGTCGGTGCCGCGGTGGCCGTTGCTGCTGTCGTCGTCGTCGCCGGCATGACCTCTGGTGACGACGGCGCTGCGGCCGGCACGGTTACCGAGGCGGTGCCGTCGGGGCATCCCAGTGTCGCCGCCGAAAGCAAGCCGGCCGAGGACCCCGCCCCCGACGCCGGCGTCGAGGACACCATCGCTCGTCTCGAGGGGCAGCGCGCAGAAGATCCCGCCGACGTGGACGTCCTGGTGAAGCTCGGCGAGGCGTATTTCCTGGGCCAACGTCTGCAACTGGCGAGGCAGGCGTACGACGAGGTCCTCCAGCAGGATCCGGACAACGCGGCCGCCGAGGTCGGTCTGGCCATGGTCTGGCACGCCAAGGGCGAATCAGGCCGCGCGGAGAAGTCCCTGCGCGCGGTGCTCGACGCCCACCCGGACGACCAGGCCGCGCACTACTCGATGGCCATCATCCACTTCTCCGCCGGCCGCGTGGGCGAGGCGAAGAGCGAATGGCAGACGGCCGCCCGGCTCGATCCCAAGTCGACGACGGGCAGGCGCTCGCAGAGCTTCGTCGACCTGCTTGAGGACCAAGGCTCGGAAACCCACGCGGAGGATGAGTAGCCCACGCAGACGGGCTGGCGTGCGGGGCACCGCAAGGGGCGCCGCACACTAGCCGACGTACTCGGGTCGACGTGCGGGGCGCCGATAGGAGCAATGCATCCCGGGCCGCTCACTCGACCTTCGCGCCCAGCACGTCGCGGACGTGTGCCAGCGCGAAGCGGTTGAACTCCTCGGCGTCGTGCCCCGGCGCGTCATAGGTCTCGACGAGCTCCTTGTGCACCAGCACCTCGTAGCCCTGCGCCCTGAGGCCGGCGACCGTGTGCAGCACGCAGATGTCGGTGCACACGCCGGCCACCTCGACGACATCGGGCGCGAGCCGCGCGAGCACTTCCGCGAGCTCGGTGCCGTGGAACCCGGAGAACGTGCTCTTGCGCACCACAGTCCCTCGGTCGGCGAACTCCTTGAGCTCCGGGATCACTTCGCCCTCCCCGGAGCCCTCCACGCAGTGGGCGGGGAACATCGCGAACTCGGGGTCGTCGGGGGTGTGCGTGTCGACCAGGAAGACGGCGGGGATGCCGTCCGCCTCGGCGGCCGCGAGCCGCTCCCTGATGCGCGGGACCAGAGGGTCGTAGCGCGGGCTGTACAGGCTGCCGCCCCGGCAGAAGCCGACCAGCATGTCGACGACGACGATCGCCCGGCGCGGCTTCGTGGAATCGTCCATACCGGTCGGATACCCGGCAGCGGGAGCTACGTCACGCGCTCGAGCCGGGGGTTCGGACGGTGACGCCGGCCCACCTTGGCGCAGGGCTCTCCCTCGAGCAGGACGACGTCGGCCGTGAAGTCGGTGTTGCCGCGCAGCAGGCTGCTCCCGACCCCGTAGGCGTCGGCCGGCACGCCGGCCGCCTCGAAGCGCCGGATGCGCTCCGCGTCGAAGCCGCCGCTGACGACGATGTGCACGCTCTGGAATCCTTCATCGTCGAGCGCGCGACGTACCGCGTGGACAAGCTCCGGCGCCACGCCGTTCGGCCGGAAGACACCCATGTCGTCCCAGAGCGAGCGGTCGACCATGGTCTCGCTCGTGTCGAGACGGACGCCCCAGAGCCGCTTACCGAGCGCCCGCGCGCAGGCGAGGCTGGTCGCCACGCAGTCGTTGTCCCAGTCGACCAGCGCCGTCACGTTGATCTCGGGGTGGTACAGATCGGCAAACGCTTGCGCCGCCGCCACGGTGTCGCCGCCGTACGCGGCGATGAGCGCGTGCGGCACCGTGCCGATGCCCTTGCCGCCCCACCACGACGCCTGGGCGTCGGTGCTGACGCCGATGGCTCCGGCGATGTGCGCCGCGTAGCCGTCGCCGGTCTGGACCCGGTAGTGGTCGAAGCGGGCGGGAAAGAAGAGGATGGTCTTGCCGCGCGCGGCCTCGACGACGCGGCGCACGTTGGTGCTGACCAGGGTGCGCCGCGAGAGCACGCCGAGGTACACGGTCTCGAGGTGTGCGAAGAGGCTGTAGTCGCCCTCGATCGTCAGCACCGTCTCCCACGCCGAGAGCTCGTCGCCGTCGTAGAGCGCGTGCACGACGAGCTGGTCCCAGCCGTCGCGCCACCGCCGCGTGGCCCCCTCGCCCTCGAAGTGACCGGCGCAGAGACGCAGCGTCGCCAGAGCCTCGTCCATGCCGCCGAGCACTGCGCCGTCTGTCTTCTGGAAGACCTGCATGGTCATCGTCGGATGCCGGCCCTTGGCCTCAAGCACGCGCTTGGACCCGTTGAAATACGCGTCGGTGTAGTACCCCTCGCGGATGCGGTCGACGGGCAGGGCGAAGACGTCGGGAGCGAGGCGATGGCGCGGCATGGCCGCATTCTACCCGCGCGCTGTCCGAACGCTACAGGCCCAGCCTCGCCGCCGCGGTGTCGAGCGCCTTGGCGGGAGTCACCTCGAAGCGCAGCGCGTAGGTGCCGGCCTGCCCGAGGTCCAGGTCCATGAACCGGTCCGGGCGAGGTCGCACCGTCCCCGGACCTCCCTCGAGCACCCAGTACGGCGACGAGGTGAACTTGAGCCAGTACCTGCCCGGTGAGGTCACGGTGAAGACGATGCGCTCATGGTCGACGGCGCCGATCGTCGCACTGCCCGCGCCGGATACTTCGGGCTGTGGGACCAGCAGCGGCCGGGCATCCCGCAGCCGGTAGATGCGCCAGGCGCCGGCCTGCTCCACGAAGACGAAGGCCGGCGAGCTCTCGAGGATCCTGGCCTCTCGCCGGCTCCAGGGGTCGAGTGGTCCGTCGGCCGGCAGGAAGATGTACTGCACGCCCATGCTCTGCAGCCAAGGGACGTAGTCCGCCGCGTCGTAGGGCGTGTAGAAGAAGCTGTTGTGGATCGCGTCGGCCTGGCGATACCAGCCGCGCGTGATCGGGTAGCCGGCTTCGGGGAAGTAGAACGCCTCCCAGTGCCGGCGAAGGGCGACGATGTGGACCCGGTAGTCCGGGTCGTACAGCTCGGCGGCCGCGTCCAGGGCCGGGGCGAAGTAGGCGCGCGTGGTCTGGGGCCGCTCGACCGCGTTGAGGAAGTGACTGGTCGCGGTACCGAACTGCAGCACGACGAAGAGCAAGATAGGGATGATGGCGAGCTCCCCGTGGGGAAACGGCCGCCGCAGGCGCGTGTGTCGCAGGAGGAGCAGAAGCGGCAGTCCGAAGACCATGAAGAAGCGGCCGATGTTGTTGCCGAGCTGACTTCCGGGCGTCAGGAACGAGATGAGGCAGATCACGGCGTAGACCAGGAACAGGAAAAGGAAGGGCCGGCGCGGGTGGACCGCGTTCACGCCGGCCAGAGCGAGCCCGAAGAGGGCGAAACCCAGGAAGACCATGAGCTGCGACGTCTCGTTGAGGTAGGACCCCGGCTCCGAGAACGCCCACCCGAGCAGGAATCTGGCGATGACCGCCGGCGCGACGGCGGCGGCGAACAGAAGGTACGGCCGCCGCGCCGCCGGCCGGACGATGAAGTCGGTGAGCATGAACGGCGCTGCGACGACGAGGCCCATCGGATTGGCGAAGATCCCGATGGCCACGGGCAGGGCTGCCCAGAGCGGATGCCGCAGGGCGAGAAGCGCGAGCCCGCCCATGGTGAGCGCAAGGGCGAGCAGGAAGGGGTCCTGGCCGTGCGCCAGATAGAACGCCACGACCAGGGCGAAGCCCCAGGCCGGCCAGACGTCGTCGATCTCCCAGATGTCACGCACGTAGACGTAGAACGTCACGGGGATCGTCCCTGCGGCGAGGATGACGATGAGCGTGCCGGGGACGTACTGCGCGATCCAGTAGAAGATGAACCCGTAGGTGACGGCGCCGTAGCCGCCGCCGTACCAGTAGGTGTCCCAGAAGATAGAGTCGCCGTCGCGCAGCAGCAGGATCTTGTAGGCGTGGGCAGCGTCGTCCCACCCGGGGACGCCGCCCCACTGCATCAGCAGCGTGACGAGTGTGACGGCGAGGGTCGTGACCAGCCACAGCGCCAGCAGGCCGCGACGCGTACGCAGCCATGCCTCGAGCGCGGAGAAGGTCACGGCAGCCGATCCTGCTCTTCGGCGCCGGAGGCGGCGCAGGCGACGGCCGCCGTGCTCACTCGCCCGGGGCCGCCGACCGCATCGCGGCGATGAAGCCGGCGGCCAGGTCCGGCACCGCCGGCAGGGAAGGCACGAGCGTGGTAGCGAGGCAGCGTCCGTGCACGAAGCCCTCGACCTGCCCCTCCTCCCCGGCATCGCCGACGCGGTACGCGAACGCCTCCTGCTGAAGCGTCAGGAACTCGAGATCGAAGAGCTCGTACAGTGTGGTCTCACCCTCGTCGTAGGGGTTCTCACGCGCCGCCACGGCGGGGACGTACCGGGGTCTCTCGTACCACTCGAGGAGCTCGGCTTCGGCCGGCAGCACGCCGGCGAGCTCGTGCGTGCGCCCGCGACTGTCGGCGAGCCGACGGAGGAGCAGAAGGGCGCCGCCGCCGAAGGCGAGCGTCGGAAGCCCGGCGGCCACGGCATCGGCGATGCTCGCCCTGAGCGCGTCGTTGCCGGCGAAGGCCGGCAGCTCCTCCTCATCGAGAAGACCGGCGAGCAGGAGACCGTTCACCCCGGCCGGCACCTCGTGATCGCGCCCGATGTGCAGCGGCGCGAGCGTGAGGCCCGCCGCCTTGAGAACGTCCATAGCCTCGAGGGCGAACGGCTCGAGCGGCGGACCCCAGCCGACGGCGAGCGTCAGCCCGACGGCCGCAGGCAGCGGCGCGAGAAGGCGACGCGGTCGCGCCGGCAGGTAGCCGCGGCGCGCGGCCGCCGCCTCCAGCCCCTCGCGGTCGAGGTGGGCGCCGGCCTCGCGGCAGAGCGTCGCTCCGCCGGCCTCGACGAGCTGCGGACCCATCTGGCGCAGCGCTTCCCGACCCGCGCCGTACTGGCGCGCGAACTGCTCGCTCAGCCGGGGCGGCACCCAACCGAGCACGGGTAGCTTGGCCGTCTCCTCGAGGATGTGCCGCAGCTCGGATGCCGGCCCGTGCTCGTCACCGCCGATCACCACGACGCCGGCGAACTCGGCGCGCCCCGCCAGGAGCCTGGCGCCGCACGCAGCCGCGGCCGCGGTCGCCCCGCGCTCGCGGGCGTCGACGACGAGCACGAGTGGGGCGTCGAGCGCGACGGCGACGTCGACTGCGCGCGAGCCCTTCACGCCTTGCCAGCGATCGAACGCCGGCTCCACGGCCACCAGCATCGCGAGGTCGGTTTCGGCCGCCCACGAGTCGTACAGCTCGCCGGCGACCGCGTCGTCGATCAGCTTGGGATCGAGGACCCTGGGCGCTCGCGCCGACGCGCCGTGGAGCAGGCGCCACAAGGGCAGATCCACGCCGAGGAGGATGGGGCGGACGACACGATAGTCCGCGAACGCGGCGAGCAGCGCGCCGGAGGCGAGGGCGACGGCGGGCCCGGGCTCGAGCCCGCACACGACCAGACGAGGGACGGACATGACGGGGTCCTCCTTTCGACCGACCGGGCTCCATGTGCGGCCGGCTGGCCGGACGCTCGAGAGCGGATTCCGGGGGTCCGGGATAGAATACTCTACCAGCGTTTCGGAGGACGGGCGGACCAGATGGACCTGCGTAGACAGCTGCACGACGTGCTGTACGCACGTGTGCTCTTCACCCTCGCCGTGTTCACGGCGGTCCTCTGGGTGCAGGTGGAGGACCACGGCGCGACGACGCTCGAGCTCGGCGTGTTCGTCGGCATCGTCGTCGCCGTCAACGTGCCCTTCTTCGTCCTGGAGCGCTGGGTCGCGACGCGCACGCTTGCCACCGCGACCGTCATCGTCGACATCGCCCTGGTGACGGCGGGCATCGTGTACAGCGGCGGCGCGCTGAGCCCCACCGCGGTGTTCTACGTCTGGCCCATCGTCTTCAGCAGCGTCTTCCTGCCGGCGTGGGTGCCCTATGCGGCCGCCGTAGCCTCGTCGGCGGTCTACGCCATGATCGCGCTCATGCAGCGCGAAGACCTCCTCGACGTGACGGCGATCGTCACCGTCAAGGGCGTGCCGGCCACCTGGACGCTCATCACCGTCAGCCTCCACGCATCGGCCTACCTGCTCATCGCGCTGCTTGCCGGCCGCCTCGCCCAGGCGCTGATGCGCAGCACCGTACAGCTCACCGGGGCGAAAGCCGACACCGAGGAGCAGCTGCGCCGCATGCAGGCGACCAACGAGCAGCTGCGCGTCATGAGCGAGAGCAGCCGTGTCTTCCTGCGCCACCAGGAGGTCGCCGGCCTCATCCCCGACGCGCTCGCGCAGATCGCCGTCGCGACGGGCGTGAGCAGCGGCTTCGCGCTCATCCTCAACCACAACTCGGGCGACTACGACGAGCGGGCGCTCGCCGGCGGCGTCACCTCCGAGTCCGCCGGCCGCTACAAGCAGCTCGGCCTCGTGGATGTCGCCCGCGCCGGCGCGGAGCGCTACGACACGGTCACGAACCCGCAGGTGGGACGCCTGCTCAAGGCAATGGAGAAGGACGGCTACCTCGGCTTCCTCGTGGCGCCGTTCGAGGCCAAGCACGAGCTGCTCGGCGTGGTGTGCCTGCCGTACCGCGCCGACGAGACCATCCCCGAGACGGCGGTCTCCACGCTGCGCGCGCTGAGCAACCAGGTGGCGCTCGTCGTGCGCAACATCCAGTACAACGAGGAGCTGGCGCGGAAGAACCAAGAGCTCACCCACCTGGACGAGCTCAAGAGCGACTTCATGGCGACGATGAGCCACGAGCTGCGCACGCCGCTCACCTCGATCATCGGCTACAGCGACATGCTCCTGAGCGGCATGACCGGTGAGCTCAACGAGAAGCAGTCGGCGTTCGTCGACAGCATCCTCAAGGGCGGAGAGACGCTGCTCAACCTCATCAACGACGTGCTCGATCTCACCAAGATCGAGGCAGGCCGCCTGGAGCTCAACTTCGAGGCGGTCGACCTGCGGGCGGCTCTCCTCGGCGTACTGCCGGTCGTGAAACCGCGGGCCCAGGACAAGCGCATCCGCATCTCGACCTTCCTGCCGACCGACCTGCCGCTGGTGTGGGCAGACCCCGCCAAGCTCAACCAGATCCTGCTCAACCTCATCACCAACGGCGTCAAGTACACGCACGAGAACGGCAACGTCAGCGTCGAAGCGCGGACGGTCGACGGGCTCGTGGAGATCCGGATCAACGATACGGGCATCGGCATCGCCCGCGAGGACCAGGACAAGGTCTTCCAGCGCTTCACACAGATCGACTCGTCGGCCACGCGGTCGCAGGGCGGCACGGGCCTGGGGCTCGCCATCGTGCGCGAGCTGGTGGAGCTGCACGGCGGCGCCATCCGCTGTCAGAGCAAACTCGGCAAGGGCTCCAGCTTCATCTTCACCATGCCGATATCAACCACGCCGGTCGATCCGCTGGCCGCGGGCAAGATCAGTTGAGGAGGGGCAAACGTTGACAAGAGCCATCCTGGTCGCCGACGACGACCCAGACATCCTGAGCATCGTGTCCATGTCCCTGGAGACCCAGGACTACACGGTCTACAAGGCGACGAACGGGCGCGAGGCCGTGGACCTCGCGAGGCAGCACCACCCCGACCTCATCCTCATGGACATGATGATGCCGGTCCTGAGCGGCTACGAAGCGGTGGCCGAGCTCAAGGCCGACGCGACGACGAAGGACATCGTCATCGTCGGCCTCTCGGCCAAGGCCATGGCGACCGACATGGAGCGTGCCACGGACGTCGGCATCGACGGCTACATCACGAAGCCGTTTCGCATCGCCCAGATCCTTTCCGTGGTGGAAAGCTACATGAGCACATAGGGGCGCGGGCCCAAGGCCAGGCCCGTCGCGGGGACCGGCGACGGGCAGGAGCCGGCATCTCAGCGGCGTAGAACGCACGTGGTGATCAGATGACGCACAGGCCGAGCACAACCCCCCAGCCCCCGTTGATCTGCGTCGCCGACGTCGACACACGCCTCAGCTGCAGCTGCTACTGCGCCGTCTGCCCGTACTACCTGCGCGACCGGCGCATCGGCGAACGCCGCACCATCCACCGGCCGACCCTCGACAGGCGCACCCTCAACCGCTTCAGGGGCTGAGCGGCGCCGATCCGGCGAGCCCGCGCGGCGCGTCCGTCTATCATGGTCTGCACGCATCTGCCGATACCGTGAACTGGCACGGCAGGCTCCCGAATCGAGGCCGACTACGGCCACACCCGACGATCAGAGACGAGGCGACGGCCTCGGGCACAAGAGAGGCGTCAGCCTCGAACTGAAGACGTCCGCGGTCGTGGCCCTGGCGCTCGCCGCGGCGTTCGTGCTGCTCGCCTACGTCGTGGACCCGCAGTCGGCCTGGCAGATCGCCGCCGTGTTGGTCGCCCTCTTCGTCGTCATCGCCGTGGCGTTCGACCTGCTGCTCTTCCGCCCCATCAACGCACTTGTCCGCCGGTCGCGCGCACGGCTCAGCGGAGACTACGAGCGCAACGACCCCTTCTACCGCGACGAGGCGCGCGAGCTCGGCTACCTCGTCCGCACCCTGATCGCCGTGTTCACGGCGTCCAAGGACAAGGAGTGGGTCGCGCAAAGCATCAAGGACGACCTCATGCGCGTGCAGGCGCTGAACCGCCAGCTCATGGACGTCGGCGTGCTGGGGCGCGAGATGAACGCGGCCTTGCCGTACCTTGAGACGGTCGAGCGCGTGCTCTCGCGCAGCAGGACCTTTCTGCACGCGGACTTCGGGGCGCTGCTGCTGCTGGACTCGGAGGCACGCGCCTTCTCGCTCGAGGGTAAGCAGGGCGTGATCACGCCGACGCTCTCGGCCGAGTGCTGCGCGTACTCGCCCGACTGCCCGGTGCGCCAGGCCATCGCCTCCGGGAAGCTGACGCGCGTCGAGGGCCACGTCTGCACGCTGTTCCCGCACACGATGACCCATCAGATGGTGATCCCGGTCAAGGTGGAGAACGTCGGCGATATGGCGCTGCTCACGACCTCCACCAGCGGCGAGTATGCGGAACTGCTGACGGACGACATCCTGGGCGCTCTCCAGAACCACGTCCAGAGCGCGCTCACGAACGCCCACAAGTACGACGCCATCCGCCGTCAGGTGGTCACCGACCACCTGACGGGGCTGTACAACCGGCGCTACTTCATGAACCGCGCCGGCGAGGAGATCGAGCGCAGCCTGCGGCACCAGGAACCGCTGAGCGTGCTCATGGTCGACATCGACCACTTCAAGCAGTTCAACGACACCTACGGGCACGCGACCGGCGACCGCGTCCTGCAGACCGTGGCGAGGGCGATGAAAGACGTGCTGCGCAAGCCCGACATCTGCGCCCGGCACGGCGGCGAGGAGTTCGCCGTCTTGCTGCCCAGTACGCCGGGCGATGCCGCGTACTTCGTGGCCGACCGCATCCGCCGCACGCTCGGCGGCACGCGCTACACGGGCCTCGGGCTCCCGCCCGAGGCCAACGTGACGATCAGCGTCGGGGTCGCCACCTGCCCGCGCGACGCCACCGTGCTGGACGAGCTCATGGAGCTCGCCGACAAGGCGCTCTACCGGGCCAAGGCCGACGGCCGCGACACGGTCGTGTTGTGGGGCGCCGAAGAACGCGAGCGGGTCAGGATCTGATCCGCGGCGGCCGGGGGAGGCCCCAGCCTCATGCCCCACCCGATCACGGCCGCCGGGAGTGATCCCCACGAGAGCACTTCGTCGTAGAAGGCGCACAGCGTTCCGGCGCGGCAGCAAACCGTGCCCTTCGACCCGCGGATGCGCCCCGCGGAACTGCTGCACCCCAGCCGCTCCCACGTCGCGGGCCTCGGCCTGTCGCTGCGAGAGGTCCTCCGGACCGACGCCGATACGGTCACCGCCAAGCTGCTGCACGACCTCGTGCAGGAGCGCGGCGCCGGAACGCGCCTCCCGCTCGAACGACTCCGTCGTCGGTTCCCGGCGCCGCCTGCGCGTGGATGAACGGGGGCTCCCGCCACCCGGGTATACTGCCAGCGAACCAGTGTGGAGGAAGTCCTTGAGCAGACCGCAGCAGACCCGCAGTCGTCTCAGTGTCGAGGAGCGGGCGGCGTGGCGCTGGTGTCTGAGCACGCGCAGCTCACTCGCCCACCGGCCCGGCGGCTGCTGGGTTCGCGTGGCGCACGGCGCCGCCGATGCCTGACGTCATCGTCGTCGGCGCCGGCCTCGCCGGTCTCTGCTGCGCCCGTGAACTTCATGCCGCCGGGCTCGACGTCCTCGTCCTCGAACGCGGCGACGAGCCGGGCGGGCGCGTACGCACCGACGTCGTCGACGGGTTCCTGCTCGACCGCGGCTTCCAGGTGCTCCTCACCGCGTATCCAGAGGCGCGCCGCGTGCTCGACTACGAGCGTCTGCGTCTGCGCCCGTTCGAGAGCGGCGCCCTGATCCGTCGCGGGGACCGCTTCGCGCGGATCGCCGACCCGTTCCGGCACCCGCGCAGGGCGCTCGAGAGCCTCCGAGACGCCCCCGGCAGCATCCTCGACAAGATCCGCGTCGCTCGCCTCCGGTCCCGGCTCTCGCCCTTCTCCCTGAACGAGATCCTGACCGCGCCGCAGGTCACGACTGCCGAGGCGCTGCGCCGCGAGGGCTTCTCGCAAGAGCTTGTCGACGCGTTCTTCCGCCCCTTCCTCGGTGGCATCTTCCTGGATCCCTCACTGGAGACGTCGAGCCGCCTCTTCGCCTTCGTCTTCAAGCTCTTCGGTGAGGGTGAGGCCGCGCTGCCGGTCGCCGGCATGCAGGCGATCCCGCGCCAGCTGGCCGCGAGCCTGCCGGAGGCGGCCTTTCGCTGCGGCGCGACGGTCGAGTCCACCGGGCCGGGAGAGGTCGTCCTCGCCGGGGGCGAACGGCTCGCGGCCTCCGCCGTGGTCGTGGCCGCGGACGGTCCGGAGGCAGCCAGGCTGACCGGCGCCATCGAGGCGCCGGCGCCCCGGGCCGTGACCAACGTCCACTACGCAGCCGAGCGCTCGCCCGTCGGCGAGCCGGTCCTCGTGCTCGACGGGGACGGGCACGGGCCGGTCAACGACCTCTGCGTGCCCAGTGACGTCGCGCCGAGCTACGCGCCTCCTGGTGCGGCGCTGGTCTCGGCTACCGTGCTCGGTGTGCCGCCGCTCTCCGACGAGGCGCTTGACGGCGCCATCCGCGGCCAGCTCCGAGGCTGGTTCGGCGCGCAGGTGGACGGATGGCGGCTGCTGCGCGTGCTCCGCATCCCCTTCGCCCTCCCGGCGCAGCCGCCGGCGGTGCTCGCCCAGCCCGAGCGACCGGTGCGCCTCGCAAGCGGCCTCTTCATCTGCGGCGATCACCGCGACACGGCGTCGCTCCAGGGGGCGATGGTCTCAGGCCGTCGCGCCGCAGCGGCCGTTCGCGGCCTCGACGTCGGCCCCGCCTGCGCCCTGTAGCGCCGGCCCGGACTTCCCGCCGGCGCACCGCACTCGAGACGGGCTTTCCCGTCAGGCCTTGCCGAGGACGACGCTCACGCACATGATCCCGAGCACGACCGCTGTGATGAGCGTGTAGCGTCGGTCGCCCTCGAGCGCGAACACGACGACGGACGCGGCGACGCGCACGAACGGCGTCGCGATGAGGACGATCAGGCCCAGCGAGAGATAGGCGGCCGGGTCGGCGTCACCCAGCCGCGACGCCAGGTGGGCGAGCGGCACGACGCCGGAGGGCAGGCCGTCTCCGTCGAGGGCGCCGAGGACGAGACCGATCGCCATGAGCGCCACGCTGACGGCGATCCCCGCGATGAGGACCCTGCGCACCGTGCGCTCGACGGGGTCCATGACGTGCCGGGCGGGCGCGTCCACCCCGCCGGCGCCGGGAGCGCCGCGGGAGCCGGTCCCCGGCCCGTCTGGCCGCTGGTCGGCGCTCACAGTTCCACCCCTGTCGCCTGTAGCAGCATCAGCACTCCGAAGACGGCGAGCACCGCCTCGAAGAGGATGACGAGGATCCGGGTCCGCAGACGGATCGCCAGGCGCGGGCCGACCAGCGCGCCGGCGAGGATGCCGAGGACCGCCGGGACGGCCCAGTACGGGTCCATGTAGCCGCGGCCGTAGAAGATCGCGGCGCCGGTCGCGGCCGTCACCCCGATCATGAGGTTGCTGGTCGCGATCGTCGCCTTGAGCGGTACGCCCATGAGCAGCCTCATGATCGGCACCTTGAACGCGCCGCCGCCGACGCCGAGAAGGCCGGACACGTTGCCGGCCGCGAGCGACAGGACGAAGCCCGGCAACAGGCCGTGGACCCCGTAGCTGATCTCACGGCCCTCCGCGGGGTCGTAGTACCGCGACGGCATCACGCTCGTCTCCACCGGTGGGACGTCGGCGCCCCGGCGGCTCATCTGCCAGGCCACGTAGAAGAGCACGGCGGCGAAGCAGCCCTGCAGGATGCGGCCGTCGACGAGCACCGCGGTCACGCCGCCGGCGATCGCGCCGACGGTGGTCGCGACCTCGAGGAACATACCGAGGCGCATGTTGGTCATGCCACGGGCGGCGAAGGTCGTCTGAGCCATCGACGAGGTGGCGATCACGCAGACGATGCTCGTCGCGATGGCCGTCTTGATGGGCACGCCGAACGCGAGGCTCAGGACCGGGACCATGATGACACCGCCGCCCACGCCGAGCATGCTGCCGAAGACGCCGGCCAGGAAGGCGACGAGGAGGATGCCGACGATGACTGCCATCGGCGCCTACTCTACACGCCGGTCGGTGAGCGCTGAGCTCGGTGCGCGACATCAGACCCGGTCTCCAGCTCGTCCGCGCAGCGCCCGCTACGGCACCGTCGCGAGGGCTGCTGCGCGCTGCGCCTTCGGCGCACCCCACGAGAGCCCCGCTACGTCGGCTACTGT
>Ga0307376_10003598_pt1 | contig 14463 bp, 15 predicted proteins | sample TR2MG_FD_202536 | JGI IMG/M metagenome (GOLD analysis project Ga0307376, IMG submission 202536) | Soil microbial communities from Risofladan, Vaasa, Finland - TR-2 | ecosystem: Environmental > Terrestrial > Soil > Coastal area > Acid sulfate soil | place: Finland: Risofladan, Vaasa | collected...
TTCCACAATGCGCCATCCTCAGCCGTCAGGCAGTCGACTGCAACGCCTCATCCATCGATACGCCCGCCATCATCAGGCCAATCTGATCGACAGTGCCCTGCCCGCGCTCGACAACACCAATGATGCGGCCTTCGTAAATCACCGCGATGCGGTCCGATAGTGACTGGATCTCGTCCAGGTCTTCGGATATGAGCAGGATACCGGTGCCGGTCTCCCGCTGCATCAGCAGCCGCTGATGGATATATTCGCTTGCGCCGATATCGACGCCGCGGGTAGGCTGCGCCGCGATGAGGATGTCCGGTCCGCGGGAGAGTTCCCGCGCCATGATGAGCTTCTGGATATTCCCGCCGGAGAGATTCTTCAGAGGTGTATCCAGGCTCGGCGTCTTTACCGCAAACTCAGATAGCAGGCGTATCGCGTGGGAGGCCATCTTCCCGAAGCTCAGGAAGATGCCGCGCGAAAATGCGTCCGCGCGATGATCCTGCAGGAAGAGATTTTCCTGAACCGAGAAGTCGCGGATCGCCCCGTCGCGCATCCGCTCCTCCGGGATGAACGCCATACCGCTCGCAACACGCGCATTCAGCGTTGCCGAGGTGACATTCGTCTCGCGGACGCTGATCTGCCCTGAGGTGACTTTCCTGATGCCTGCAAGACATTCGGCAAGTTCACGCTGTCCGTTTCCCGACACACCCGCAAGTCCGACAATTTCGCCGGAATGGATATCCAGATCGACCCCGCGCAGCGCCTCAGTCCCTCGATCTCCGGTCGCTTTCAAACCGCGGATCGAGAGCCTGACGTCACCTCGCTTTACCGGGCGCGCGACAAGCTCCTTGAGCTCGCGGCCCACCATCATCCGCACAAGCTCCGCACGGGTGACTTCGGCGGTCTTGCGGGTACCGATCACCCGTCCATCCCGCAAAACGGTGACCCTGTCGCTTATGGCGAGCACCTCATGCAACTTGTGAGAGATGAACACGAGCGAATGCCCTTCACTGACCATGCGCCTGAGCGTCGAAAACAGGTCGTTGACCTCCTGCGGAGTGAGTACCGCAGTCGGCTCATCAAGAATGATGAGACTCGCTCCGCGGTAGAGAGCCTTCACGATCTCAACCCGCTGCTGCTCGCCCACAGAGAGCTGCCAGACGTACGCCTTCGGATCGACCTGCAGCCGGTACTCCGCTGAGAGCCGTTCGATACGTTCGCCGACCACTTTCATGTCCAGGAGCGGTTCGCGCGAGAAACGCTGCCCGAGCGCGACGTTCTGCGCAACAGTCAGGGTAGGAACAAGCATGAAGTGCTGATGAATCATGCCAATTCCTGCCCGGATTGCATCCGCCGGCGAGTGGAATTGATGCACTACGTCGTCGATTATGATCTCACCTTCATCCGGTTGATACATGCCGTACAGCTGTCGCATCAGCGTGCTTTTGCCAGCGCCATTCTCGCCAAGCAGTGCGTGAACTTCACCCGCGACTACATCGAAACAGACGCCGGCGTTCGCGAGCACTCCGGGAAAACGCTTCACTACATTGCACAGCTCGACTTTCTGCACATGCCGTAATTCCAGTTCGGTCTGTTTCTCGGCCATGGACACCGCCACTGTAAAGTAGCAGCCGCTCCGTCCTTCATGGACCGCAGCGGCTGCCGAATAGACCTTTTCTACGGCTGAACCTTTATGGAGCCGTCGGTAATTCCCTTGATCGCCGCATCCCCCGCAGCCTTCACGTCTGCCGCAAGACTGTAACCGGGGTTGTACGCGATTTTCAGACCACCGTTTGCCAGCGTCAGCGTATAGGTAATCCCGCCGAGGGTTCCCGCTTCGTGCTTGGCAATGATGTCCTTGAGCATCGCAGTCCAGTCGTAGACCTGACTTGCGACAACGAGCGATGGCGCGAGCGATGCCTGATCCGACTGGGTGCCGAACCAGAGCACATTCCCCTTGTCCTTTGCCGCACCGATTGATCCGACAACAGACTGCGACGATCCGGTCAGGACGTCAGCGCCGTTTGCGATCTGTGTCTTTGCGGCGGCTGCCATAAGTGCCACGTCGGAGAATGAACCGGTCCACGTCTTCGAAACCGATATCGAACTGTCGGTAGCCTTCACGCCCTGTACGAAACCGTCGATGTAGGTTTTCGCATCGCCGACCTCAACCGGCCCGGTTACACCGATTTTCCTGGTCTTCGTCAGTTTGGCCGCAAGCACGCCATTCACATAGCCGCCCTGTTCGGCCGCGGCGGTGTACGCGTATACGTTCGGCAGTCCGAACGTGTTCACGTCGGTGCCCCACGCGAAGGTGACCTTGGGGAAGTCCTTCGCTATTTCCTGGACCGACGATCCGTACTGCGAACCGTGCGCAATGACGATGTCGAATCCCTGGCTTGCATAGTCACGGATTGCTGCGGCGGCGTCCGGGACATTGTACATATTTTCCGAGTACTTGATCTCCATTGCAGATGGGCCACCCATCTCGGCCTGGACCGCATTGAGCGCCGACCACATCGATTGGCTGAACGCGGCGTCAGTTGTTGCACTCGGCATGACTACCGCGATCTTGATCTGCTTCACAGCGGCCGCCGAAGCCGCAGGTTTCTGCGCGGCAGTCGCGGCAGGCTTGCTGCCACCGCAGGCGATTGCAAGCGCGGCAACCGCGATTGCAAGACCGACCAGACGGAAGACTCCCTTTCCTTTCATTGCACTCTCCTTTTTTCGAAGTGTGATCACTTCGATTGTTAAACTTCAGTTTTCACCGCGTTCGAACGGCTTATTCAACGCCGCAGGCTGTCTGACGCGGTTCACCGTCACCGTAAGTGCGGCGATAGTGAGCAGATAGGGCAGCATTACCGCGACACTCGGCGATATCTTGACGCCCAGCACCTGCATCCAGAGCTGAAACGAGTTTACGACGCTGAACAGAAGCGAGCCTGCGAGCACGCCGATCGGGCTCCATCCGCCGAAATAGACAAGCGCGACTGCAATGAAACCCTGCCCGGCGGTCAGGTTATCCTGGAAGAGGTTGAGCTGCGATATGGACAGGGATGCCCCGGCTAGGCCGGCAAGAATTGCGCCAAGGCAGACACTCAGATAGCGGATGCCATTCACGCTGATCCCGACCGAATCGGCAGCTGCAGGGTTCTGCCCGACCGCCTTGATTTTCAGTCCGAGAGTCGTCTTTTCGAGCACCCACCACGCAACCGGCACCAGGAGAAATGCGCCGTAGACGGGAATGCTGTTGTCGAACAGTACCGGACCGAGGAAGGGGATGTCACCAAGGATCGGAATCTTCACCGACTGGAATCCAACAACCGTCTTGACAGTGCCGATCGTCACCTTGAACAGCAGACTGGACATGCCGAGTCCGAACATGTAGAGACCGATGCCGCTTACTCCCTGTTCGGCTTTCAGCGTTACGCTGACGAACGACATGAGCAGCCCCATGAGGAGACCCACTATTGCCGCAGTGAGCACGCCGAGCCACAGGTTACCCGTTATCAGTGTGAAGTAGAATGCGGCATACGCGCTGAGCAGCATGATGCCGTCAACGCCGAGATTCACCACACCCGAAGTCTGCGCGAAGGTCTCGCCAAGCGCCGCATACAGAAAAGGTGCGGCTAGCCCCATCATCGTGTTGAAAATACCGGTTATGACGTTGAGCGAAAAGACATCCTTCATAGCGATGCCTGCCCATCACGCTGCTCGGCTATCATCCGGCGCGCTGCCCATTTGCGCGACCAGAGGGCGGCGCCTGAGACAAACAGCACCACCAGACCGAGTATTGCGGTGATAAGGGCCGAGGGCACCTGCACCGCACGCTGCATGGTGTCGGCACCCACGAGCAGCCCCCCGAAGAGGATCGACGCGGGAATGAGGCCGAGTGGATGCAGGCTGCCGAGCAGCGCTGCAACAATGCCGGTGAATCCGTATCCACTCGTGAGCCCTTCCAGCAGCCTGTGCTGCACACCGATTACTTCCACAACGCCCGCAAGACCGGCGAATCCTCCGGCAAGCGTGAGCGAGAGCGCCTGCGCAGTCGGCACGTTGATGCCCGAGTAACGCGATGCATCGGGATTCAAGCCGACCGCACGGATCTGATAGCCGATGGTCGTTCGCCAGAGAAAGAGGTAGACGGCGAAGGCGAGCACGAGCGCAACAATCGCTCCGGAGTGAAGCAGCGTTCGAGGCACAAGTCGCGCAAGCCACACCTGATGCGGAAGCTGCGCTGACTGAGCAAGAAACGTTCCGGCCTTCACCGCCGCCGGATCCATGAGTGGTCCCTGAAGCAGCAGGTTCATCAGCTGGAGCGCGATCGCATTCATCATGATCGTACTGAGAATCTCGTTCACGTTCAGGCGCGCTTTGAGTATGCCGGGGACGAAGCCCCACACTGCGCCTGCCATGAATCCGACAAACATCGTAGAGGGAATGAGCAGCCAACCGGGAGCCGTCGAAAAGGTGAGGGGGAACCAGGTTGCCGCTATTGCGCCCGCAATGATCTGCCCTTCACCACCGATGTTGATGACGTTCGCGCGGAAGGCAATACAGATGCCAAGCCCGACGAGAAGCAACGGTGTCGCTTTGACAAGTGTCTGTGTCAGGCCGAAGGTCGATCCAACGGCGCCTCGCACCATCGCAGCGTACGCAGCAATGGGATCCGCTTTCAACAGGAGCAGCAGAACCGCGCCAATGAGCAGCGCAACCAGAACGCCGGCAGTGGGAAGCAGTACGTTCAGTACCACTCGACCCCAGTCGAATCGGGATCGCTGAAGGAGTTGCACATCGCCTGAGGTGCTCATGGATGACCGGGACTCCTTTTTTGTGCTGATATCTTCCGACAGGCCCGGCACAACCGGACCCTCCCGATTTGTTTGCTTCATTATACGCTCTGGTGGACGCTTTGCAACACGATTTTCTGTCAGGGACCTGTGAGAGCCGAGGCGGTACATTTCCATCCGCCAATATCGCGAGACTGGCGATGAGGTAAATGAGCAAAAACCGTGCCAAAGGTAAATAGACCATAACGTGTTCGATATCTCCTTTCCTTGAAAACAGAAAAACAAACTCATAAGGGTCCCCGACTCAAACGCGAGACTCTTTTCACTACAAACAGGTTGGTGGTATTGCATCATTCCTACATTTATGTGGAACGCATCGGACATCTGCTTTGACACTGATGCCCCGGAGGCATACACTTCCGAACGGAGTAACATCGGACTATGGACAGCAGCGAAGCGCGGCCGGAATCAACCGATTGTGTCATGCTTGCCGCGGGAGAATCCACGCGCATGGGCGCATTCAAACTGATGCTGCCGGCCCGTGGGTCTACCGTGGTAGAATCGAGTGTTGCAAGCGCTCTGGCCGCAGGGTGCCGGGTGCTTCTGGTGGTAGGACACAGGGGCTGGCAACTGCGGGAACTGTTCGCGGGACGGGGCGGAGTCACCATCGTCGAAAACCAGAATTATCGCAGCGGAATGTTCAGCTCGATCCGCGCCGGAGTATCTCAGGTGCAAACGCGGCGATTCTTCATTGCTCTCGGAGATATGCCGCTCATAGAACCTGAGATTTACCGGCTGCTCACCACGTTCGACCATGCCGATGCGGTGCGGCCCACCTTCGACGGTCGCAAGGGGCACCCGGTGCTCATGGTCCGAGACTTGATTGACACAATACGAAAATACGATGATTCTCGGTCCATGAGCGATGTGCTGCTCGGCAGGGTCGTGCGAGAAGTTCCGGTCTCAGATCCATCGGTGCTCTACGATGTTGATACCCCGACTGATTACGCTGAGCTTCCGGACGCAGGTGAGGAGTAGGTGTGGTGTGTGCAATCCCCTGTGAGGGATCAACGTCGGTTGGATAAAGGCGGAACAAGAAACAGATGAAGTTCGTACAGGCAAATAACGAAAAACTTGCGGTCATCGCGCTCGGCGGGAATGCGATTATCAACAAAGGGGAGAAGGGAGACATCCACGAGCAGTTCGCGAACGTGCGCCGATCGATGGTGCCGGTCGTTGAGCTCATCAACCTGGGGTACAACTTCGTACTGACCCATGGAAACGGACCGCAGGTGGGTAACCTCATGCTGATGGTAGACAAGGCAACTGGAATTGTGCCTGAGACCCCACTCGGCGTAGCCGATGCAATGACCTGCGGATCGATGGGCTACATGATCGAGCAGTGTCTGCAGAACGTAATGATCCGCAAGAACGTGTGGAAAAACGTGGTTACCATTCCGGCTCAGGTACTCGTCGACCAGTTCGATCCGGCGCTTGCGAATCCTACCAAACCTATTGGCCCGTTCTATACCAGTGAGGAGGCCGAGACTCTGACGAAAGAGAAGGGTTGGGTTCTGAAGAATGACGCAAACCGCGGTTATCGCCGCTACGTCGCATCCCCCTATCCCATCGACATCATCGAAAAAGATGCAATCAAGCTCCTGCTCGAGAAGGATTACATAGTGATAACCGGCGGTGGTGGTGGAATTCCAGTCTATTTTGAAAATGACAGGACCCTTGAAGGCGTCGACTGCGTCATCGATAAGGACCTCGCGAGCATGAAGCTCGCGCTCGCGGTCGGAGCCATGACACTCATCATCATTACCGGAGTTCCCCGCGTGTCGCTGAAGTTCGGCACCCCCGAGCAACAGGATCTGTCGAAGCTGACGCTCGCGCAGGCGCGGTACTATCGAGAGCAGGGTCAGTTTCCGGCCGGATCCATGGGGCCGAAGATTGAGGCAGCGATTGAGTTTGTTCAGGCAAATCCGAAAAACCGCGTGATCATTACCGATGTTGACAGTCTGATCCCTGCATTGGAGGGGAAAGAGGGCACGACTATCGTTGCCTATTGAAACGGACGATGTTCGCCGGCATTGGCACGGCTCAAACCGCCAATCGGCCCGACATCGCCATCCGTTTCTGGCTGATACCACCGTCGCGACCGTTCATGACCGCAACAATTTCGGTCAGGATCGACAGCGCGACCTGTTCGGGGTTTACGCTGCCGATGTCGAGCCCCACCGGACCGTGTATGCGGGAAAGCGCCGCCTGATTGAAGCCGAGCGCACCGAGTCGCATTGTTCGTTTCTGCTGAGTTCGCACGCTGCCAAGCGCGCCGATGTAGAAGGCTTCGCTGCGCAGCGCGACTTCGAGTGCCGGATCATCAAGCTTCGGATCGTGAGTGAGCACAACCATCGCGCAATCGGCGGTGAGCGGTGCGAGCTCGAACGCCTTCTGCGGCCACTCATCGATGAGCCGGTCGACCTCGGGAAAGCGTTCGGCGGCGCTGAAAGTCTGCCGCGGGTCAATTACCACTGTCCTGAATCCGAGCACGCGCGCCATGCGTACCAGCGCCATCGCAGTATGCACGCCACCGACAACCACCAGCGTCGGTACCGGTTGAGTCAGGTCGACAAACAGTTCGGTCTGATCGTCAAGCAACAATCGCCCGCTTGCTCGGGCCTCTCTCGCAATGGCGAACGCGCGTTCCCGGTACTCCTCGGGCATGTCTCCGGACATATCGCCTGAGCTGCCGATCACCAGCGTCCGGTTCTCGAAAGCGTGGCCGGCCGAGACGACGGTAATCTGTACGGTCCGCTCGTTTCGTTCGATGAGCGAGCGACAGAACTCGAACGTCGCGGGGTTCAGCGGCTCGATGCGTACGTCGATGCTGCCTCCACAGGGAAGACCGACCTCCCAGGCATCATCATCGCTGGTGTCAAAGTGGACAATCTTCGGAATTCCGCTGCGAAGCACATCGGCCGCCTCGTCGAGTATTGCCGATTCCACGCAACCGCCGCTGATCGACCCTGCAAGGCTGCCGGATGAAAGGTAGGCAAGTTTTGCCCCCTCTTTTCGCGGCGCCGAACCGAAGGTCTTGAGTACTGTTGCGATGGCTATGCCGGTATTACCCGCCGAGAGCCACCGCGAAACGTCGTGCAGGATTTCTCTCATCTCGCCATCTCCGGAGGCGTACGCTTACACGCACCTGAGTAGGTAGAGTGTATACGCACTCCGGGTCAGCGACAATAGTTCACTTCTTTGGTACGGTTGATATCCGCAGTGCCGCGTAGATCGGACAGAAGCTCAGTCCGGCCGTTGCGAACAGGATGATTGAAAGCAGTCCCCACCATGAATGGAAGACAATTCCCAGTACGGCAATAACGACACCCAGGATAAGGCGAATAATCCGATCGACAGAATTAACATTCTTGAGCATATGCTCCTCCTCTACCAGACTGTATATCTCAAGTATAGGCAGGGCGGTTCGAATGTTCAGTGACTTCAGTCACAGTGAAGCTAGTTTTCGGATTTTCTTTGCAGCGCGCTTCGGTCGACGATTTCGATCATGCCGCGTGACATGCCGATGACGCCCTCGATCTCAAGGTCCTTCAGCACCCGACTGACGACCTCCCGCGACGTACCGATCTCTGAAGCAAGCTGCTGATGCGTTGTTCTGACGTTTCCGTCCGACGATGCACCGAGGAGGCGGCCCGCAACTCGTGCGTCAACATGATGGAAGGCGATCTCTTCAATTACCGCGATGACCATTTCAAGTCGCTGTGAGTAGAGTCCGAACAGGTAGCGTCTCCATTGAGGGTTCTCGTCAACAAGCGCCGCGAAAAGCGGTGCCGGAAGTAGTGCGATCTTCGTCGCCCCTTCGGCCTGCGCAATTGCGGGGAACTCGCTGCTATTGAGGATGCAGGTTGCAGTCAGTATGCAGCTTTCTCCACGTTCAACTCGGTAGAGCGTCAGCTCCTTCCCCTGTTCGCCGAGTTTGTAGACCCGTAGTGTTCCCGAAAGCACGAAGGGCAGATAGGAGCACTCGGCTCCGTCGCGGGCGAGATACTGTCCGTGATCGAGTGCTTTCGGAATAATCGAGCCGACTACCCGGGCGAGCTGCCGCTCCTCCAGATCAGCCATGAATGGAAAAGCCTCGATCATCTGCGCGGAACCTAGCATGCCGCAAGCATACGGGTCCTGCGGCGTGAAATCAAGCGCGCCCGGGAGTCCGCCTGCGCACTACGAACTGGCCGCTGAAGAGCGCCCGCGGCTCAATGTCTCCCGCGCAGCGGAGTTCAGCGTTTACCGTGAGCTTTGCCTTTCCGTGCGCGCGGTAGGCGGCAGTGAACCGGCTGACCGCATCCACCTCGGGTTCACGGCTCGTGGCGACGAAGTCTTCGACTACCGGGAGCACAAACTGGACAGTCTGACGCGCCACGACAATATCTGCGTCCGGCTCGATGTCGTTCATGAGCAATTCGACCTGCGCCCATGCGGCGACTGTCATTGCGGTGCCGATCGTGCCGCCGAACACCGAACCGCGGTGATTCACGTGGTCACTAAAGCTTCCCGCGACCGACACCGAGTGGTTATCGACTCCGTGGATCACGAGGTTGTTCACCTGCACGATGGGAATGTGTCGGTATACGTAATCCTGCAGCTCACCCCGCGTCATTCTCCTGCCCGCTCTTCGATGGTGCCGTTCCATCCGCCCGTGCGGGTCAATCTGAGCAGGAGCGCGCCGACCGCCCAGGCAACGGCAAACAGACCCGCTATCGAAAGGCCGACGACGCCGGGACGGATCTGGTTGACCGCGTCCCACAGCCCATTCGAGAGTCCGGCGGTTCGGCCGACGATCTGGATCAATTCAACACCACCGATTAGAAGAGCGACCAGGACCGACGTGCCGGTTACGAACAGGTTGTAGAAGAGCTTCCGAATCGGATCGGTCAACGCCCAGGTGTAGGCTCCGGACATGAAGAGGCCCTCCGTGGTGTCCATCAGCGTCATGCCCGAGGCGAAGATGAGCGGCAGCGCGAGCAGCACCGAAACAGGAACTCCGCGGGAACCAACACCCGCGGAAATCGTCAGGAGCGCAATCTCGGTGGCGGTGTCAAAGCCGAGACCGAACAGGATGCCGACCGGATACATCTGCCGGGGTGATTTCATGAAGCGAAAGAGTCCGCCGAACAGTCGGGTATATAATCCACCCGGAGCGATACCGTCGTTCGCTTCATCAGGCAGTTTCCGCCCGGACCGGCGCTCTCGGAGGGCTCGGATCACATCGCGCAGTACCGAAAGGTTGAGAATCGCTATGACGATGAGAAAGAGGCCGGAAACGAGCGTTCCGATCATTCCGCCGATGAGGCGCACCTCGCCGCCGCTCGCGAGCAGACTGGAGGCAACGGCGTGCGCCGCCACGCCGAGCAGGACCGCCGCAACGAGTACGACAGTCGAGTGGCCGAGCGAGAAGAAGAAACCTACCGAAACAACACGTCTGCCGCTCTGAAGGATTTTGCGGGTCACGTTGTCGATTGCGGATATGTGGTCAGCATCGAATGCATGGCGCAAGCCGAATCCGTATGCGAGAATGCCGAGACTCAGCATCGCAGGAAACTGATGTACTTGAGTTAGCAGCATACCCCAACCGGCAACATGAAGCAGTCCGGTTACTCCGTACATCGTTGCCGTGCTGAGTCGCGTGCCGATTCGGCCGATCATTGGTACTTCCTTCATACTGTGCATGTTACCGCGGCAGGGCAGCCTTCACGAACTGAATATCCTTGAAATTGTTCTTTACCCAGACCGGCGGTACTGGTTTTGCAACGAATCCCTCATCAAGCTCGACAAACGTTCCACCGCGGACAGAGACGGCGCGATTTCCATCCGGAGAGTGAAAGCTCACAACACCCTCCAGCACGCAAAGCCAGTCTTCCTTCGATGCGGGATCGTACCGCCTCGCAAAATCGGTTCCCCGAATGCCGCAGATGGCCGTCGGTGTTGAAACGACGTAGCCTTCAGCAACATCGGCAAGTTTTGTCGCAACCATCCGGATTTTGCCCCCAAGCAACGTGAATGAGTTGGTCACGGTGCCGGGATTTCCGACAAGCGTGTCTACGCGAAACTTCGTGTTCGGGGCAAGCCTAATGGCTGAACCGTTGGGGACCAGCTGCAGTTCGGCCGAAGAACGGCCGGTTGTGACTGTCGATCCTTCGGGTATCTCAGCCCCGATGAATCCAGCCGAGGTCGTACCGTCCGGCGACGTGACCGTAACGGCGTTCTCGTCATCTGCGTAGACCAACAGCGCGCCGGCCTCATGCGTCGGGGCCGCTTGAGCCGATGGTGCCAGTCCTGGAGCAAGCGGCGCGGACTGTTCGTTCATTTGCGCCGAAAGGGGCTCGGTGAGAGCCGTAGCAATGAGAACCAGAAATGCGCAGAACCGAATCATAACACCCTCCTGCCTGTGCGTCTCCGAATTATTGTGCATTCGAGTCATGTTTACAAGCAAGCAGGCTGTCTGTCGCGCGCTGCCGGATCACCGGATGCGGTAGAGTAAGTTGGCCGGTGGATACTGGTTGCGGTAGGTGAACAGGAGTCTGAGGTTGACAAGACCGGAGCCGTACGCGATGAACAGATGGTCCCAGTCAAGCGGTGCTCCATTCAGGACGAGGTCGTACCGACGTCTATGACCGGCGAAGGCAGTCGGATCGACTCCTTTGAACACTGCCCAGAGCTCACGTACGGCAACGATGCTGATTTTGCCGTTATCGGTTCGATGTTCCAGGAGGCCATTGCTCCTGATCATCGCCATTGCCTGGATAGCATCGTAGGCGCTCAGAGAAAACGGCTCGGGCGACGGTAGGATGACTGATCCCGGCGGATTTGCGCAGACTGGAGCGGCGAGCGACAGGAGGCACGCCGCAACGATGATCACTGAAGCAGGTTGTAAGGGGAAGCCAGAGTGACGCCGCATATCTTCATAATCGGCAAAAAGCGAGACTTTTCCTCGGTCGGCTGCCGATGAGGTTCAGGTGCGTTCGCCGAAGTAGATTCCCGCCCATTCCCACTGTCCGTTTATTGCCGGATCAGCCGGAAAATTCACCTTTCGAAAGTACAGGTACCAGGTGTCGATGCGTGGATCCGCCCAACCGGTGGTTCGCAGATATGCTTCGGTCCCGTCCGGGGAGATATCCACATGGTCCGCGAACTGGATGTACCGGGAAAGGAACGCCTGCACCGGAAAATCGTTCGGGTCGGGACTGTCACTGGATTGCTGATCCCAGGACATCGCGAAGAAGTTTGCCTTCGCCTTGTAGCGCAATATCTCGCGCGTATTCATGTCTGAGATCGCGCCCTTGATGGCGGTCACCAGAGCATCCAGACTGGGCATGGCCCAGTCCTTCGGCGATTGATAGAACGCGACCTGGGCAAGCACGTCCTTCCGGGCATTCGGTGCGTGGGGAATCTGCGCATCCGGGTAGGAGAGGTACTTCTGGTACGCGCTGAATGCATCACCCCACTGGCCAAGCTCCGCATAGGTGCGGCCAAGATCGTAGTAGATGACACCCGGATTAATTCGGTCGAAGAATCGCGAGAGCAGTGCTTCGTAGGAACGCGCGCGTACCGACGGGTAGGAGCTGAGTGAGCTCAGATCGGTGAGCGACGCAAGCTGAATCGAGTTTCCCTTCACCAGGACGTCGGGGAAGTTCCGTACTATTCGTTCGTAGTAATGAACCGCAAGCGGATCAGCATTCATATCCTTGTAGTTCTGGGCAACCATAAAAAGGTAGTATGCATCATACGGGTCTTTTGGATTGGCTTCCACATAGGTTGTGAGAAAGAGGTTTTCGCGGTCCGGAAAGCCCGCTGTTGAGAGTAAATTCGAGATCTGCTCTATGAGGAAGACCCGGCTGCCGCTCTCTCCCCGATCACGATGCAGAAGTTTGAACAGGTTCGTGAGTTCCCGCTGCTGGTCGGAATTGCCGACGGTGAAGTAGGAGTCGCCGTTTTGGCAGCCTGCAAGCGTGAGTACCACAAGCAGTGCACCGATTGTGGCAACGCGCGCAAGAAGGCGTTGTATTCGCGAATTACGACGATGATTCACAGGACCTCTCACTGCGCGCACACTATAGCACGGCGGAACCCGGGCGTGCACGCGCTCCGTCAGGCTCAAAGTTCGGTCACACCGTACGCAGTTACCGATGATTCGGCCTGGTTCGTCGCGACGATCCAGGTGGTCCCTTCGTGTTCGACAACCGCGACGTTTGCGGGTCCCACACCTTCGGCAAGAACTCGCCGTTCAAGCGTGAGCTTTGTCCCGGTATGTGGAATTACGATATCGAGATTGTTGGTCCCTGCGCGGTTCCCGACGATAAGGGCTCTCTTCCCGGCAATTGTTCCGCCCCAAACGCCGTGACCGAAGGCAATCTGCAGCTCCGCCTCACGCTTCCATCCGCTGCCCTGCCTTCGGTAGACGTAGAGACGATTGCCGTGGAACGGTTCAATGGTGACAAGCTCATCGACTCCGTCTCCGTCGATGTCGAATACGACAACCTCGCTGATTTCGCCTTCGAGTACGAGTTCACGCTTCCATTCTGCGCCCGGTGCGTCAAGATCGTAACTGAAGAGTCCCTGGACACCACCAACCATGAACACCTTACGGCCGTGCAGCATTCCCACGAACATACAGTGATTCTTGTAGAGATTTTCGAAGATCGGAACCGGCTTCCATGCTTCGTTGTCCGGGCTTGCCGGCAAACGTACCGCGTACACCGTGCCCGGTCGCGACCAGTCGGTCGGGTTTTCCTTGTGTTCGGCAAGGTTTGCCGCGATCAGGTACTGAACGCCGCCCCGTTTGACAAAGCAGATGCGGTGCGCAAACGGCAGGGGAAAGATCCGCTGCGCTTGATAGGAGGTTCCTCGAATGGTCTCCGGCGCGCCGCGGGAAGGATCCCAGGCGGCCGCGAATTCCGACCGGCCCGCGTTACCCGGCATGGCCTGACTATCGGGGGCAATGCGGTAGACTCCCGCGCCCGCAAATTTATATCCCGGGAAACAGCCAAAGATAGTGTAGATATCCTCAGATTCTTCCGGCTGCGCTATGGACATGCAGCCGCCGGGACCGGGCAGTAGCTCCCTTGCCGTCCACTCAGGGGGGCTCATCACAACCATCTTTCCATAGTCTTCAGTCGCGGCGATCACCTGGTCGCGACCCTCAAGCCGGACCGTGGATACTGCGTAGGGCATCGACATGCTGAATATGTTTTTCTTTGAAACGTTCATATCTGTTTTTCTCCACCGACTTGCAGATCGAGCAGATCTTCCCACATTTGGATAATGACCGGCTGAGCCGACTTTCCGTCGCCGCGCGCCTGCGCGGCAACGTAGATCTCGTGAGTGATCGCGGTTACTGGCACCGGCACCCGCTTTTCGGTCGCGAGCGTTCGTGCGTAGCCGATATCCTTCTCTATCAGGTCTACCGTGCCCCCCGGCCGGTAGTCCTGCATTATCATTGCAGGTGCACTCACTTCGAGTACTTTCGAAGCGGCCCAGCCACCTCGAATAGCCTCGAAGAGCGATGTTGCATCGAGACCGAAACGTGCCGCAAGGGCGAATCCTTCTGCGATGACGGCGAACTCGGCACCAACTATCATGTTGTTCACGAGCTTTGCGACACCTCCTGTTCCGA
>Ga0307376_10003599_pt1 | contig 14459 bp, 20 predicted proteins | sample TR2MG_FD_202536 | JGI IMG/M metagenome (GOLD analysis project Ga0307376, IMG submission 202536) | Soil microbial communities from Risofladan, Vaasa, Finland - TR-2 | ecosystem: Environmental > Terrestrial > Soil > Coastal area > Acid sulfate soil | place: Finland: Risofladan, Vaasa | collected...
AGTAATATCAAAAAACATTGATGACAGTTTTTCAACTGTAATACCGTCAGCGATCTCTTTTACATTACTCGCTACTACCTCTTTTATTGACTTTAGTTTCTTTGTTGCCATTATTTGTTAAGTATTAATGATATTCTTCTACGAGGCACACACCAGTAAAGGTTATCGCCATCAAAGGCAGCAAGTGATTTTGTTCGCTCAAGTAAAAACACCGCAGCAGGGTTGTCAAACAAAACCTCATCGCCTACCTGTAATTCTTCGACATGACAGTATTCTTTGCGTAGATAGCGTTTTGGTGGCTCTCCCACGAACTTTACCCTCCCTTTGGTCTTATCTACCATTTCTTCACTAAGTACGTCTAAAGAGCTTATTTTGGTATTATACAGGATTTCGCACAGTACGTATCCATTAAGAGGGATAATTATGGGAGTTAATTCTGTAATGTCGGGTTGATTGGTTTTCTTATATTTATAAAGAAACTGTCCTGATTCGTTCCATGCCTTTATAACATCTTTTGGAGAAATATGGCTAGGTAGATTAAGAATATTAAGAGCCCAATTTCTTCTTTTTGCCACATAGCAATCAGCGTAAGGTACTGATTTATAAAGAGTCTTCTCACATATAATTTCTGGGCTATTCTTACTCTCCATAATTGAAAACCAAACCATATCACTAACCTGTAACTCCATATCTGTCTCCCAATCCATACTTAATGGGTCGTCAGGGTTAAAATAGAGTGCTTTAGGAACCTTATGAACTAATCCATAACATTCCGCAAGGTCAGCCACCCAGCTATTATCCTCCTCAGCATAAGTAGTATCCAAGTTAAATCCAATTATCACCCCGCCTTTAGACTTAGCCCCCTCAGAGGTATGAACCATTTCTATTAGTACATGGTTAAGAGGTATCTCTGCCCGCTCTAACTCTTCTCTTGTTAGTTCTATTCTTGGTCTGTCCATTTATAATGACTTTAGTATTTCTAATTCTTCTTCACTTAAAATTTTATAAAACTCTGCTGGGTTTACCTCTGGCAACCTATTTCCCCATATACGAAAAGAGTTTAAATTTTGGTTTGTCTTAACGTCCACAATCATACCCTCTACCTTAGCTCTCGTTATTGAGTACTTTGCGAGTGTCTTAGAGGCTATGGCATCCATACCCCAATTCTTCTCTACATCCCACAGAGTCCAGTCACATTGGTCTAATACCCTTCTGCTAACTGTTCTACCTATGCCAAGGAAAGTCCTTGTATTGGGTCTCTCTAGCCTTACTAACCTACCCCTGTCTTTCCCATGCCCGCAATAGAAATAAAAACTCCATACGCCTATCAGGTCTACTCCTGTCTCCATAAGGGTTATGGTATTTTGTACAAACTCTGTTGACATAATATCATCCGAACCTGTAATCATTGCGTAATCTGCCCCAATATTTCTCATATGCCACATGGCTCTATTAAACTTGGCGGTAACAGGCTTATTCTCTTGCTCTATGTGCATTACGTGATATTGATCACATATAGCCTTATCTTCTGCTCCCGACACCACTACGGTAGGTATATAACAGTCTAACTCTTGACGGATTCGCTTGATCTGTGCGCACCATAATTTTAAGACTTGTGGTCTCTTGTGGTTGATTGTTATGATACCTAGTGATTTCATTCTGTCCAAAAATCTTTAGCAAATTCATGTATACTCTTATTACTAGCTTTAAAATCAGCTAAAAGACAAGCTAATTCTGTTACTGTTTTAGGAAGTTCTTTTACTTTATTGGATTTTTCCTTTGTTAAAAACTCATCAACCCTTGTTGGAAAATCATTAACGTAGCTAATAGCCTTTAATATTAAATCTTTTTCACTCATAACACATAGTTTTAATTATTTATTTAAAATTTGTCTGTAAACCAAACATAGTAACCACACTTTTTAGTGAGAAAATCTATCTTCCCCCATGTGCCATTTCCCATATCAAACGACTTAATGGGATTAATAATATTATCCATCGCTTTTGGAGAAAAAACCTCATCTTTTAAAACGGCGATGGTTTTCCCTGATACCCTACAGTCTCTTTTTTTTCTGAGTGCCTTTAGCACTTCATCCTCTGAATAGTGTTTACGTGCCATAATTATAAATATTAGTTTTTAATTATTCACCAAATGTAAATCTTATAGTGGTCTCTTATGGTTAATTGTTATGATACCTAACGACTTCATGCCTTATATTAATTCAAATCCTGCTTCTTTAAGAACCTCTCTATGAGAATCAACGCCCCTCATGCTACCGTCAAGTTCTCCCCAATTTGTTATTTTCCCTTTTTTATTAGCTGGGAATATATATGTTTCTATTCCTGAAAGCATAGCGTATGCAGTCGAACAGATAACAAACTTATGTTTTTTGTTATCATAACCCACAATAGGTTCACTTAATTCATATAATGCGGCATGTCCAGTAAAGCCATTAAGATTGTCTTTAAGTAATTTTGCTGTTTTCATAACACATAGTTTTTAATTATTCACCAAATGTAAATCTTATAATTGAGAAATCCAAATAAAAGTGTGATTATTTTATATTTCTTATTGCGTTTTTAATACTATTCCATATATACCTATCTGAATGAGACTTATTATACTCTAAAAGAGTAATTTTATTCTCTAAAGCCCACCTTTTTTTATACTCATCATTTCTTCTTATTTTCATATACGATTTCAATCCCCCAAGCCCATCTATTATTTCATAATGTTGTTCTCCTTGAAACTCGATAATAATATTATATTTTATAAGATAAAAATCAAACCTTAATTTCTTCTTTATTTTACAAGAGTCAAACTTTTTTTCCCTCTCATATATAATATTATTTTTATTAAGTATGGTGGCTATACGACTCTCTCCGATAGATTCCTTACAGGCTGGACAATTTTCTCCTCGTAAATGTAGGTGCGGTGCTTGTTTAAATAGCCCGTGTATGGGACATATAATATCAACCTTTTCTCTGGCATTATAATAAACAACATTTGAATAATCGTATTTATCACCATGAACTATAGTTGCCTTTTTAACGAAAATATCAACATTGTGTCTTTTTGCTCGATGAATAAAATAGCCCTTGCAGTACGAGCAACCACTCCCACATAAGTGAGAATTTGGGGTTTGATGGAACACTCCATGTTTTTCACAAATTATATCAACCTTTAATTTAGCATTAATATATTCTACAAGAGAATAGTCATATAAATTTCCATGGACTGCTCTCGCCTTCTTGATAAAATTAACCTTACAACTAAGCCATCTTTTGTAATTAGGATCACCTTCCTTTATCATAATACAAAACACCCATTAAAGATTGTCGTTGGTAGTTTAAAACCAAACCAATTACTTGGTATCTCTAGTGGGCGTTTATTAAATTGTTATTAAACTTTTCCGACATTACAAAGATAATAATTATTTTATAAACGTCCTCATTATTCGCACATGTTCACTATATTCTTTTGTATGATCCCATATTGTAGTCCCTACTGGCGGGGATAGGTACTTGATGTACCCGATGCGGTGCTTTAAGACAACCATAGGGACACCCTGCTCTGTTGCTACTTTACTTAACCAAACATCAGCCTTATTGCGTGTTTTAAAATCTAAAATATGTACCAAAAGTCTGTTAGTATTAAACGCACAACAGCCGCTCCCAATAACATTGACTTTTACATCATCCGTTACCGTATTAAGGCAACGATAATTTCCTGCCCATCGTTTAAAATTAACAATGGGTGGAAGATAATATTTTCCATGAAAGCTAACAAGCCCATTATACCTATTAACACCCTCTATTAGTACGTCTATAACATTAGGGGGTGCAAGAATATCGTCATCCCACGCTATATAATAACAATCATTATAGTCGCTTACGTGCAGAAATTTGGCTGAATCGCCGAGAGAGTTATCTAATATTTCACACTCTACGTTACTTAAATTACGTAATGCCTCTGGTATCTCTGTATAGCCATTGAGGGCTACATGTATTTTATCTACCTGTGGTAATAAACTATTTATTACGAGTATCAAAGATTCTTTGCGTTCTGGCAGAGAAGCCACCCCAACTATTCGTGTCATTAGATTCAAGCATTTGACTTATTAAAAAATGTTCATCTTGCGGTATCACTAAAGACTCTTTAACCTGAAATAGGCTAAACTTCTTTTTATTAAGTAATTTACTTATATGTGCTCCAACACCACTACTCTTCTTGCTATTATTACCCCATCCAAGCCTTATCTCAGGTATGTCTCCAAGTATCTTAAAGAAATATTCCTCACATAAGAAGCACATATCAACCCACTGTGTCTTTCTATAATTACTAAACTCCACAGGCATAAACCCCGTCCAGCAAGGAACGCCAATTCTATCCGCATAGAGATTAAGGCATATCTTTTTACTATCTTTTATATCCTTCCATACAGCAATAGCCTTCTCTACCATATCGTCTACAGGGAGAAAGTCGTCAGGAAGTTGAAAGTAATACTTATGCCTTCCACGCCCACGATAGAGATAATTAATGGTACGCCAATAACCCTTTTTCCCAAGACGTGTGCTTAACTTGCTTTGTATAGCACCATTGATATCGTAATCACAACCATCATTAAGCACATAAATATCTCCATAACCCTGAAGAGCGTCTACAAGCCTCTGACAGGATTGTTGTCTATTACATGTGGTTATAAGAAAGGCTACTTCCATGTTTTTAGTGCTTTTTTATTATAATTATCAACATCATTAGAGACTATATTCCTTAATTCCATATATCTCTCTTTTGGTATCTTAGGACAGAAATAATTATAAGGACTTTGATGGGAGAACAAGCTCATATCATAAGTTTCATTTATTAGTCCCATTGCCCTTACCTCATCATACAGCTTTGTTCCTTTATATGGGGTAAAAAATGAAAGTGTTATACGAAATGGCTTAAGATTTTTTATAAACTCTACCGAATGTAGTATTATCTCTTCCGTATCAGAGGGGAATCCTATTATCATATATGCCTTCCATTGTATCTCATGTTTATTAAGTATCTCTGCCGCCTTTAAAAAATCACTTATAGTCTCTTGCTTACCTATAAGAGAAAGAGTCTCATTATTAGCACACTCCACACCAATACTCATTTGTCCACAATTAGCCTCCTTCATCATTTTTATCATATCTTCATTAATAGAGTCAGCCCTGGTATCACATCTCCACTTGGCGGATATATCATATAAAGAACAGAACTCCTTTAATCGGTTTTTATTGACAGTAAATGTTTCATCCCAAAAAGTGAAATAATCTGTCTTAAACCTATCGTGCACATACCGCATCTCAGATATTATACGTGTAGGTGATTTAAAAGTAACTCTCCTCTTCCATATCGTACTAGACGCACAGAAAGCACAATTAAATGGACAACCCCTGCTAGAAAGCATATGCCCATAGCCATTAGGGGAGTATTTATCTAAGAGTATATTATAATTAGGGAATGGTATGTCATCAAGGTTTTTTATTCGCCCTCCATTTGATTCATATTCCCCCTTTAAAACAATGGTATCTTTAGCATAACAATCTGGCTCTATTGTAGGGTGACTACCACCTACCATAGAGGGGATACCATGTTCTCGTGCAATATCTATTACCCTGAGAGCTGATTTATATTTAACATTAAGCACCGTTACACCCACTCTGTCAGGACGCATATCATCAATAAGACTCCTTAACTCTACCCATGCAGGATGTTTATTGTCATTAAGGGAGTTTATATATAAGTCATAGTGGTCTGCCCTACCCGCATATCCCTCATAATGAACATTATCTCCAATCTCCATGTTTTTAATAAATACCTCTCCCCCGTCCTCTACCATCTTCGAGCCTACTGCCAAAAGAGATAATGGCACATAATCCTGTTCAAGTCCAAGAAACCGATAAAATGGAGGATTGATGAGTAATATTTTCATTTTGATAACATATCAACCCAATAGTCAGTCATCTCTTTCATAAGGGAGGCAAAGGTATAGGTGGGTTGCCATCCGAGTGTTGTTCTTATTTTAGCAGAATCACCCCTTAGATAAGGCAATTCCTCTGCCCGCATATATTTTGGATTTTGTATGACATAATCTTTATAATCAAGATTCAGATAACTAAACACCATATCACACATCTCTCTCACTGAATGAGTTTCTCCTGTGGCTACAACAAAATCCTTTGGCTCATGGTGGTTAATAATAAGCCACATGGCCCGCACATAATCATAACTATGCCCCCAGTCCCTATAAGAATCCATATTGCCTAATTCAAGTTTGTCTGTCATTCCTAATTTTATCTCAACAGCAGTTTTAACCACCTTCTGTGTAACAAAGTTAATTCCCCTACGAGGACTTTCGTGATTAAACAGTATCCCATTACACGCATGTAGCCCATATGCTCTGCGATAATGTCTTGTCATATTATAAGCGAACACCTTAGCACAGCCATAAGGACTTGTGGGGTTCATGGGTGTAGATTCTCTTTGGAAGTTATCTTTATCAACAGATAACCCAAACATCTCACTGGAAGAGGCTTGGTAATATTTTGCTGCGGGACATGTCCTGCGATAGGCGTCTAATAATTTAAGTGCACCAAGAGCATTAGTGTCAGACGTATAGACAGGTACATCAAATGATATACGAACATGACTCTGTGCTGCTATATTAAAAATATAATCAGGTTTTACTTCGGATAACACCCTTTCAAGAGAACTGGCGTCTGTCATGTCACCATAAAAAACAGTAATCTTGTCTCTTATTGATTCTATCCTGCTCTGTTGGTTAAGGGCGTCCGAATGTCTGCGTATGATACCATACACATCATGCCCTAACTCCAAAAGATATTCGGCAAGATAAGAGCAGTCTTGCCCATTAATACCAGTTAATAATGCCTTTGCCATTATAATCCTTTCATCATTTGTGAAACATCAGGGTAATTAGTACTCCCCACCTTTATTTTTCTACCCTTAACTTTATCTATTAGTAATATTGTTCTTGCACAGTCCTCTGGTGTAGCGTACATATGCCATCCCAACATCCTTACGTGTCTCTTGCTGTCATATGGTGTTGTGAGAGCCCTGCCATCATAAGAAGCTAATTTAAGCCATTTATAGGCGTTTAGATTATCAGTTAAGATAGCACCCATCTTTCCTGTTGGGATAGTCTTCTTGATCTGAAAACTAAGACACATAAAAGAGTTTTTCACATAAGAATCTTTCTCCCACATGACAGCAGCATCAATAACCCTTGTCGGCTCAAGGTAATAATAATCCTCCCAAGGGATATCCCTATACTTAACAGTTAGTCCGGCATGTATTATCTGCATTGGGATGGAGATATAGGTATGCCGTGGAATGACTATATTACCATAGTTATCTATGTCACCAATCATCTTAGAATATTGTAGACTAAGAAAGATGGCATGTGAACAACAGTCTGTTGTAACACAATAGGGAGCTCTAAAGAAAGAAGCTATTTTCTTCTCACATATATCTACAATATCTCTTGGATCATCCCACTCATATCCCAATTCTCTTAATTGTTCTGGCTCTTGTCTCTGAAGCTCCTTGGGTAGTTGTCCCAAGGGCCATGGATTATAACTATATTTACTCATATCTTATATAATTTTTTAATATTATCCCCCCATAACACAGCACCAGCTAATACACCCGAAAATCTACCAAAGAGATAGTCACATTTACCTAATAGCTTGGTTTGTATTATGGTTTCTTCTCCTAACAACCCACAGTGGTCTTTTCTCTTGGTACTCACATTACACCAACAATGAACCCTAATCATATATTCCATAGCCTCGTCTGTTTTTCTAAATACATTAGGAACGAAGTAGGAGGACGGGAACGCATCGTGTAATATGTTAATATAATCATCATCTTCACTAACTAAAAATAATTTATCAATATCTTTATTATCATTTAAAATACCACTAATTTCTCTTATATAATCACTAACATTAAACACCCCATACATAGGGTGATGAGCATTATATTCAGTACCCCTTGCCATTACCCCCAAAACAGTGTGCCCCCTTAAATGATTATCATAAATCTCATTAGCCCTATCAATAAGACACTGTTTGGGTTTTATATATAACCTATCAACGTATTGCTGTCGCCTTAATTCTGTTGGTTCATCGAAATAGTCTCTAGCGTGGTCTATCGCTACGCAAATCTTATATTTATGATTATAGACGGTATCACCCTCCTGTGGTATATCTTGGTCAAACCATTGGTCAAAGGGATTACCCTCTTTCATAACAGGCATCTCATCAAACGGATTAAACCCTTCCACCCATGTTGTACCAGCCCAATTTATATATGGAATATCCTTTCCGCCCTTCTCGTGATATAATATTAACTGGTCTAGGCAAACCCTGTAGTTAGAAAAGAATCCATAACCCCACCCCCAGCCATGTTCTGTTGTTTTTATTTCGTAAAATGTTTTCATATGCGATATACCTTCTTTATATTTTCCGATAACAGGCAGGCTACAATAGATATCGAAGACATTTCTGCCTTTAATAAATAATCACACTTTGTTAATGTAAATATATCCTGTAAACACTCTAAAGATAATAAATATCTATGTAACTTACGCTTATCGTTAAACCTGTCGTACGGATTATTATGTCTATGTATTTCATTAGCTCTGTAAAATTCCTTGTGATAAATAACAGGGAGTGATATGGCGTTTTCCAATACGGGTATTACAAGACTATCTTCTGTGGCTAAGAAAATTTGTTCTATATATGGATTCTCGGCAAGTATTTGCGTTATCCTAGATATATATGCTTCAATCCCCTTCATATTATGATAATATTTTTGGTCTGTCTGTCTTATCTGTACTCCAAGCGTTATCTTTCCGCTTATATTCTTGACATAATATTCATCTACAAAATCAGACACAGATGGTTTTAATTTAAAGTTATTATAAAACCTATTTTTCCATGCGACATACCTCTCTAAGTCCATGCCTACGTTAATATCAATATAGCTGAAATTTATATTACCTGTCTGTTGCATATTAAGAACCGTAGTTTCTTTCAGTGGATTAAATGGCTGTTGCACAAAATAATACTCCCATCCATTCATTGTATCAAAGAGGGGTTCTTCTTCATTACATCCACATTTATTAGTTTCCATGTCAACAAAGAGAGAATCATCGTCAGTCATGTTGGTTATCATGCTTAAGACCATCATCACATTCCCCCCCATACCAACACCTGCAAAGAGATGGCTTTTATGAACCTTTATAAAAACTAATTTATATTGCATTTATAGATTTTAAATAATTAACAATAATATTTCTATAAAAACTATTAGCAATAACTTCTTCCTCTTTTGTTGTAAACTTAAACTTAAAATAACTAACCGATGACGAGGGTAAGGCAATAGGAATATTACAAGAGGTTATCCCAACAAAATCCATGGGAAAATCCCTGATAAGTAATGGTAAATTAAGTATTTTAAGCACTTGGTTTGAGACGTGAACAAAAACTGGCGATGTCGGATGACTGCAATACATAAACAGACGCATTTCTCTTATATTGTCTCTGATAAAATCATACACAGACACATCCAACCCTTCTTCTTTGCTTTTAGTTATCTCTAAGCCCTCCTTAAACCGCTTATCATAATAGAAATCCATTTTATTAGCATCATATAACGCCAATATATCTAACTTCCTCATTCCTTTATTAACGAGATCATCAACAGCCTCCTTATTTACTAAAACAAGCCTTTCGCTTCCAACAGTCCACTCGTCAGTAAAGTCCCTCTTGTGTACGGGGAATAAAGGCCATGTACTAAGGTTATATATAAATGGAATTGATATTGTAAAACAGTCAGGCTTTAACAAAGATTTAAGATAATTAGTGGAGTTTTTCTTATATATATCCCTCACGGGCTGATAAATAAAAATATCTGCCTCTCTTAGGTTCTTATTATGGGCGGGATTATCCGCAAAGTTAATATTTTCGTTTATCGTCTTATAAGAAAGCACACTGTCGGTAATAATATACTTCTCATTAAACCCATTACTCTCCTCCATAAACTTAATAATAGAACCCACTTGGCAAGTCCCATAAACGAACACCTTATTCATATCCTATTTTTTTGGCATTTTCTAATATTAACTGCTTGTTGCGTGTCCTGAGAGCTTTAGCGGGGTTGCCCACATAAACAGTCCATGGCTCTGTGTTTTTAGTAAGGACGGCTCCTGCACCTAGAACGCTACCTTCGGCTAAAACAATGTCAGGCAAAACTATAGCCCCAGCGCCCACCCATGCAAAATCTTTAATCACATTATGACCATAAAGCACTGTTCTATATTCTTCCGGCATAAACCCTAATAGGGAATTAACAAAATCCTCACTGCCACATATTATCCTAGCCCCCGTTGATATGCCCGCAAACCGCCCAATATGAAGAGTAGATTTACTCCCACCTATGATTGATACCATGGGTGCAATATGTATCCAACTACTTAAATAAAGTTCAACAGAACAATATACACACATATCAATAGAGATATGCCTGCCTATTTCTATTATATGACCAACCCTTGCAGTACTATCAATACGCACGTCTCCTTTAAGTTTCATTTATAAGTTTCGTTATAACATTTTTTATCTGTTCGTCATACACACAATATCTATGCGACCTATTATAGTTATCTTCTATGGCTGAAAGCATATTATTATAAGACTCTTTTGTTAGTCTATTAACTGTCTTTATTATGTCCGACAGATCGTGACAAACCAAGATACCATCAATATTAAAAAAATCACCAATATTAGTACAGCCATAGTATATGGGTACTGTCTTTGTCTGAAAACAGTCAATAATCTTCTCTGTAAACATGTTTTTTATTGACGTATTTTCTATTGCAACATGAAATTGCGAGTCAAAGAGAGGGGATTTGTTTGCCAGTACCGAGCTATCCCCAAGCACCTTATTATGTTCATAGTCACCTTCTGCCCAACGGCCCTCCCCGCTAAGATAGAAATCCCTTGGCATGGTTATTAGTTCTTGGTTGCGCCATAGCTCATGTCTAATAGCATAGCCAGAAAATGCTGGGTTATTCTTACCTCCCACAACAGTTGATACCATAAACTCCTTTTTTGTTGGTACGTATCCCCGCACCCAAGATGTTGTCGCCATAAGTAGCCTTGCCTTGGGATTGGTTGTCAGTATATCATCTAGGTAAGTTAATACTACGGTATATTTATCCTGATGATTTTTAACAAATCCATACAACTCACACATCGTCTCCACACCAGGGTTAAACATCTCTTGAAGTATGATAATACGAATAACATTATCAGGGAGCGGGCTGTTATTATATTCATCAATATAAACCTCTACATTTTTCTCTGTGTTTATATCTACCGAGATGGGATAACTAAAGAAAAACTTAACCTTATTCATTATATAAATATTTTATCTTTTGCCTGTCCTTCGTATGGCCCCGTCTTAATTTCCCATATACAGGTATGATCTTCCAGACAGCTAAATGCGTGTCCTCCGTGGAGAAGGAAACAGGCCGATCCCTCTATCATCCTAATTTTTTGGGCTATGGTGTCGTCTAAATCATATACAATAACCTCTATTATTCCACGTATAACAATCCAACACTCTTGTGCCTTAGTCATATGTAGCCCATAATGAGAGTTAAGCTCTTTTAATATGTGCTTATGGGGGCGGAAAGCGTCACCATCATTACCCCTTATCATAGCCCCTTGTATAAACTCACTTGCAGGAACGGTTTCGTTCCGTGGGGCATTAAAATCTTGAAATGTTGTTGTTATTGCCAATAACACATCTTTATCTACTTTTGAATAAATTTTCTCCATGTCTTATATTTTTTTCCAACGTTCAGGTATAATATCGGCTGCATGATCTTCTGGCAAAAAGCTACCAAACCATTTTTGGGGGGCAATAATTTTACTCTCCACCTCCTCTCCTAGCCATGCGCCCCACCAACTAAATGAGGAATTAGCTATAATATGATGGTGGCACTTGGCTATTAAAAACAACTCTACATAATCAATATCTTCAACAAAAACAAACTCATCACCATTGAAATTATTCTTACACCAATTCATGTCGTCAGTGAAAACGATAAATTTATCTACCCCATAGTTTCTAATCGTTCCTATTGCCTTTTTATAGTAATCTAAACTGCAAGGGGGATGTATTTCTTTAAAGTTAAGATAATTTCTCCTGCGTACATTAAGAGAACAGGTTATGCCCTCAAAGAGATTATCATATGTGGCAACTTTATTAATAATTTCTTCTGACGGCTTAAATAAGTTTTTCACATATTCTCTGTCTGCAAAATTCATCTCGCTTTGAAAATACCCAATAAACAAATCTCCATCTTCGGGGGCCAGTGCTGTATAGCGGAATACCACTTCTGCCCTCCTTTTAGCAATGAACCGCTTGTTGTGATTCTTATATAAATCCAGATTAGGAAATGCCTTTAGGTAATCTTCTGCATGGGTCTCCCAATAATAATTAGTTATCAGGTCATCAAGCCATGTGTCCACGTTTGTATAACACACATCTATGTCGAACACCTTGCTTAGATATTCCATGGTGGCAATCTGGAACATTACATTACCAAGCCCCCCCATTAAGTTAATAGAAATTATGCCTCGTCCCATACGTATATTAGGTTATTAGCTGCTGTTAGTGGTTTTTCAGGAAGGGCAACTCCGCAAGATTTTAGCGCAAGAATCTCTTCCTTTGTTAGTGCCTCTATATTAGTGAAATCGCCAAAGTAGTTACAGGTAAGATAACCCCTACAGGAGTTGTTAATTATTTTATCTACATAAAACTCTTGATATTTACGTTGAATCTCCGAAAAGGCATAATTACTAATACATAAATCATAATTAATAATTGATGTGTCTTGGGTGTCTCTTAAAACATATCCACCAACCCCTTGTTGTTGTAAGCACTTATCAGCCAATGTAAGAACAGAGGGAATATCAACAAGGGTATATGATTTAAAATTAACAATATCGCTTATTATCTTGCATTGTCCGCCATAACCAACCCCTATCTCAATAATATTAAAATCACTCATATTGCCAAACAGTGTCATTAGGTCAGAGAGAACTTTTATATATCTTAGGGTGGTAGGGGAAAGATTCATGCCCAATTCAGCGTACCAAAAAACATTAGGATTACCAATATTATCATTTGTCGCAAACTTATGTATTCGTTTTAAAAGGTGAGGAGTGTGTATTTTTATCTCCTCAAGATAGTCTAGCCCATATTGATAAGAGACATGCTCAAGCATCCCTGTATAGACGGGATTCCTCTTAAAATTCTTAAACATCTCGTCTTCCTCCACTGCCCTTTGGCATATACTAGCGTATTTATCGTAATCTATTAACATAACTTATAGTCTTATAATGTTTTGATTATTTCTAAACCAATCTATTGTTATCTTTAATCCTTCTGCTAAGGAAGTCTTGCTTTTCCACCCAAGAGCGTTTATTCTGCTTACATCTAACAGTTTTTCATGTATCCCATCTGGATAACTACTATCCCATAATATAGTGCCCTTATATCCCATAATATCAACAATTAATTTAATAACTGTTGCTATAGAAACATTCTGTCCTGTCCCGATATTGATATGTGATTCGCCATTGTAATTATCCATCAGGAAAAGCAATGCGTCAGCCATGTCATCTATAAAGACAAACTCCCTACGGGGTAAACCCGTGCCATAGAACGTAACTTGCTTTATTCCACTTATCATGGCATCGTAAATTCTTCTTATGGCGCTTGCCACAACACGGGAATATGAGACATTAAAATTATCGTTAACACCATAAAGATTAGCGGGCATAACAGAAATAAAATTACAACCATATTGCTTGCGATACATACGACACATAACAACCCCACTGATTTTTGCAATGGAATAGCCTATATCTGTCTCCCCTAAAGAAGAGGATAGCAGATGTTCTTCTTTGGTTGGCACGGGGCATTGCCAGGGATAACAGGATGATGACCCTATTTGTAATAGCTTCTTAACCCCCAATATACGAGAACACTCAATCACGTTTGCCTGAATCATTAAATTATCATACAAAAACTCCCCACCACAATCAATATTAGCGGGTAATCCCCCTACCGTAGCAGCACAATTAATAACATAATCAGGATTAATGTCGCCTAGTGTGGAATAAGTAAACTCATAATTTCTAAGATCGCCCTGCTTCTTGTCTATTGTAAAAATATTCTTATAACCATTATGTTTTAGTTTGCCCACAACAGCAGACCCCACGAGTCCATTACTGCCTGTTATAAGTATTTTGTCTCTTTTATTCATTATTTTTATAATTTAACCCACCGTTGGGGCATAATGTCTTGCTCGTAATTTAGGGGCA
>Ga0307376_10003600_pt1 | contig 14458 bp, 19 predicted proteins | sample TR2MG_FD_202536 | JGI IMG/M metagenome (GOLD analysis project Ga0307376, IMG submission 202536) | Soil microbial communities from Risofladan, Vaasa, Finland - TR-2 | ecosystem: Environmental > Terrestrial > Soil > Coastal area > Acid sulfate soil | place: Finland: Risofladan, Vaasa | collected...
TTTTATTTTGCGGTTATGGCGGCCCAACCGTTGCGCGTCGATCCGTATGACGCAACGGACCAAATTCTCTTACTTACCGGCACGGCTGGCGATTATTACTGGGCCGACGCAATAGGCGAGACTCTGACAATCAAAGCCGTGGCGGCGGATGGCTGGGTTGTAATGCACTCCACCGGAACCTGGACGGAAGAATAACACAAGGAGAATCGAGAATGACGCGTATCACACTGTTGGCGATGTTGTTCGGAATGATACAAGTTGCGGCATATGCGCAAGAGCCGGTAGACGCGGACGGACCGACCACGCGGACGCGCCTCACGTTGGAGACGATCAAGGAGAACGGTTTGGCGTTTTGGTTGGCCTATCCCGAGGCGGTCATGAGCGCCCAAGGGCCGGTCGAAGCCAAAAACGAGGCGCTGTTGCGCGCGTGGGGGGTTGCCGTGGGCCAGGGGCGCGTGGACCTTATGCCCTACTGGAAGGCCTGCACGGTCCCGGAGAGGGCGCTATTGACCGCCACGGCGCGATACGTGGTCGAATCGAAACAGGCGGCATACATCCGCAAGCGCGATGACCTCGAAATAATCCGCCAAATCATAATCGGGGACTAATTATGCCAGCGGTAGTTGAACAAGTGGCGGGCGTGACAACGGACGAATTCCTTGCGGACTATTCGGCCGTCTGTCCGATTCATATCGACATAGCGCGCGCCGGGATAGATTCGCTTGCCGCGTTCCACCGGGGCAAGCCATTCGACGAAAAACTTCTGTCGCCGCTGGCGGACATCGAACGGCGCTGGTATGATTCACTGGACGCGGGCGCGCCGGATTTCTCGATCTATGGCGATCAGTGGTATTTCGCCGACCTTTGGGTCTGTTGGGAACTCGCAAGCAAAAGCTACCTCGAGGACGTTGCCGGCATTTCCGGCGCGGATTCGCTCTTCTCGACGGCTCTCCCGGTTGTCGATTTGGGCTGTGGCCTGGGCCATACAACGGCGGCGCTTGCCGAGATGTTCCCCCGCGCGCGAGTGATTGGAACGAACATCGACGGAACGAAGCAATGGGAGTTTTGCCGGACGATGGCGGACCGCCACGGCTTCGGCCTTGTTTCCGATATTGCCGAGATAGCCCCGCCCGTTGCCTTCGTCTTTGCCTCCGAGTATTTTGAGCACATCCAAGACCCAGTTGGCCACTTGGTCGAAGTTCTCGACCACCTGCGGCCTGCGGTGTTCTGTGTCGCCAATGCGTTTACGGTCCAGTGGATGGGGCATTTCCGCCACGTCGACACGATGGATGGATTGTTCCGCAAAACCCTGCGGCAAAAAGGCTATCGACCTTTTAAAACCGGTTTCGCGAATGGGCGGCCGGAGATTTGGGTTTTCGAATGACCGATTGGTCCACATTCCCGACAACGGGCGTCGATTTCCCCTTCTCGTTCTATGTCGAACCGACCTGGAAGCGCCCGGCCCATATCGAAGTCCGCGACGGGTTCGGCCATCTGATTCGATACATTACGAGGATCGAGTCCGGCACGATTTCCCAGCGCATAAACGAGCCTTCGAAATTGGAGTTTTCCGCCGCCATTTCCGATCCGGCGTCGGGCGATCTGCAATCGAATAACCAAGTATGGCTTCGGGATAAAGACGAGAACGTCGTCGACAAGTTCACGATCCGCGCGCGCACGGAGCAGGGAAGCGGGAACACCCGCACGGTCAGGATCGAAGCGTACGGCTGGCTCGAAAAGCTCGGCCGCGAAATCGTCTCGACATACGATACCACCGACACCGTAGCGAATATCGTTGCCGCCTTGATTGCGATGCAGGCCGGAAACAATCAAATTTCCGTTGGAACAATCGATGCCACAATCGGGGCGACGGAAATCAGCATCGAACTGGAGCAACAGTCCATCCTCCAGGGGTTGCGCAAAATCGAAGAAACGCTTTCCGAGGCGAGCATGTTTTTTGTCAGCGCGGACCGGGAATTGTATTGGTATTCCCTCCCACGACTCAATACCGGCCAACGTTTGCGGCTGGACCATAACGCGACAGAGATAACGCGGTCCGAATCGACGAAGGAACTGGCAAACCGAATCTATTATTTCGGCGCGCGCGAAAGCGTCGATGACCCGATCAAGATCAGCGACGATGACGGCTATTCCGTCGATTACGTTCAATCGACTCTGGCGGCGTGGAAATACCGCAAACAATTCGTCATCGATCCCGACCAAGTTACAATCGATACGGACGAAGGCACGGCGGGCGTTGCCGATTTTGCCGTCCACGTGGACATTACGGACGCGCGCCTAATCGGCGAGGACGGCGACTCATTCCGTTGGTGCAATTCATCCGGGGAGACGGCATACGATTGGGAGTTAATCTCGATCAACTCGACAACCGGCGCGCTCGATTGTTGGGTTGTGCTGCCGACCGTATCGGCGGTTGTCGCCACGCCGTTCTATTTATTTTTTGGCGAGTCCGCGGCGGAAAGCACGTCCGAATCTCTCGGGGCCGCGCGAGAAAAGGCCGGACAAACGACGGCATGGCAAGCGACATGGGATACCAACGCCGCCGATCCATCCGACTTTTATGCCGAGGGCGTTCCTCATTCGTTGCCCGGTATCGTCTCGCGCCGGTTCAACGACAACGCCGTTCACTATCCCGCAACGCTGATTGCAATGGCAACGCGCAAACTGGCCGAATTGTCGGGGGCTGTCATAACGTACAGCGCGAGCCTTATCGATCTAAGTGAGGCCGGATCGGGCTTGGCGGCAATCTTCTACAATCTCACGCTGGGCGCGGGGATTCATATCGTCGACGAAGTTCTCGGGATCGATACCACGGAAACGCTTATAGGGATCAGTAAAAACCTACTCGCGCCGATTGACACATCGATCGAACTGCAGAATCGCGAACTGCGGATCACTGACATAATCGCGGAACTTGTCGAGCGCGCGGACGAAGTGGCAAACACCGATCCGATTGAGCGGTTGCCCGCCGACGCTATCGACCTCCCGAATGGCGAGACGCTGGCCGACATTCTCTACACCGACACCGACGATATCGATTGCGACGATGTGCGAATCGGCGACGAGGTAACACTCGGCGACATTACGGACGGCGACACTGGCCGCGTCTATCTGGACGACGTGCAAAGCGACGACGGCGAATCGATTGGAACATGGGAGCAAGGCGAAACCGGCCAGATCGATTCGGCCAAGATCAATCATCAAGGCGCGGAGGGCGACATCGTGACGCTCGACGAGTGGGAATATGCGCCCGCCGGTGTCGCGTCCGGCATGATCGATTACGATATGATAGGCAACCCGCCGGACTTGTCGGCGACGTGTCCGACCGTGCTTGTCTCGTCTTGGGCCGTAGGCAATGGAGTTTAATCCATGGCGCACGATCTTTCCCATATCGTTCATCACAACGCCATGGATGGATTGTGGACGGCGGGAACTGCAATTTCTGGCTCGCCATATTGCGCCCCGTCCTCGCTAAACTTTAGCGCGTCGCTCGATTGGTTGGCGACGTCGCATTGTCGGGATTGCGCGCAAAAGCAAACGTCGAACCACACAACCCGGGCCGCCTGGCGTTTTCTCGACGGCGCGGGCTCTTGCTATTGGGGGCCGAATCCGATCCCGGTCGGGGAACTTGTCAAAGAACTCGACGAGCAACTGCAAGAGGAGCGCATGTTCCTTCAAGACGAAGAACGATGGATCAACGCTTGGTGGACCGTCATGATCGACGGCGGGTTTGTTTCCGCCCTCTACAATGCCATGGGCCCGAACGGGGAATTCTATCCGAATTTCCAGGAAGGCCGGGAAGTCCCGGCGACAAGCGTTTCCGGCGCGGATGTTACGCTTAACGTGAGCGGCGTTGACGTTCGGAGTTTCTACGGCGACAGCCCGCTACAGGTTCGAGATTTTGTCCACATCCGGGGCTGGAATTGCGCGTATGGCATGATCGCGCAAATCAAAGCCATCTCGGGGATTGCGGAAGGCCTGGCCCCGGCGAAGCCTTCGAGCATCGTTGTCACTCTCGATAAGAACCTGTCGCCAGGGATCGGAGTGACAAACGATCCGGGGCAATCGTGGAGCCTGTCGCTATGGATCGGCCGGGAGCGGGCATTCCCGGAAACGTGGACGCATATCGAGTATCCATCATATTTTTTCGGTGGGTTTCGCCGTGGCCTTTATGTTCCGGGCGACACGGGATGGTCCACCGGAACCTTTCGGCTCAAGGATTTCGACGGGGCCGATTGCGCGGTTCTCGCTCCGGCGACAAACGCCGAGGGATACAAGACGATTGCAGTAAGACGCCAGGAAACGGATTTTTCTTGGACGGACGTTGACGTTGCGGGGCTGGCCGGACCGGCGCGGCGTACGGCGCTCTTTGTGGCTTCGACTCCGTATCGGTCGCGCTTCTCGTCGACGACGCTTACAATTGACGCGGTATTCCGCGCGGATGTTACAGGCCTGGCCCTTGGCGATTTCTTTCACGCCCGGCGCGACACTTTCGAATCTCACAACGGTTACAAGCGCCTATCATTTCCGGCTTACGCTGACAGTGACAACGCCAGGCGCAGACGTGCAAGAATTCACGGTGTCGGTTGCCGAGAACGCGGGGACGGAGTGGGCCGGACATGGGACGCACGCGGCAAGCGTGACAGTGACATATGACGGGGTGACGCCGACGGTCACTCTGTCAAGCACGGAATCGACGGCGACGACATTGAAGGCCATCCCGGTTCTAATCCAAACGCTCGACGGCGATAGCAATCCGACGCGGGTTATTGGCGTTGGCGAATCGGACGTTTCAACAGTTACGAACGCAAACCTTGAGGGGTTCGGCGGGAACAGCTCCGTCCACGTCTTCGAACTGGTTCCGACGGCCGGGGCCGTGGCGGCGCAAATCGCCGCGTCGGGATTTACGAGCGAGTCGGGCGAGAATAACGCGCAAAGCAACCTACTGGAATTCACGTGGACCTCGGCGGGAACTGAGCCCGACCCGATCATCTACACAACCGGCCTTTCCGAACGGTCCAGCGGTGTCATTTCCTGCGTTGTCTTTTTCCACAACGAAGGTGTCACCGGATTCTCGTCGGCGAATCTGACAACCGCGAATTGCACGGTTGGAAATTGGGTTGCCGTCTCCGCCGTCCAATACACATTCGACCTGACGCCAGATTTGGAGGACGGAGAAACGGAAGGCGAAGTTCTTTGTCAAGTCGACGCGGATGAAGTCTATGACGTAACGACCGGAAACACTGACCTCAATCTCGCCTCGAATACTCTGTGCGTCTCGTGGTTTGAGGCGGGGCCGGAAACCGAGTTGACCTCGGCCGTTCCCACGTTCTATGCCGGGGCGATTGCATCTTTCGAACTCAAATTCTCGCGCCCGGTTTCCGGCAACATCGCCTCGGCGATTTCGTGCAGCGCGGGGGGGCCGGTCAACATCAAGGGCACGGATACCGGGTTTAGTTTTGATGTCCCTTGCGAGGTTGCTGGGGCGTATTGGTGCGAGGTTCCGGCCGCCGGCATGACCGCGCGCGACGGCAAAACGAACCAGGCAAGCGCAAAAGTCGAGTGGACAGTCGTTGCTGATTCGGCCACGCCTATGGCGACAACTTCGCGGCTCTTTGTCCACCACGATCTCGGGGACGTTGACCACGAAAGCGCATATTCGACGCTCTACCTGTCGGGGACGATTGACGGAAAAACCGGATATGAGAACTTGATGACGGGGGCGGTTGCAATTGAAGTCTCTTATTGGCCAGAAATCGAGCCCGACGATTACGAGAACCGGCCGCGCGCGGTCGGGTCGCGGCGTTGTCGGTATTGTCAACCGGACCTTGGCGGAGTTTGGGGGTATGACGGACCGGACGGGCGCGGCTATCGTTGGTATTGCGCCGCAAAAAACTTTGCCGATACGCCGCTGGGCCTGTCCGAATTCGGCGCGCAGTGTTACTTGGTCAACGTCTGCCAACATTTCGCCCCGGTTCCGATTACGTCGTTTCTAAACCCGGCGGGCGTTCTCAAGATTCTTGAGGAAATGTGGACCGGCTCGCCTGGCGGCTTGCGCCAGATTCGCCCCGGCTCGTCGAGCCATCGCAATCTGGCTTGGTATCGCGCGACGCGGCCCAGCATTACGTCGCATCTGACGCACAACGATTTGCTCGCCTACACAATGCAATACACGCCGTGGTATTGGCCGCGTGGCTCGTCTGCCTATGGCCGCTGGCACGACGAAGCCTTTAAACAGGGCGTCGCGCACGAACACGAGGAAAGCGGCGACGAAACGTGGGACGATCCGAACACCGACACCCCGCCAGATGGGATCTTGCCGGTAAAAATCGCCGGATGGAAAACGAAGCACGATCCAATTGAAAACCATGAATTGATCGAGCGCGACGACCCGTATGGAGAGTTGGCCAGATGGCCGACGCCGAACTGTTGGGGAACGTTTCGCGAGGGGATGGCCACGTTGGCCGGCGATCCGGGGCCGTCCAGATACCAGAGATTGAACCAAGGCCAAACGATTGAGAACGAAACGATTCTGATTCCCCGCATCGAAGCGACAACCGGACTCCAGACGCGCGAGCATGGGCTCGTGGAATATGGGTGGTGGAACGCCGGTCTTGTGCGATGCGCGGAAGGCTCGGCTGTTTACGGCGCATTGATCCGCGTCTTGCCGCATCCGCATTTGACAGACCCAGGAACGGCGATTGCGGCCGGGACGATCCATTCGATTACTGTATCAGAATACACCCTGGAAGACGTGACTGAATACGTGATCGAATGCGAGCCGAGCCTTCACCATGGCCAATGGTATACGGTTCTGCCGGGATTGGGTACGGTTATCAATTCGGAGGCATTTTACACCGGCGGGAATGTCGTGGGCGCTCCGGAGTGGGCGCGCAATCGCAACCCGGCCGAAGAGTCGGCGCTCGTCAACGCCTGCGGCCCGGGCAAGGGCGCGGGGCGTGGGAACCACATGGTCTTTTTTGACGGCGCGAGTGTGGCGAAAACGTACGACATCGGCGAAACTGCCAACAATGAGACGCCGCTATTCAGCATCATGGAAGCGCGGTTTTGCGCGAGTAGCGACCGATTCGCGTGGGACGATGCCGGGGCTTATAGCGCCGACCCCGATGACGATTGGTACGACGAACATGTCGCCGCCTGCTACTTTCGCCCGCACGAAGAGAAGGCATGGGGCAACAAATACGATCTTCTTTATGTGGCCGATCCGGACGGCGTGATTGCCGACATGATTACGGCGGGAACGGTTGCGGCTGGCAAAACGTTTGCGGTCTACAACTGGTATGCAACTTTTTCTCCCTTGTCGGCGGCGCGCTCGCTATACTGGACAACCTACCAGACATCCGCGTGGACGCAACTAACGGGCGGCGGGACGGACTTCGACGAGATCGATTCGAGCATCGGCCTGATTGCCGTGAAGAAAGCGGCGGCGGCGACGATTTACGCGGCCGGGGCGCATTGCTTCCGCGTCGTCGCTCCGGACGGGCGGCTTTCTCAGGCGTCTATGGGTTACGTGACGGCGCTGAACGAGACACAACAGGCATTGCAGGCGCTCGACGAGGTTCTTTCGCCTGTTCGTGTGGGTGGCACGGAATCGACAATGAAAGTTGTTCGACACCAAATGCTTTCACGGTTTACCGACACGGCTGCGCGCTACAACGACGGCGATTACGAAGACGATGACGGCGCGCGGGACGCTTGCTCGGGTTACATCAGCGGCCGGGGGCGCAAAACAAACCCTTGCTCTCTGTGGGGAGCTGACCCTTATTCTTTCGTTGAAGTAACAACTACGACCGACGCCTTCAACGATCCGAAGTTCGGGGCCAGCGGGCTCCCGGTAAAAACTCCATTATCCGAGGGCTTTTCCGCTGGCGGTTGGACGCCGATGCAAGCTGTCGGGTCGTGGGCTGTTTCAGATGTGTATTACTGGTATTTCTGGGGGCCGGAAGCCTACGCAAGCAAGGGAGACGAGGAAGACCCCTTTGACTATGACAGCGACGATTCCATGCGCAACTCGACGGCGGCGGAGATTACGGCGGCCGCAATCGGGAACTGCTCAGAACATGCCTATGTCATTGATGTGTATTGGGATCAAGCGATGCTAACACAATTCGGGCTTGGCGGCGCGGGCGGGTGGTCTATCGCCAGTGACGCCTACCGTTGGCTGTCCATCAATCAAACAATTCGCAAGATATGGATCGAATTTCCCGAACGCGTGGCCGATGGGGTGACAATCGAATCGGCCAAAGCCATGATCCTTGTCACGTTGTCACATTACAAGACTTGGGATTACAGGCTTTATTTTTCGGAAATGCCCGGCGGCCCGATCAAGCATTGGGGGAAAGATCCTGAGTGGCATTGCGACGATCCAGACACCCAAGATTGGGAGACGTTGAGCGAGTATCGCACGGCCAACCATATCGGCTCTGGTTTCTGGACTCCCGTAATTGGTCATGACCCATACATTGAAGGATTAGAACTGCCCGGCACAGGAAAACCCATTGGCCATGTGGACAACTACGGCCCGTCCGGCACGATCAACGAATCCATTGATCCGGTGTCCCCGCAGGTGAAACTCGCACTTTATGGCAAAAACCCGGATGGGACGTTTGACCACCTTGGATACAGCGGATCGTTTACGGCGGTCTATAGCGGCACTCAGGCGGACGAGGTGGACTTGACAAGTTTCGTCACGAACTACTACGCCAACCGGGGGCAGTATAAATCCTTTGCCGCGGCGGTTGTCCACCCGTCGCTGGTTAATCAGTCGGAGGCGATGCCCGCCGGTACGTTTACCGCAGTTACTGAGTGGCCCGGAACAACGGGGGCTCCAGGGAAGCACGTATTCCCGTCGCGGGTTGAATTGCCCTGTATCGAGATCAAGCAACCGACGATTGCGTTCCAGTCGGGTATCGGAATCAGGTTCACGGTGGACAGCGGGACCGTCCAGTGTGGCGGCGGGGTAGTTGGAAACCTGCCATCATTTGTGTAAGGAGGTGACGCAGTGCAAGATCTTTTGACAACGGGAATCGCGGCCGGTGGCGGGGTTGGTGTCGTGATGGCGATCATCAAATCGTATCAGATGTTGATTGAGCGCGTTCCCAAGCCGGGGGGGTCGAATGGGCACAGCCAGAAAATCCTTCTGATTTGCGCGGAGAAATTCGACAACATCAACACAGCAATCGCAACAAGCCATTTCCAGGGCGCCGCGCAAGGCGAGAAAATCGACAGCCTTCTGTCCGACATGGCGACACTTATGGAGAGGACGGCAAAAAAATGAGAGACACGAGCCCGAAATACTATGTGACGCTTTGGGATACCCTGGTCGAATTGTCGTCTCCGGACTGGCAACGGATGATCGATGGCGCTGCACGGCGTGTCGAGCGTGGGCGCGTCCCGTATCTGGCGGTCCAAGAGTTAACGGGCGTCCCCTGGCAGGTTATCGGCGCGATCCACGACATGGAAGCCAGCTCCGTCTTCTCGAAAAACCTGATGAATGGCGAGCCATGGAACCGCAAAACGACAATCGAGCCGGTCGGGCACGGTCCCTGGAAGTCGTGGGAGGCGTCCGCTGTCGAGGCTTTGGAGTATGACGGCCTCGCCGGACAATCGGATTGGAGCATCGCCGCAACGGCCATGCGATTCGAGGAATTCAACGGCGGGCCAAAGTGGCGAACGCGGGGATATGCCAAGCGCGGGAAAAACTCGCCATATCTCTACAGCGGCTGCCAGCACGGTGTCGGCTCGGGCAAATACGTAATCGATGGGCAATACGATCCCGACGCGGTATCGCAACAGGTGGGCGCGATGGTCATTCTCAAACGGATGGCGGCTATGGGATTGTATCGCCCCGGCGCGCCTGAGGCCCCTGAGCGGCCGGAAAATGCCTTTAGGCCGACCTACGACCCCCGGAACATCTCCCGGCGCGTCATGGAGGTCCAGGAGGCCCTCAATCTCGTGGGCGCATACTTGGGCGGGTGCCTGGCCTATCTCGCCAAAGAGCCGCTTGACGAAGATGGCCTTCTCGGGCCAAAGACAGCTAAGGCGATTTTCCTCTATTCCGGGGCTTGGCCAGATCAGACACCCGAGAACGTGCGGCGCGTGGTCGAAGCCTTCGCCGCCAGAGAGGTGGCTTGAAATGGGAATCTCATACCTACCCGACGGCCTGCTCATGTGGCTCTTCCCGAAATGGTGGGGGCCGATCAAAGAGGCCGGCGATAATCACGATATCGCGTATGAGATCGGCGGGACGAAAGAAGACAAGTGGGCTGCCGACAAGATTTTTAGCGACGCCCTCGAAAAGGCGAACCATTCGCGGTTGGCGCGATTCTTCACGGCCTGCGTCATTTTTGGCGGGCGGCGCGGATTCAACTATCGAGAGGAGGCTCCGAAATGATGTATTATAACGAGACAACGAAAACCTGGAGCGGGCGAAAAGGCAAGCACCGTCTTCGGCCAGACGGATCAACTACCCAAGACAAAACACCGCCAGCGAAGGTTCCGTTGGACAGGGAAAAAAAAGAGGATCTGAGCCTCGGAAAATAACAGAAAGTTTGACATCCTCCTCCCTATGGCCCCGGCTTCGGCTGGGGCATTTTTTTACTCGTATGTCTGCCAAACCTTCGCCGCCGTCTCGGGAACGGGGATCTCGGAATACCAGACTTTTTTCGTGAATGTGTAGCCATCCCCCGGTTCTTCGCCCCCAATGATCCAAATTTTATTGCGGTAGACAACGGAAGCGTGCATTCGCAGAGGCCCCCACGGGGCGTGTTCCGTTATCATGGTCCAGTTCAACCCGTCCGGCGATGACCAAACGTCGCCTATGTGCCGCGGCGACCCCTCCGGGCTCCCCCCCATTACCCAAATCTTGCCGTCGGCAGCGACCGCCGCATGAAGAGAACGATCAGACCAACCCGCGCTTTCCGTGACCAGCGTCCACGCGACACCGTTTGGCGATGACCACACGTCGCTCGACCTACTATGGCCGCCCAAGACCCAAATCTTGTCATTGTGCGCAACAGTGGCGTGGCCGTCTCGCCATCCGAACGGGGCCACAAGGTGCAGTTGCGTCCAGTCGATTAGGTTCGGGGATCGGGTGACTGTCGCGTTTCCCCCGCCGATCCCGAAGAAAACGCCGTGCAGTTCGACGAGGCTTCCCCACGACGGCGCCCCGGTTGCCAGGACCTCCGTCCAGACCGCGCCGTTCTCAGTCTCCCAGACGCCGCCGTTCACGGAATACATTTTCCCATCGCGGGTCGGCAGGATGTTCCTCCCAATCCAGTCGCCCTCCCCTGCCGTCTTCGTCCAGTTCTCCCCGTCGCTCGACCGCCAGACGCCGCCCTGCCCGCCATATCCCATGGAAACCCACATTTTCCCCTGATACACGCCGACCGCAATCGTTCGGGCTGGCGGCCATGGAGCCGACGGAGTCGCCAACACCCAGTCTTTCCCAAGTTCGGCGTGCGCAATCCCCCCGCAGGCCAGCAACGCCAAGGCCATGACCAACGGTTTCTTTTTCATTGTGACACCCCTTTCGTAGTGGTTGTCTTTTACCAGATCGGCCCCGAGCCTGTCTATATTTTTTTTTCCAAAAAACATAAAAAAATATGTTGACATGCCGCATAAGGCCGGGTATTCTCCGCCCGTTGGTATCGAAAAACCCCTTGATTGCGGGCTTAAATGACCCTCGAAACGACAGAACTCGCCGCCGAACTCAGAATCAACTCTGAATCGCTCGACCTGCTCCGGCGGGCGATCCTGGCCTCGATGCAGCAGTTTTACCGCGTCGCGGAGCTGTCGAAGCGCTGGGCCGTCTCGGATCACACCGCAAAACGGTATCTGCGCGAGCACGGAATCACAGCCGAACGCGGCGAACGCATCCGCGTCCCGTTGCGAACCGTTTTCGAAATCGACGCGCGCCTTGAGCGCGAAGCAATGAACACCCCTCCTCCCGGCCGATCCCTCTCCTTACCCAAATTGCCCCGCAGGTCCCAACCACGACAGGCCGGGAACACCCCCACGGGCGGGGGCCGACGGCTTCGGCCGCAAACCAAAACGGCCCCCGCTCCCACCTTCACGAAAGAGGCAACGAGCGAATGATTGCGAGGAAAGTTTATACGGGCACGATCAAACTTGACCCGGAAGGGCGGGCGCTCGCGAAACGCATCGAGAAGGCTATTGACGCACTTCGGCCAGCGGGCCAACCGGCCAACCGCAGCGCCTTTATAGTTCGGGCGCTCGATGCGTACTCGCGCGACGTGCTGCAACCGGCCCCAATCTGGTCGGAGCAACCGAAATGACCGACACGCCCACACCTATTCCTCGCCGGTGTGCGATTGACTTCCGGTCCCGCCGAGACGAAATCGCGGCGCGGCTTCTGGCGGGACTCAATTGGGGCGAGATTGATCCGGGCCACTACGTCGGAACGATTAAGGATGTTGTCGGAATGACCGACGCATTGATTGCGAGACTCGACGCAACGGAGCAACCGAAATGACCGACACGCCCACACCTATTCCTCGCCGGTGTGCGATTGACTCCCGGTCGAGTGTTGACGGGCGGCCAGTGCGCCACGTGTGGCAAGACATCAATCACGACATGGCCGAATGGGAGGAATGGCGCGTTCCCCTTGACGACGGAAACCGGATGCAGCGCCTACGCTCGGCTCTTGAGGCGTGGCTCGACGGAGGCTTCTTCGAGGGGGCCGTAGGGATCTTTGGCGACCGGTTCGGCGTTGACGATAGCGACGCCACCGAAATGGGTGAGCGCGTAATCCGAGAGTGGTACGGGAAACCGGAGGCGGCGAAATGAACCGATTGGAATTGTTGGACAGTCTTGAGCGCAAGATTAACACCCTAAGCAAGGGGCTACACGAGCCGAAACGCGCCGTGAAAGACAACGCGCTGGCGGACATCGATGCTTTGCGGCGCGAACTCTCGCCCGGCTGGTTTGCGCGGATACTGAGGTGGTGGGGATGAAACTCGACTGGCGCATTGTGGTTTCAATGATAGTTATAGGCGTGGTGTTTTTCGCCCTTGAATACTTGTGGAGAGACTAGAGCAAATGAAACTTGATTGGACATACTGGCCCTTGCTCGTTCTGCCAACCGTGTTTTGGCTCGCGCTCTTCTCTTGCGCCAACCCGCCGAAGCCCGAGCCGCTGTTTCCGAAAGTTATCGTGCATGACTGGACCGAGGTTGACGACATTGGCCCGCTTCCGTGGCCGGAAGGGGAATAGAAATGGGACAAGATTTCATGCTCTACTATGACCCGCCTGAGCGGAAGCCTGCGTACAACGCCGAAGTCTGGCGTTTGCAGGGTGAGATTGTCGAGCAGCACGCAACGATCAAAAGTTTGATGGCGGCGTTGGAAGGCGCTATCGAGGGGTGTCCGAATTGTGGCGGTGCAGGCCACGAGTGGGCTCGATCAGATGATGGAGAAATGAAGGTTGGGTGTCCGGACTGTTACGAGTGGCGGGCCGTCGTCGCCAAGGCGAAAGGGGAATGCAAATGATTACGTATGAGCAGCTAGTGGCCGTGTGGAACGGCATGTGTTTTACTTCTACTGGAGTGGACAATGACGGAAACGAATTAGGGAATCTGACGGCGTTCGGCAATACAATCGCCCTCCTTGGGGGGGATGCGGCCGACCTGGCCAAAACCCGCGACGCGCTGTTGGCTATGGCCAAGGCTATCGACGATGTGTTGCCGGAATCCAAGCGCGCTATGGATGTGCTAAGCCTGGGGAAAGCGAAAGGGGAAACGGAATGAGCGGAGGACATTTTGACCGAGCAGAAGGAATGATGGTTGTTATCGCGGAGAAGATAGAGGCCGAAATCGCGCTCCAATCCGAACAGCCGGATGACATTGATCTATATGGCGGATTGACGTTGGAAAGGTTCGCGGAAACCGCCAGGACTTTACGCCGGGCGTATGCCATGGTTCGGCGGATCGACTTCCTACTCTCCTCGGACGATACCGAGGAGACATTTCGCGAAAGATGGGAAGAGGTTCCGTTGGACATGGGGGCGGCAAAGGCCGAACGCGACACAATCGTTTCTGCCACTGGGCAATGGCGGCTTGTTCTACTCGCGGCGCGGGAACAATCTGATCGCGCTGTCAGCGTAATCGACTCATTCAACGCTCGGGCGCAATATCTGAACGAAGAGATCAATAACGGCCGGATCGTGGGGGCCGAAGATGCCTGAGAAAACCGCAGACCTAACCCACGACGATTTTATTGCTGATTGCCGAGTCGCGGGATGTCTGATGCCGCTTCGACAAATAATCGGTGGGTTTCTTGTGGCGCTAAAGTGGTGGGCTATTACAAGGCTGGAGCGGCGACAATGACTGAGAAAACCGACCCGGCGACGGTAGGCGCGGGACTGCATTATGGCCTTTCGTTCGACGCCTACAGAGCCG
>Ga0307376_10003605_pt1 | contig 14454 bp, 7 predicted proteins | sample TR2MG_FD_202536 | JGI IMG/M metagenome (GOLD analysis project Ga0307376, IMG submission 202536) | Soil microbial communities from Risofladan, Vaasa, Finland - TR-2 | ecosystem: Environmental > Terrestrial > Soil > Coastal area > Acid sulfate soil | place: Finland: Risofladan, Vaasa | collected...
TGGAGATAAGGATCTGCCGGTTGCGCCAGTCGGTGATGGCGAGCTGCGCGTTGTGCAGTCGGATGCCGTTGCGGTCGATGCGGACCTGCTTGTTGTTGGAGGCCACCTCGGAGGAGGAGTACCAGGGACGGGTCTTGTTGAAGTGCTCGTCACACTGGACTTCGGTAAGCAGGGTGCCGGGAAGAATCAGGAGGTCAGAGAGGAAGGAATCGGGGATATAAGTGGCCGGGGTATCGTTGTAGTCTCCCACCCTAAGGAGCGGGAACGTACTGGTCATCACATCTGGTGCCGCGCCCCAGTCCTTATCAGAACTGATTGTGCTGCCGGCATAAACCTTGAACATCGAGCCAGTCTGCCCAGCATCCGGGTCGAATGCCAGCGCGACCATGATCCACTGATTGAGAAGTGCTGCGGAGTTAAGCACGGGGCCATTGAGCGTGCGTGCTGTTCCTCCATCTTGCCAAGCAGCAAAGATCAGATCCGATCCGGGGTTCCACTGAATGTAGTATCTATGAGTCGCGTCGACGAACCATGATAGGAACACGGGCCAACCGGCCGTGTCATAATTGAACCACGGTCTAAGCCAGAATAGTATTGTATGCTTTCTCGGCATGGCCAAGGGATAGTTGAGATCGCCCACGACTCGCGTAGTGGGAGTATAGGGAGTCGGGTACACAGAATCCTCAGCCTGAATAGCGGTGATATAGGAGTATGTCCCGTTAGTGTCAATCTCGATCCGTAGACTATTGGTTTCTGCGGCAGTCACAGAAGTAGTGGCACAAGCGATCCAGAGAATATCATCTGAAAGCCAGAAAGCGGAAGCACCTCCCGTTGTTGCGGTAATATTCTTCGTCGCCCAGGTAACAACAATTCGCAATCGGTCAGCCGCCACGCCGGAAGTCTGCCGCAACACAAGGGTCGTTGTGGTATCCGTTCCTCGGCGCAGAAAACACTGGATGGATTTTACCGCATTCCCGGTGAAAGTAATGGTCTGCGAACTATACCCATCTGCGGCTGTAGCCAAAAGTTTGGAGAACCGTTTTCCGTCGATATAGTAATCCGATAAAGTGGGGGTAATATTTGTCTCGGCCCACGCTGCGCCGGTCATATCTTCCGGGGCTGTTACCAGATTCGTCGTAGCCTTGAACAATCCCACCGCTCCCTGTTTGCCGGTGGGCTTGTATCCCACATCGTAGTCCTCGCCTTCCCAGGAGAACAGGGGCGTGAGGCCAGCCGTTACATGGTCGATATCGGCCTCATTATTCAGCGTGCCGAGGGCAGCGCCGTCCCAGGTCCAGAACTCGGCGGAATGGATTAGGGAGTCGGCATGCGCGGCTCCATTCTCTTCTCCCAAGGATAATGTTGCGAAGGAACTGGCCAGCGCGTCTGGTGCTCCAGTCCAGGAAGTGTCTTCGGCTTGTTTTGCTCCTGCAACGATCGCGAAGAAGCGGTTGTTTCCGGTTTGGGTTGTCAGATCTACGGAGCCGAAAAGGACGATCTCCGAGTTGATATCGTCGTAGGAAGTGCCATTGTCAAACTGTTCGGTCGATAAATAGCGCTCCACTCCTCCCCCGTCTTGCCAACAAACATTAAGTGTGTCGGGTCCGGTCCCGTAGAAGATAAGAAGTCTATGCGTGGCATCAATATACCACTCCGCAATCCGGTGATATGTCGCGGTGTTGTAAGTAAACCACGGCCGCAGTTTGATCTTGAACACGAGCTTCGAGGGCATCGTCACGGCATAGTCCAGCGCCTTGTTGACCGGCCTCACCTGCGTGGGCCAGCGGAACTTGTCGATGTAGGGAGAGGGATAAATAGCGTCTTCTGCTTGCGCTGCGGTGTAGTAAGTATATGTACCGTTTGTCAGAGCATAACATCGAAATTGATTCGTGTTCGCAGCAGTTACCGAAATAGAAATCAATGACAACCAAAGAGTATCATCATCAATCCATTCAAAATCATGGAGTGTTCCGGCCACCATGGAAATAGTCTGAGTCGAAAAGGTGATATTCGCATAGGCGCGGCTCGCTGGGGCGGTTGCATCATATAAAACAAAACGCGCCGTATCATCATTACCTTTACGAATAATGACCTGGACCGATTTAACGCCATCTCCGGGAAATGTTACAACTTGATGGGTATAGGAAGTTCCAGCGGTTGCCAATAATTGGGTCAATCGCTTGTTTCGTACATATAGATCTGACAAAGAACGGGTGGTGGTTACCGCCGTCCAGTTTGCGGTTGTCAGGTTTTCGGGGTCCGTAACAAGATTCGTCCGGGTCGCAAAGATCGCCTCACTCTGTCCGTACAGGCGTGGTGCCCAAGGATGCGGGTACTCCTTCAGCGCTTCGTCAATCGAGGTCGCGGGGGCGTACACGATCTCCCTGCCCGACGCGGGTAGAACACCCGTGTTCGACACGCAATCCGGTTGCGAGAGGTCGAATAGGTGAGCATCCGCGTCCATCGGATCGGCATTTTCATACACCGGCACCAGCCCCGTATCCGACCCGAAAGAAAGCTCGCGGGCCTTGATGCTCCCCACTTCCAACTTATTCCCGGTGATGCTATTGGCCAGCACATCCCCATTGTCCACCAGTGAGGTGGTAGCCGAAGAAGCCGCACTCCAGGCGCTCACCACATCGGAAAAGGTACGTTGCCGCACCCGGTAGTACAGCGTCACCGCCGCCGGTTCTTCGACTGTGCCATCGAAGGGGATCGGAGTGTGCACAAACATCGGGCCTTCCACGTCCGTGTCTGCGTTCAGCGTGCCTTTCCAGTCTGTGCCATCCGATTTCAGCGAGTACCAATCCGCCTGGTTGGAGCTCACCTGCCATTCGTAGTGACTGAAGTTCTGCAGGTTGTACTGCACAGCGCACTGGAGGATGATGCCCTTATAGGCCCCTTCGCATCGGGTAATGGTCAACGGAACGGGTGTGGTGGTGTTCGCGCTCAACACGGCAATACTGGAAGCCAAATCACTGATGGTCGGTCCCAACAGCCGGCCGCGGATCTCCAGATCCCCCGCAACCTGCTCGTAGCCGGAAGAAGAGATTCTCTTGTGTATATCTCGACGGATGCGGCGACTCATTCTTTCTTCCCCCCGACCAACTCCCAGGGATCTCCGGTTTCGATCAGGTGAATGATCCGCCCGGCGGCCACCCCCGGCAGGCCCAGGGCCTTCATCAGCTCGGGAGTGATGTTGAGGAAACTGTCGGCCCAGTCCTGCAAGTCTCCTCCGCGGCTGGCTCGCTTGCGGCCTTCCTTGAACAGGCTTGAAGCGATGCCCAGAAGGTTCACCCCTCGCCCGCTCCACCAGTAGCCCTGCAGGCCGGTAAGAATATCATCCCCCACGAGCGGGATCCCGGAGATGAATTGCCCCACCAGGTCTAACACCCACTCTCCTGCATCGTCGGGCAACCGCTTGCGCCCGATCGTGCCGATGGCGATGCCTGTCAGGGCCAGAGCCGTCGCGTCGGCCAAGGCGTGAAGCACCTTGCCCTGCCGGATATCCATCGGAATGTCCGCGGTGGTCATGTTCCAAATCTGGTTCAATTGCCTTGTGAACATGAGAAACATCTGCGCCCCGCGGTCGTGGTACATCAGCGGCACGTCCTTGAGCCGGCCAGAGGGTTGAGTGCGCAGGGTGGATTTCTGCGCGGCCTGGATTGCCTCCTGCTCGCTCATCTTGTCCGCGACGATGCTCTTGTCATACACGGCTTTCCAGCCGATGAGCCGCGTCCACATGTCGACCCACTGCATCGGCTTCATCCCGATCTTGGCTACCACGCGCTGAAACTCTGCGAGGGGCCCAGCACCGTAACGGGAGCGGATAGATTCCAGGATCGGGTCCATACTGACATGCTTTACCTGCGGATCCCGGGAAGTCACAAAGTCATAGAGTTGCTTCGGATGTCTTGCCCACTGAGCGGCGGCGCTCATCATGTGCAGCGGTCCTGCGTCAGCCATATACAGCAGGGGTCCGGTTAAGTTATTCAACACGCTGTTGATATTGAAGGCCAGGGCGCCCAGGACGAAATTATTGCGCAGCGCGTCAATCAGCGGCACCCGCAGATCGTTTGCCTTGAAGGCCCCCGGGTTGGCAACCTCGTTAATGTACGTGCTGATTGCTTTCTGCCACTCGCGCCCGAACTTCAAGCTGATGGTTTCCACCAAGGCCTTGTCCCGGGTGAAGATGTTCTGAAGCCGCTTCGCCAGCTTCCAGTGGGAAATGTAGTGTTCCTGTTTCTCAATCTGCTCAAAGAAGATGGCGGTGGCCCCCAGGCGCATCGGGCGGCGATGTTCGTCGGCGATATTCATGCGTTCGATTAGAAAGCCTTTCCCCGGGTAGCCCCTGCGGGCGCCGGCCCGAGTCGTAAGGTCAGATTGAATCTCCTGGCTGATGGCTTCATAGGTGCCTTCCCTGGCCCGGATCGGGAAATAGTTCTCGACCTTCGCGGGGCTTTGGTTGCTGTCCTCGATGTAGGCTTTGTTCAACCGCTCGAAGTTATCGCCCGCGAATACGGAAAGCATGTAGTCGCCCCATGCCTTTTGTTCTTTGCTCAGCTGCCCGACCAGCTCCGCCACCTCAACCGCACTGACGTTGTTCCCGTGGATCAGAGTTGCCCGCTCGTCCTCGTTTTTGATGGCCAAGTACATATGAATGACTTGATCCACCGTGAAGCGCATCCCGTCCTTGGTTTGCAATTCCTTCGACAGGTCCCGGGGATGGATGCCCAGCTTTTTCAACTTCGCCTTGGCCGGCTCCGCGATCTTGTCCACAGCCCGCAGTTCCGTGTCCAAGGTCTTGTTGACTTCATCTGTCAACCACTTCTCTGCGGTCGGCCCCAGCTTGCGGGCCAATCGTAGCATGTTGAGGCTGTAGGCCTGCACGAAGCGCCCGGCCCCGCCCTTCATCTGTTTTTCCGCGGTTACCGAGCCCTTGGCCCGGGTCGGCTCGAAAGGCTGAATGCCGAGAAGGTCCTGCTTGATGCCCTCCTGGGCCTTGGCTATTTTCTTCTTCTCCTCCAACAGAGCGAGGGTCCGTTTCGTGCGCCCCACTTGGCGCAGGTCCCGGATCTTCTTGTCCAGGGCCTCCAGCTCCCCGTAACTCATCGCACCGATGAATTGCTTATCAAGAAACTTCCTTGTGCCCTCCGTAATGGGTTCGTCAGGGTGGGCCTCGTAATAGCGGCGCATGCGCTCCTGAGTCTTCACTATGCGCTTCCCAGGGCGGGCATCGATCATCTCCTGAATCTGCTCGATCTGGATCGCCTCTTCATAGTTGACCGCGCCGGAGGGCGGCTTGAGGGCAGCATGGACGATCTGCGAAATCCGCTTTCGCACCGGCTCCAGGTCCTTGTTGTCCTTTTGCCGCAGCACGTCAGCCACATTCAGGGGTCGATATTTCTTCAGGCCCTCCCCCGGCTGCTTGGGTAGGCGGGCTTTCAGGCCGGCCTCGTACAGCCGGGCTCGCTCATAGTCGGCCTGCTCCTCCGGCAGGGCCCGCTGGAAGGCCTCCTGCCAACGCTTCGGCTGGGTAGCCATCTTGCGCACGAGCTCGCCGAAGTGCTCATCGGTCAAGCTGCCTTCGGCGCTGATGCGCTGGTAGATCGGCGCCAGCATCTTCAGGGCCTCCGGGGGCACTGCGGGATTGGACACCGCGTCCATGACCTGAGTTTCCACGTCCTCCTTGCTCAGACCCTCCAGGAAGCGCTGGGCTTCCTCCTCAGCGGGAGTCGGTGGGGTTTCCTCAAACGCTTTACGGTAGACTTCGGCCGGCTTCTCCTGGCCGGGTAGTTCGGTTGCCTTCTGCTCGCGGATGAAGTCCTCGGCGTTCTCTACCCCAGCCTGGCGGGCAAGGTGGACTTCCTCCTGGATTTCCTTCGCCTCCGTCTCCTCCAACCCGCTGGCGATCACGCGCAGGGCCTCGGCTTCCGCCTCCGGGGTTTCAGCCTTCACTCCGGGGGCTACCTCAACCGGGGCGAGCTCCGCTTCCCGCTCCAGGGCATCCGCGGTCTGGACGGCGCGCACTACCTCCTCCGGAGTGCTCGCTTCGCTCTGAATCACCGCGTCCAGTTTAGCCGCGGTCTGCGCCACCCTCTTGGTGGTCAACTCCCCGGGCTGGCGCATCAGGGCGCGGGCTTCGCTCACCGCCTGGTCGGTGGGGCTCACGACCACGGGGGCGGAAGGCTCGGCCTCTGCCTTCATCACCTTGCCCCCGGTGGCCACCGTCCGGGCCACGGCGCCAGGCAACTGCAGCACGCCGAATCCCAGGGCGCTATCGATCGCGGTCTCTTTCAGCCGGTCCACGATCTGACTGATTTCCGCAGGCTCTAACGACTGCCGCTCCACTCCCACCCCGCCGATGATGTTCGGCGTCCGAAGCGCGTTGGTCATCTGTTTGCCCAGCTCCTCGGCTGCGATGTTCACGCTTTCCTGCGCCAGCTCCTGCAAAGTTTCGACGGCGATGTGTTTGCCCATACTGAGCGCCGTACGAGCCAGGGTCCGGAGCACGCCTTTCTTGACTAACTCTCTTGTCGTGCCTCGAACTACCCGGCGCAACACATCGCTTGCCCCGGGAAAGCTCTTGAGCAGGTCCCCGACCTGCACTACCTCCAGAAGGCTGTTGATCACCCCGACTCCCAAGGACGCGGCGGCAGCTACTTGCGGGTCGATGTCCTCCTTGAGCATCTCCACCATGGCCAAGCCCGCCTCGACCTTCATGATGTGCTGGGCGCCGCCTACTGCCGTACCGATACCGAAGCCCAAGGCAGCCGCCCCCGGGACCGTCACCACTTCCTCCGGCATGCCCACCTGCGGGCCCGCCTGGCCCAGCAGCGCAGCCATCCCGGCGGCCCCGGCGCCCGTGGCAAGGCCCATCCGCCCGCCCTTCTCCAGGCCCTTCAACATGATGGGCAACATGCGGCTTGTGCTCGTCAGGGCTCGCCAGAGGAGACCTTGCTTTTTGGGGTCCAGCTCCGGCCGCTCCTTCTCGATCTTCGCCGCCAGTTCGTCCAGCTCGCGCACCCTGGCCTCTGCGGCGGCCCGCTTGGCCGGGTCCTTGCTGCCGAGGCTCAAGGTAGCTGCCATCCGCTCGTACATGATGTAGCCGAGGTTTAGGTCAATCCAGCCAGATTGCCAACCGGCCTCAACTTCCTTCAACCCTTTCTGCCACTTCGCGTCCCCGCGAACGCTGGCCTTGTGGAAAGCCTCATCCCAGGGCAGACCGACCGCCTCGTGCAACGCGGTTGCCTGTTGAAGCATCTGGCGCGTTCGCTCGGGATCCGGGGCACGGTCAATGACCTGTTGCGCTTGTGTTTCAAAATCGGACTCAACAGGCGGTAGCACAACAGCCGGTTCCATCTCGAAGTCGGGATTCTCCAAGATCGTAGTGCGGGACTTTTTGTCGGAAGGCACCTCGAAGTCGCTCACTTCCACTCCCAGGCAATCACATCAAAGGCCCCAGTCTCCGGATTCTGCGTATAGACCGTGGGGACGTAGGTTCCATTCTTCACTTGATATCGCACTTGATAGAGAACTCCCTGTGTCCCAGTGCCGGACATCAAGAGTTTCCCGGTGGCTCCCTTGGCGATGGGTTTCGTGGAGTAGATCATATCCCCCGAAGTGAGGCGGGTAGTGAACTCGGCTTTGAGTCCTGCTTTATTCAGAGTATCTTTTTCTAATGCCTCAGCCTTGGCCCGTACCTTCTGCGGGAATTGCGCGGCGGCCTCCCCGGTGAGTTGTCCCTGTTCCCGCAGGTACTCTTGCACCGTGGCTTCCCGGTACTTGCCTCGGATTTCGCCTGTGGCAAATCCGATATCTTCGCCCGTGGTCTGTTTGACAATCCCCTCCAGGTCCTTGACGGCTTTTTTGTTCAGAAAGCTTTCCACGGCTCTGTCAATTTCCGGCTTGGTAATCCCGGGCTTTTCAAAGAGTTTGATCATCTCATTCCGGGCGTTGTATAATTCCAGCGCGAGTGCTTTTTTCGCCGCCGTGCCTAAATTCGGATTCGCCATCGAAATCTTATAGGTATCGTTGATAGCGTCCATCGCTTCCTTGCGTGCCGGGTCTTCGTTGTAGGGGTCAATCCAGCCGCGCAATTTCTTTGCATCCTCCGCCGATAGTCCCGCGCCGGGTTTCGCGTGATCATCTATCCACTTCTGCTTCGCGGCTACGCTCATATTGGGATGAAACGCGATATCATACCCTGCGAGCAGCACATCCTCCCGGGTTGAACCTAACCCGTTCTCGTGTGACTTCTGCAATTCGTTGCGTTTAGAGAGAAGAGCCTGGTGTTTCTCAGGATCTTTGACCGTCTCATCAATTTCCCGAATCGTTACCTCAAGCCCCGGGTTCTTATTCCGATCTGCGGCTTCGTACATCCGGGAGTACAGGGAACTGACCACATCTTCCGCACCCTCCGCACCAGCCTTCTTTATGCGATCCCGCTTCTCCCTTATCCATTCAGACCAAGTATGTTTCTGTGTTCCTCTCATGAGAGTATTGGATTCAAGTTCCTTCTTCAGCGCATCCAATTCTCCCACCGTCCCCGCACTCACGAACTTGTCGGAGAATTGCGTATCCTGCGCTTTCGCCAGCTCTTCCAAGTATTTAGTGTATTTCCCTTTCGCATCTTGAAACACCTTTTCCCGCATCCCGGGATCTGCATCCCAAAACGGAGTGTTATTTTCAATCCAAGCAGTTCCGGCTTCGATCCCATCATCCACTCCACCCGCCTCCATCGCCTCCAGCGTCTTTGCGTAACTCCAGGCGTACTGCGCCTGTTTCTGCACAGCGCCAAGATATTCCTGGGCCTCCGTCTCCTTCATCTGCCCGGCTTGCATCATCTGCGTGGTCTGAAGGCCGATCCGTCGTGCCACTTCCTCCCAGCCCAAATCCTTGACCTGGGCCATCGTCGCCTTCGTCAGATTCGCCAGCCCCGCCAAGGCGTGGTCTTGCGAGGCGACTTTCCAGTCATTCAGAAGTCGAACGGACTGCTGGGCGGAACCTACCGCCAGATGCTGGAGCAACTCCTCCCGCGCGCGCTTGTTGCGCACGGTACGGTTGATGTTATCCGCCATCGCCTGGACCGCCTTGTTGTGGCGTTCCAGCACGTCTTCATGGGTGACTTGTCCCAAGGGCTTCTTGATCGGCGCCATGATCGCTGGAGGAAGCCCCCGCATGCCTTCCGGGGTTTCGGGGGTGATCTCAAAGGGGGTTTGGGTGAAGTCCTGCTGTTCCTTCGGCCAGAACTCCATCTGCGTAGCCAGCCCGGAGTTGACCTCGCTCACCCGTTCTCTTTCGAAGGCGACCGATAGAATCTGGGCGAGTACGCCCGCCCATTGCGAGCCCCTTTGGCCGGCAGCTTTGGCTTTTTGGTTATAGGCATTCGCCCGGGCGAAGGCCACATCCGAAGGTCGCAATTCTATCGGCATTAGGTTCCCCTTATAGGAAAGCCAGCATGAGTTTTGCCACGTCCGTGGAGGGGGAATAGAAACTGGAGGTTAGTTCTGCCATGCCCCCCAGCCGTATATTCTCCAGATATTGCTGCGCGTTCCCCTGGAGTTCCGTGAGCTTGCGTTGCTGTTCGGTGATCTGCTGGTTGTAGCCCAGGGTCAGGAGGGTTTTCTGTTCTGCCTGCCCCTTGAGCTGTCCCGACAGCTGCAGCCCCCCGATTTTCATCGCGGCTTCCCCTGCCTCGGCGGTACGCTGCGCCCCGGCATAGGCAATATCCACGTCCTGCTGCGCGGCGGCCAGCGCCGACCCGGAAGCCCTTACCCCACTGGCCCCGATACGGGATTCGGCAGCCGAGGCGGTCTGCTCGACTTCCCTCATGGCCTTCTGGCTTTCAAAGGCGGCCTGCGCCCCACGTTCAGTGAGCGCGGCGATCCCCAGTTCCCGAGTGCGCCCGATCTCGGAAGCGGCTACGGTTTCTCGCGCGGTCAGCTGTTCTTGCAACCGCTCAATCTCCTTGGTGTAGTCGGTTTTCGCTTCCTCAATTTTAAGCTCCATGCCCTTCATCGTGGCCTTTTGAGCCTTATACTCCATGATATTTTCCTGGATTTGTCCCATCTTATTCCTCTTTTACGAGGGCATACAACATTTCATCCTCCCCGTGTGCTCCGTGCCGGTGCATCAGGCCCTCGGCGCGGAATCCGAAATGCTCCACCAGTCGCACCGCCTCCGGCCATTGCGGGTCCACGGTCGCCTGGACACGGTGATGCCACTGCAGCCATCCGGCCAAGATGTTCCTCCAAGCCACCAGAATGTAGGGGTATTCCCGGGCCAGGGGCGAAACCACCAACCACAGTTCCCCTACCCCCGACCACACCCGATGCAGTCCCCCACAGGCCACAATCCGGCCTTCGGGATCTACCGCCGTATAGCAGAGTCCCAGCTTGTGAAATAGCGCATGCCGCGCCAGTGGTTGCCCAAGGCGATGACGCATTTCCTGTTCGGACACATCGATAGCCAGATAGTCCAACGGCTCATAATCGCGGAGTTTCAGCTTGGTCATCCTTCCTCGACCTCTGGTAACAGGGAGAGAATCGTGGTCTTTTTCCGTAGATCCTGTACGATCCACAGATACCCTTCCTTGCTCCACTGACTCTGGAAGGGAATCCGAACATCTCCCGAGTACTCGGCGGTCCATTCGGCATCCCCGGCGTAATTGGCCGCCTCTAGGTTCAGCGTTTGGGAGTAACTGGCCTTGAAGGGAAGTGAACTCAAGACGCGGGCGCTTACTGCCATAATCCGTTTGAGATGGCTTTGACCGGAGGCCCCGCTTTGCATGGAGGTCTGGAGCGGCAAGGATTGCAGGCTACAGGTGTAGGGAAGCCCCAGCCACATCGGGTGGCCTACTTCCGCGGCGGTAGCCATCGATCCCCCGGACACCGTTCCGGTTCGCCAGGTGCCAGCGGTCACATCGTAGATCCATACGGTTTCCCCGTTGAATCTCGCCAGGCCCGTGGTTGGATTCACCGCGGAGGCCACGTAGTAGTAGCTGTCCACCATCTGCAGGCCCGTCTCCCACAACCCCTCCAACCGCTCAAAGCAGTAGCGGGAGTTCCGCAGAACCTCGATGTAGATATCATCATCGGTTGTCCCCGGCACCACGCATACGCTCTGAATGGTTCCATCTGTGACAATCCAGAACCAGGCGGTAATCCTGTATTTCGGCGAATACAGCAGGCAGGCCAGTTTGCCGTTGGTCACTCCCAGCCACATGGGTTGCGGCATCGACACGAAATCCATCTGACTGCAGCCGGCGGCCAGCATGTGTTCTGCCACATAGGTCAGGTCAGTGGAATTGAGCTCCGCGTTCTCGGTGTTGTAGGCATACTCCCACAGGAAGGCTTTGGTGGAAGTCCCTTGCAGGAACATCGGATGCTGGCCCACGACAAGGGCCTGCTGGTAGGTCCCTCCCATGCGCGAACGGATATGCACGCACTCTTCTACGTTGGTCGCGGTGATGTCCTTGGTGGCCACCCATTCGGAAGTTCCGGTACCGATCAGCAGGTGGTCTGCCGCGCACATCCAGTAAATCGTTTCATCATTTTCGGAGGCAAGGCTAAACTCGATGGCGTTCCCATCCCCTATTACCGTCTGCGTGTAGGTCACGGTCTGGGTTTCCGGAACCTCGGGATCCACCCAGGAGGCCGCTGGGACCAACTCTATGCCCGTATAGGTGTAGATGCTGAAAAAGTCAAACCGCCCGAACTCATAGGGCATGGAAGCCCAGGCGGTATCCGGGTGATTGGCTGCTCCGGCAAACCACAGTCGCCCGTTGAAATAGGATACACTGGAAGGATAATCCCCGGCCTGGCTGAAAGGCTTGGTGAACTGCCAGGACCAGTGCGCGGTCCCATCGGTGATATCGTCGGCTTCCGTGGTCGGTCCAGTGGCCGCCGCAGAGGTCCCAGCGGTGATACAGATATAGATCTTGCTTGGCGTGCCATTGGTGATGACCTCGCCTTCCGCATAGGCATGTAGCGCCTGCCAGGCGTCCATATCGGTTCCGAAGGTGATTGTTAGATTGGCCAAACTGAAGGCAGAGGCCCCTCCCCAAGTCAGCACGGCGATGGGGTAACTGGGATGGACCAGATACAGCGCGTTGTTGATTTTCGTGTAACGGATATTCGGGATATGCGCCAGCGTGTAGGTGGTGACGATCGGGTTGGCGGGGGTAATAGTCAATAGGGTATCGCCCTGCCAAACCCGGATTGCCAGCGCGGTCAACTCTACCTCGAATGCTGAAGAGCCTACAACAAAGGGGATGTAGCGGGCCTGCACGTTGCCTTGGGTTTCCCCCAGGTATTTGCTGGGGGGCCGGGTGGTGATTCCGCCTTGCGTGAAGGGAACCCAGTTCTCCAGCTTGGTCAGGCCCCGATGGTAGATCTCCAGATCGAAGCGGCCATAAAAGCGACTTGAAACTTCTCCTGCGCTGAAGTCCGTAAGTAGGACTCTTTGCGTGCTCATTCCGAAATCCTATTGCCTTTCTGGTGATTCTCTTTTGCCCACATCGGCTGAAGATTCGTCCAGTGACTAGCAACCATCAATAGTTCCGGCATTTCTTTAACCGGGAAAAGGGATATCGGAATGATATGATCAACTTCCCAATCTCCATAATTGTCCCAAGTCATTCCGGGTTTGAATTGTTCCTCAAGATGATTGCGGAGAAATCCCGGGGTGCAACCAACATACACCTTGCCCCGAGAACTCTTTTTGACTCCGACTCCATCCAAGAGGCGATGAATAGCGTTGGTCATTATCATTTTTTCAGGATGCCGGAGGGAATATCTCTTGCGCTTCGCTCGTAGTTTTTCTGGATTTGCGGCTGTCCATCTTCGCCTGTATTCCCTTCTTTTCTCCGGATTAGAAGCATGAAACTTCTGTATGTTTTTTTTGATTTGCTCCTGGTGCCCGGGCGCATAGAGTCGCGCATATGCCTTAGCTTTTTCTAGGAGCATCTCTCGATGTCCTGCATAGTAGTTCTTTCTTCTCGCTCTTCTCTCGTCAAGATGCGCATTATCATATTTGCTGACAGACTCTCTGCGTTTTTCGGGATGCGCCAAAGCCCATGCACGGGTTCTCGCCAAAACGGCATCCCTGTGTTCCAGATAATAGCTGTGGTGACGATCTCGTTCTTTCTGGTCGTCTCTCACACGTCCTCCCAGGATACGACTTCGCTGACCGCCTCCTGCCCTTCATTCATGGCCACGTTTCGGGCCAAGGCATATTGATTGGCGAGGGCGCCGAACAGCCTATCGCTCAGGCTCTCTTTGCCGGTGATGTCATGGGCGATTTCCGCCGCAATCCGCAGGGCCACCGTGGCCTGCAGCAGGGGATCCCATTCTCTCGGGTCGGCCCGGTACACATACTTCAGGTAGCTGGACACCTGGTCGGTGTATAGAAACTTGTCCTCGATGAGATACTGCACACCCTGGTCCCATTCTTTAGCCGCCGCCTGATTGGGAACCTTCAGCGCCCGCAGGCAGTCATAGGGCACCACATACTGGTAGGCGTACTGAGTACGGTTGGCGCGGATGGTGCCGTAGTAGGCCCAGTGCACCGTGCCATCGGTGATGTCTGCCGTGATCCCGGTGGGCGGGGTGGCCGCCGCCGTGGTTCCCGCGGTGATGCAGCGATAGACCTTGCCCGTGTCGTAGCTCACCATGTCACCGACGACATAGGCGGTGAGCACGATATGGCACCAGTTGTTAGCGGCGGTGGAGGCCTCGACATAGTTCCAGTAACAGGTGCCGTCCGTGATTGATGCGCCCGTCCCCGTGGGTCCGGTAGCCGCAGCGGATTTCCCTTCTACAATACACTGGTAGGTTTTGGCGGTGTCGTTAGTGACTCGCTCCCCGATTCCGTAATGATGAAGTGCGGTCCAAGGGGTAGCCTGTTCGCCGCAGTCATAGAGCCAATCCCGCTTCAGGGAGCAGGTCCAGGGCGCAGAGCGCAGGACCTCATCCAGGCACAGCGAATACGCGGCCAGGGCGCGCTTGGCCCCGCGGGCGGTATCCGCAGTCGTGAGCGCGGGCACCTCGCCGATGTAGGCCAGCGCGCGGTTTACGATCTCCAGCTGGGTCATTTACTGCGCCGCCTTTCCTCTCAAATATTCGGCCGCACGCTCTAATCGTTTTGGGTTTTCATCAAAGCGGCCCACAGCCGTGTTGCACTTGCTGCACAGCAAGCCACGGATACATTTGCCACAGGTTATTTCACCCGGACAACAGGAATGATCATGATCTACAACTAGCTTCAACCCCGTTCGCCCGCATATAGCACAAGCGCCATTTTGTGAAAGGAATAGATCCTTATAACCCGCGAGGGTCATTCCATAGTGATATTTCAATGCCCGGTTACGGTCCCGGCCTGGATTGCGGGCTTTGCCGTTATGGTTCCATTCCAGTCGTTTGCTGCGGTACTTTTCTGGATCGTTCATTTTAT
>Ga0307376_10003606_pt1 | contig 14453 bp, 11 predicted proteins | sample TR2MG_FD_202536 | JGI IMG/M metagenome (GOLD analysis project Ga0307376, IMG submission 202536) | Soil microbial communities from Risofladan, Vaasa, Finland - TR-2 | ecosystem: Environmental > Terrestrial > Soil > Coastal area > Acid sulfate soil | place: Finland: Risofladan, Vaasa | collected...
CGCTGACCGCACTTGCACCGGCCGCTTTTCTTGGGTTCACGGCGCAGATTCGCGCCCCGCGTTCGGCGAGCTGAGCACGATAGAAACTGCTCAGGACATCCGACTCGTCACTGTCAACAATGTACAGGTCATAGTGTTCAGATCTCGCAGTGTGCTCGAGCGCGGCGACGGTGTCGGCGGATACAGATCCTGAGTTCCTTCCGTTCTGGGCAAGAACCTGCAGCGCGGATGACTCGGCAAAGAGCACACGCTTTGCCTGACGAGCCAACGCCTCTTCAGAGGCTCTTTGCGCCCTCAATACATCCTGCAGGTCCTGAGGGCCGATCGGCCGCGTTCGATAGCTGCTGAGGAAGATTCGGTAATCGGCTACGTATAGCGTTTCGAACTGCGCTGCAAGTTCGCGGGCAAGCGTGCTGCTGGCGGCGGACAGTACATTGACCCTCTTCAGGAAGTAGGGTCGTACCGGTTCCGGTATGTGCATCCAATTTCGCATTGGATGATTTCTGATATCGGTAGCGGATACCGGAAACTGTGCACGGGCGGGGTCGACGGGGACAAACGAAGCGCCCAGGTCGCGCGCAAGATCCTCGCCATATGGCTCGGAGGCGAAAACGTAATGAATCGCATCCGGTACATAGGTCCTTATCGTCTTTGCCCAGATGGCCGTCGAGCCGGGCATGTCCTTCTGCGCGGCCGGAATCGCCTCGGTGATGTGGACGATCCGAGCTGCGGGGAAAAGCTGCTTCATCCATTCGAAGCGCAGATCACCCGGTATCGGTTCGTGCGGCAGCGTACACACGAGGACGGTAACATCGGCACAGTAACTCAGAGCGAAGTTAATGAGATACAGGTGTCCCATATGGGGCGGCATGAAACGGCCGATCACCACGCCGCGAGTAGGGGTGCCCATCGATGTTTGCATAACCGGTCAACTATAGTAACATTGTCGAGGTTGCAGCAAGTGCTCTGCGAGACAAACCAGATAGGGGGGGTACCGTGAACGAAGATCGTCCGTATCTTATCGGATTCGACCTCGGAGGAACAAAGATGCTGGGATGCCTGTTTGACCGAAAGCTCGGCATCGTGGCTCGAAGCAAGGAGAGGGTCGGCGACGGTTCGAACGGAGAAGATATGTTCACCCGTATTCTCGCATGCATTCGCTCGCTGGTTGCCGACGCAAAGATCAATCTCGAGCAGGTGGCCGGCGCAGGCGTGGCGATACCGGGTCCCATCGATCGCGCAACAGGGACCGTGCTCGAGACACCGAATCTTGGATTTCGCAACTTTCCGCTGAAGAAACGGCTGGAAAATGAGTTGAAGATTCCGATCGTGCTCGAGAATGACGTGAATGCGGGCACCTACGGTGAGTTCCGGGCTGGCGCCGCAAAGGGCTATAAGCATGTGCTCGGCGTTTTTCCCGGCACCGGCATTGGCGGGGGAATCATTATCGATGGAAGACTTTACCGCGGCGCAACCGGAGGCGCGGGGGAGGTCGGCCACATGATTATTCAGGTGGACGGAAGGTTGTGCGGCTGCGGCCAGTATGGATGCCTCGAGTCGGTCGCATCAAAGACCGCGATGTCCAAGGATGCGCTCATGCTTGCAGCCACCGGGAGTGCGCCTGCTCTGGCAAAACTCGCCGGGAGTGACCTCTCCAAGATGAAGAGCAGCGTCTTTGCAAAGGCGATATCGTCAGGTGACAAATCGGTGGAGAGGGTAGTGCAACGGGCCGCAGAGTTCCTCGGGATAGGGCTCGCGAACCTGGTCAACATATTCAATCCTGAAGCCATAGTCATCGGCGGTGGTCTGGTCGAGCGGTTTGGTAAACCATACCTTGCGACGGCTGATAAGTCCATGCGCGAGCACGCAATGCCCTATCTTGCAAAGGCCGTGAAGCTCCTCGAAGCGCGGCTCGGGGATGATGCGGTTGCAATTGGCGCTGTGCATCTTCTGGTCGAGCAGTTTGCCGAACAGGCCGCGGAGACGGATAAGCAAAAGAAGTAATTTGCCGAAAAGAGAATAGTATTAGTCTATGGAAAAAAAGCGATTTGCTGATCATAAGATCGTCGCGGTGATCGACATTGGCTCGACCGCCATCCGCATGGTAATTGCGGAAATAGATCCATCCGGAGATTGGCGGCGGCTCGACCGAGCGTCAAAACCGCTTCCCCTGGGACGGGACGTCTTCATGTCCGGCTATCTGAGCAGGGAGACGATGCTCGGTGCGGTAAAGACACTCAGCGGTTTCCTGGAAATGTTGTCCGGCTGGCACATCGGCCCGAAGGAAGTCAGGGTCGTCGCCACCAGCGCTATCCGCGAGGCAAAAAACCGCGATACCTTCGTTGACCGGGTCTACATTCGCACCGGACTCCGCATCAACATCATCGAAGGTGTCGAAGAGAATCACCTTACCTATCTTGCAGTTCAGCATGCGGTTACCGACATGAAAGGCCCGTTCTCCCGTTCGAGCTCGCTGATCATCGAAGTCGGAGGTGGTTCCACCGAAGTCATGATGCTCGATCGAGGCAAGATGGTATCCGCCCATTCATTTCGAATCGGCACCGTACGCATCGAGCAGACAGTTCGACCGCGATGGGAGTCGAGTGGCCAGATGGAAGAGTATCTGCGCGAAAACCTTCGCGGAACGCTCGAGATAATGAACACGGAGCTAAAGCTTACTCGTATCCACTATTTTGTGGCTGTCGGCGGGGACGCTCGCCTTGCCGCGGCAAATGCAGGCAGAAAAGAGGCCGAGCACTACTGGGTGATCGAGAAGGATGCATTCTTCAACTTCCTCGCGCAGATGGAGGAGTTGTCAGTCGACCAGATTGTGAACCGACTCTCGGTTACCTACAACGAAGCCGAAGGATTGGTCCCCGCGCTTGTCATCTACCGATTGTTCTTCGAAGCTACAAACGCTGAAAAGCTCGTCGTCCCGGATGTGAGCATCCGGGAAGGCATGCTCGTCAGCTTCGCGCTGGGTACGGCGAAGGACGTCGAGAAACAGCTCTACGGTCAGGTGGTAACGTCGGCCATGAGCCTTGGTCGAAAGTTCCACTACGACGAGAAGCACGCAGTGCACGTGAGCACACTCTCGCTTTCGATCTATGATCAATTCCAGAGCGAACACGGTCTTGACGGGCACGCACGTCTCCTGCTCGAGATATCGGCGATACTCCATGACATCGGCAACTTTGTGCGCGCAAGCGGCCACCACAAACATGGGCAGTACATCGTGGCAAACTCCGAGATATTCGGTCTCTCCCGCGAGGATATCCGCATCATCTCCAATGTGATCCGATATCACCGGAAATCCATGCCTCTGGCGTCGCACACGCAGTTCATATCACTCAGACAGGAACAGCGTCTGATTGTGCTCAAACTCGCGAGTCTTCTCCGCATTGCCGATGCGCTGGATCGTAGCCACCTGCAGCGGGTGCGGACCATCCGAATCGAAGTAAAGGACGCGGATTTTCTGCTACACTGTGAGAATCAGGGCGATATCTCTGTAGAGAGGTATGGCATGCCGTACAAAGCGCAGATGTTTGAGGACGTCTTCGGGTATCACGTCGTTATTACGTAAGGATTCGCGCTATGCAAGAAGAAGTTCGTACCTACAAGAAGCACGAAGGCGGACGCTACATTAACCGCGAGCTCAGCTGGATCGAGTTTAATCGACGGGTCCTTGCTGAAGCCCTGCGTCCGGAGATGCCGCTGCTCGAACGGCTCCGATTTCTCTGTATTGTTGCATCCAATTTCGATGAGTTCTATATGGTGAGAATTGCGTCGCTGAAGCGCCAGATCGTCACCGGAAACAAGGTGCAGTGCCCGTCGGGAATGAGCGCCGAAGAGCAGCTTCGGGAGGCAACTCTTCGGGTGAGGCAGATGGTCAAGACCAAGTATGAATGCCTGCTCGACGACGTGTTGCCGCGACTTGCTGAAGCGGGACTCGTACTGAAGACTCCGGAGACGTTTTCATCTCAGCAGAAGAGATTCGTCCGAGAGCTCTTCCAGGAAGAGATTTTTCCCGTCCTTACACCCATCCGCTGCGAACTCGGGCGGCCGCTGCCCTACATCGGAAATCTGCGGCTTCACGCGGCGTTTCTGCTCCGTCCCCTAGCCGGCGAACATCTGCTCGTTCCGGATGCCGGCGAGGTCTCGCTCGCAGTTGTGCAGATTCCCTCTCGAATCCGACGCATCCTCTATCTGCCCGACTCGAATGGTGCGGTCTGCTTCGCGCTGCTCGAACATATTATTCGGGAGCACGCATCGGAGCTGTTTCCTGGCTATGAGATAGTGGAGGACATTTTTTTTCGCGTGACCCGGGACGCAGATCTTGGGGTGGATGAGGAGCGTGACGAGGATTTTGTGGAGGCGATGGAGCAGGTCCTCGTGTCGCGGGCGTCAAGCATGCCGGTCAGGATGAGCGTTAACAAATCAAACGCGCAGTTACGGAAAATACTGACCGACGGCCTGGAGCTCGACGCATCCGAAGTCTATGTCAAAGCGGACCCGATGGACCTGAGCACGTTCATGGAACTTGTTGATTTGCCCGGATTCGATCATCTTCGGTACGAGAAGTGGAAGCCGCAGGATTCGCCGTTTCTGCCCGAGGAGAGCTCGATCTGGGACGCGATCAAAAAGCGTGACATCATATTGCATCATCCCTACGAATCCTTTGCGCCGATCGTTCGTCTCGTAACGGAGGCCGCAACTGATCCCTTCGTCCTGGCCATCAAGATGACCCTCTATCGTACCAGCGGAACCTCCCCGATAGTCCAGGCCCTCGAACTCGCCGCCGAGAACGGGAAGCAGGTCACCGTCCTCGTTGAACTGAAGGCTCGATTCGACGAAGAGCAGAACATCGAGTGGGCGCAGCGTCTTGAGCGAGCAGGCGTCATTGTTGTCTACGGCATTGCGCGCCTCAAGGTGCATGCAAAGACACTGATCGTAATAAGACGTGAAGAAAAAGGGGTAACACGCTATGTGCATCTGGGCACGGGCAATTACAATGATCGGACGGCTCGAATGTACACTGACATCGGGCTATTCACCGCAAACGACGATATTTCCTACGAGATAGGATTATTCTTCAATTCGATTACCGGATACTCGGCAATACCGGCGCTGAGCAAGTTGGTCATGGCACCGACAGCGCTCAAAAGCCGGCTGCTGCAGCTAATTGATCGGGAGGCACAGAGATCGACTCCTGAAACGCCGGGCGTCATCATCATAAAGGCGAATGCACTCGCGGATCCTGATGTGATCGAAGCGCTCTACCGTGCTTCCGCGCGCGGGGTGAGGATCACCCTCATCATTCGCGGAATCTGCATGCTCGTTCCCGGCGTGGCGAACATGAGCGAAAACATCAGCGTGCTCAGCATAATCGACCGCTTTCTGGAGCATTCGCGTCTGTTCTACTTCTACAATGGAGGTGCTGAAGAGATCTTCGGCGGCAGCGCGGACCTCATGCCCCGTAACCTGCAGCGAAGGGTGGAGCTGCTCTTTCCAATCGAAGATGCCGACCTGCGCAAGCGCGTCAAGTTCATTCTGGACACCTACATGAGCGACACGCTGCAATGCCACGTAATGCAGCCCGATGGAAGTTACGTGCGGCGGCAGCCTGACGCCCGGTCCCCGGCCGCGGCGCAGCAAGTGCTCTACGAAGCCGCGCGCAATCGTGCGGAGATCGTAGCGCCGGTCAACCGCAAGGAGTTTAGCGTTCGGCGAAAGCCCCCGCAGCCGAAGAGAATGCGGTCGTAACCGAGCCACGCGAGCATTGCGGTGCGACGCCATATTGCAGCGGCCGATGTACCTGGATAGACTGTGCCTCGTATGAACATCGAAGCGCTTCGTCATGAACTGGAACACCATGTACAGTTCACATTTTCCCGGTCCGGCGGTGCAGGCGGCCAGAATGTGAACAAAGTCAACACGCGCGTAACGGCCAGAGTGCATTTGCCGCTGTTGACGTCGGTCTCCACCGAACAACTCGACCGCATTCGTACGAAACTTGCCACGCGCATAAACGATGAGGATGAATTGGTGATTCACGTCGATCAGGAACGGACTCAGTTGCGAAATCGCGAGATTGCAGTTCTTCGGCTGTTCGAACTGCTGTCAGGTGCGGCCCTCGTGCACAGGAGACGCCGACCGACCCGGCCGTCAAAATCTGCACGGGAGGCTCGGCTCGATCTCAAACATCATCATAGCATCAAGAAAAGATCCCGTCAGAGTACTCAGTTCCCCGAGTAGACACTCAGGCTTTCGTCGTTACCTGTAAACGGTAGGAGTAGCCATACCGGCTTGCACTCCTATTCGGCCGCAGGAGCGTGACAAACAGTTCGGTCTCCGCCGGAGTATCGAGTTGCACCGGAAGTCCGGCTGTCGAGCTCATTCCGTGAAGGCTCATGGTCACTCTGACCGTCGCACCGGTAGACATTCCGTTCCGGACAAAGATCAGGTAGGTCAGATCCCTTCGTTCAATCCGTAACTCGACCTTACCATTCAGACGAACCTTCTTCACATATCCGTCAAAATGCCCGGGCGTGAGGTCGCTTCCGAGCACCACATCAAACTGTGGAAGTCCCGGGTGATAGGAGTAGTAGTAGTGACTTTCGACGGGTATAACGGCGGACTCGGTTCGTGCGCCATACTGTGGGTCCTTCACCGCACTGTGAAATCGTGATCTGACTGAAGCGGGTCGGCTCGGCGGTTCCTCCTGACTATTCTGCCTTGTCCGGTGCCCACCGCTCTGCCTGACCGACGATGTGGTTCCCGCCGCAATCGAGGACGGCGCGCCGGTTCCGAGATGGAGCGAAGGAAGTGAGTCACTCCCTTCGTCATGGCCTTGAGCATGAACGTTGTAGAATGCAGGCGGTCCGAGAAAGCGAATAGGTAGCGTCTGCATGCGGCCATTCACCGACGGAACGCGAACGTCGAAGTGCAGGTGGGGCCCGGAGGTACGCCCCGTATTTCCGCTGATGCCGACGGGTTGGCCGGCATCCACCCGCTGGCCGGGCCGCACAAGTGCGCCACCATACCTGAGGTGCGCATAGTTGCCAAACGATCCATCACTATGCTCAATGAGAATGTAGTTGGCGTACCGGTCATACGACGAGCCTACGCCCCCCATCGTGTGATCGGCGGACACCTCGGCGACCGTGCCGGCTCGCGCAGCGCAGACAACGCTTCCCTCATCGAGATCAAAGTCGAGCGCGTACTCGTTTTCCTCTTCATGCGTGAACTTCCCGTGAAACCCCTGTGTGACGCAATGCTTCACCCCGTGCTCAAACGGGAACAGATAGAGGTGTTCCTCGTCGTGACGCACGGTTGCCGGGTTCCCACGGGTAAACGTGTACTTGAGTATGTAGGACCGACGCCCCTTGCCGGATGGCCTCAATGAGAGCAGGTGCTCACCGCGCGAACCCGCCGGGATCATGCACTCAAACGGCAGTGTCGCTTCGCACGCAAGCCGCTCAAGACGTGTGAATGTGAGCTGCAAATGGAGATCTATGATGTGAAAAGAGTCTGCAAAGAGGTCGTATCCGCCGTCGTCTTCTTCCTCTGCGTAAACGCGCAGGTACGGCCCCCGGGAACTTCCCGACTCTACGGGTATCATGACGGCCACATACGCACGATCAACTCGCGCAACTCCGTGAACTTTTTGCCATGCTCCTGCCTCCGGCCAACCATTGTCGCTCCGCGAGCCGCGACGGTAATTTCGATGATACTGTAGTTAGTCATTTTCGTCATCTTTTTTTGCAGATTGGGCATGGCAGAAACGGTCCGCAGAGTCACGAATGATGGGGTTAGCACGGGTTGACCCCAGTTGGAATGGCGGTATACTGCATCGGAGGAGGCGACATGGCCCACTGCGTAGTTCCTGAGGCGGAGGAAATTCTCGACAAAGAGTTCAAAGTGCTCGACAACGGCTTTGTGCGGCTTGTCGACTATCTTGGTGGGGATGCACGGATCGTGCAGGCTGCTCGGGTTTCGTATGGCGAGGGAACCAGATCGTTCAGGCAGGACAGTGCACTGATCGATTATTTGCTTCGCAACGAACACACGTCGCCGTTCGAGCAGGTGATCCTCACCTTTCACGCGAAAATGCCGATCTTCGTCGCGCGGCAATGGGTCCGCCATCGGATGGCACGCCTGAATGAGATTTCCGGTCGCTACAGCGTACTGAAGGACGAGTTCTATCTCCCGGAAGGCGCTCACATAGCGCTTCAAAGCGAGGACAACAAACAGGGGCGCAGCGATGAACCGATGTCCGAAGAGCTGCAGGAACGGATCCGTACTCAGTTGGCGGACGAACAGAGGCGCGCATATAGCTCCTATCAGGAGCTGCTTGAAACCGGGCTTGCCCGTGAGCTCGCCAGGATCAATCTGCCGTTGAGCGCCTACACCGAGTGGTACTGGCAGATCGATCTTCACAATCTGTTTCACTTCCTCAGACTACGCATGGACCCGCACGCGCAGTATGAGATCCGCGAATACGCGCGCGTCATGTTCGAGCTCGCCGAGAGGGTCTGTCCTGCCGCCTGTGCATCGTTTCGCGAACATGTAATGGGTTCGTTCACACTGTCGAATTCGGAGTTCGCCGTCATATCGGAAGTTCTTGGCGGTGCAAATCGCGAGGAGGCTCTGGAGCGAATACGGGAGATTGCCCAACAACAGGGGTTGAAGCCGCGGGCTCAGGAGAGGTTGCTCGCAAAACTCGCCGAACGGCGTGATAACCAAACTACCCAGAAACACTAATATAACAAAATATCCTATTTTGCTTGATTCTCCGTCTTCTTTGCGGTATGATATCGTGCAGGAGGCAGGAGATGAGAGAAGATGTTGCAGTTGAAAAGTCACAATACCTGACCTTTACGCTCGATAAAGAACAATATGCTATTGATGTGGCGAAAGTGAAAGAGGTACTTGAGTACAGCACCGTAACGAAAGTACCGCGTACGCCGCAGTTCATGCGTGGCGTGATCAATCTTCGGGGAAGCGTTGTTCCGGTCGTCGATCTTCGGATGAAGTTCGATATGGGCGAAACCGAGAAGACAATCAGCACCTCAATTATCGTGGTCGAAGTGATCATTGAAGGAGAGACGGTGGTGATTGGTACCCTTGCAGACTCAGTCCAGGAAGTGATCGATCTTGACCGCGGCCAGATTGAGCCAACGCCTCAGATCGGAACGAAGATCGATGCTGACTTTATCGAAGGGATCGGCAAACAGGATGGACGTTTCATAATGATTCTGAATATCGATCGGGTGTTTACCGAATCTGATCTGCAGACGCTCGATCGAACGGCTATATAGTTGCTCGCTGAGACCACCGGTGGCGCGCCTGCATTCGCAGGCAGCTTCCGGGCACGCTACCGCGTCAACGCTGAAACAAATCCTGCGATAATTGCCGCCGCGGCGCAGCTCATCAGGTTCACCATATCATTATCGATGCCCCTGAAACCCCGTATCCTTTCGTTGGGAATGCCTTGTGAATCAGTTCTTCGTTCAGTGAGCCTTCCCGAGATCCGGTCGCGGTAGAGAAGCTGCACCGTCGCACCGAGAAAACTGTCGATAATCGACCCCAACGCGCCGCATGCAGCGACGATAAGGCCTCTGACGACCGTTGCTCCCTGCAGGGAAAACCCACTTGCGACAAGTTCGCCGGCCGCATAGACGATCGCCACTATCGTAGATCCAGCTACCGCAGCCAGAAGGCCCTGAGCAGATACGCCGCCTGACATTCCGGGTTCAACCGGTTTGCCTCCGATAATCGAGACCGGTGCCCGCCGCGAAAGAACACCCAGTTCGGTTGCCCACGTGTCGGCATTCGACTCCGCAAAGGCTGCCGCCGCAGCCGCAAGATACGCCGCGTTTCCGGTGAGCGCAAAGCCGATTGCCGCTGCAAGCCCCACGCCTCCGTTCGCCGCCACCTGAGCGGCATCCCGATTATCGCCCTTCTCGTACATTGCCGAGAACGCGACTTTTCTGCGCCGTCCGACCCGGCTGAGCAGCGAAGAGGAGAGGAAGAAGGCTCCCATCTCGAGCCAGGAGAACCAGCCTCCGAACAGGACGAGCAGCGCTCCCAGCAGGAATCCCGCGGCGGCGCCTCCGCGGGTCACCATCTTCCTGCTGTACGCAACTGCAGCGAGCGCGAGGTTTAGTCCGATGGCAGCTGCATCATTCACAATTGCAGGGCTCAAGTGGCCAAACATAGAGTGGCATTGTACCGAGCTTGCACAACCCATGCAATTGATCTATCATTTTTGGAGATTCATGGCAGACGAAAAACAACAGAAACGGCTTGCGGTACTTATCGACGCCGACAATACCCAGGCTTCGATAATTGAAGCCCTTCTCGAAGAGGTGGCAAAGTACGGCGTGTCCAGCGTCCGTCGCATCTATGGTGACTGGACGAGTCCCAACCTGAAGGGGTGGAAGGAAGTCCTCCTCGAGTTCGCCATCCAGCCAATGCAACAATTTGCCTATACCAAGGGCAAAAATTCCACCGATAGTGCAATGATCATCGACGCGATGGATCTCCTGTACACCAACAAGTTCGATGGGTTCTGCGTCGTCTCAAGTGACAGCGATTTCACCCGACTCTCGGCCCGAATTCGGGAAGCAGGGCTTACCGTGTACGGATTCGGCGAGCAGAAGACGCCAAAAGCGTTCGTGGCCGCTTGCGACAAGTTCATCTATACCGAGATCCTCCGCAACACGGACGAGAAAGAGCCCGAACTTCAGGCAGTACGAAACTCGAAGGACCTGCGCAGCGACACCCGGCTCGTTTCGCTTCTGCGCAACGCGGTGGAAGACTCTGCGGATGAAAACGGTTGGGCACATCTGGGATCGGTTGGCCAGAACCTCGCTAACCGCGCGCCCGAGTTCGATCCGCGCAATTATGGTTACAAGAAGCTCGGGGAACTCATCCGGGTCACCGGCCTGTTCGACGTCGATGAACGGGCTGCCGAAAACTCACCTGCAAAAAACGTCTACGTACGGGACAAACGAAGGCACTAGATCGTGCAGCGACGGGCGAAACTCAGTATCGGCAGGAGCGGCATTTCATTCCGCGTGCTCGATATCCTCTCGATAGCACTTGCAATTGGAGTGGCTGCGCTCTTTTCATTGCACGCCTACAGTGCGGGGGCCGGACCGGGTGAAGTCTCGGTTCAGGCCGACGGCAAGGACTACCTCTATCCGCTTGACCGGAACGTCGAGTTCATGGTGAGCGGTCCAATCGGCGAGACCACGATACAGATTCGCAACAATTCGGTCAGAATCTCAGATTCTCCCTGCCGCGACAAGATATGTGTCGCCGCAGGCTGGTTGTCCCACAACGGCCAATGGACCGCGTGTTTGCCAAACAGGGTATTCGTCCGCGTGGAGGGCGGGAGTTCCGCAGCCGTCGACGCTCAGACGTTCTGAAATCTCACTGCCCGGGCGCAGGGACGTCAGCGCGTTCGATCTCCCGGAGTGCCTGGGGACTGACTGGCGGCGCCTGTGCGATCGCGGCCGCGTCGAGTGTAGCCGGGTGATAATCCGGGTTGGTGACGGTGAACCGTCCGGCGAGTCCCGGTGTCGCGTAGACCTTGCCCGAATCGGTGACGAAGATCGCTTCGATCCCTTTCATGTGGCTGACAAGCGCGTATCCATCCTGGAGTCCCATGACGAACACCGAGGTGGATAACCCATCGCCAACCATTGAGACATCGCTGTAGATCGTCGTGCTCGTCAGGTGGTCTTCCACCGGGTATCCGGTCTTCGGATCGAGAATATGGTGATAGACGACGCCGTTCTTGATGAAGTAGCGCTCGTAGGGGCCGGAGGTCACTACCGACATTTCCGATGCCTTCACGATACCGAGATAGGAGCCGCGGTCGGCAAACGGAGTCTGGATACCGATTCTCCAGGGCGATCCGTCGGGCTTCGACCCCATCACGACGATGTTTCCCCCGAAATCGAGGATCGCGTGCCGCACTCCCGCATTCGCGAGAACTCGCTCGGCTTCGTCGGCGGCATAGCCCTTTGCGATGCCTCCGAGGTCTATCGCCATGCCGCGCTGTTCGAGGTAGATCGTGCCGGCTGTCTGGTCGAGCTTCACCAGGCGCCAGTTCACCAGCGGCAGGAGCTCGTCGATTGCCTGCTTACTCGGCAACTGCTCGTGGCTCGTGCCAATACCCCAGAGCTTTACCAGAGGGCCGACGGTGATGTCAAATGCGCCATTCGTCAGCCTGCTGAACTCAAGCGCGCTCTTTACCACGTCAAACACGTCCTGCGTCACTTTGACCGGGCGAACTCCTGCTTGCTGGTTCACTTTGTCGACTTCGCTGGAAGTCCCTTCGGTGGTCATTCGCTCCTGAATCGAGCGAACACGCGCAAACGCCTTCCCGAGCACGCGCGCGTCGACCCGATCGAAAACGGTGATGGTGATAGTGGTGCCGAGCAGAAGCTCGGTCTGCGACACAGGCTTCGGCGTGCCGGTGCAGCCTGTAACCAGGATTGCTGCAACGACGCCGAGCTGCAGGAGCGCAATGCGGCGAACGGCCTTGGTGCTCTTCATCTGGCTCACAACAGTAGCCTACCTTCCGGGGGAGGTCAATTCAACCTGGCAGCTGCAAGCCTCATTGTAGAATCCCGCTATTATTGGTACATTACTCATAAAATAAATCCTGCGGACGGGATAGAGCATGACACACTTCTGGGATGATTTCCCGGTGATGAAGCATGACATCGAGCGCGTGCACGATGTTATTCTGAACAACGTACGAAGTCGAAATGAGACGATAACTCGCGCGCTCACTAACCTTTCGAACCGAAACGGCAAAATGCTGAGACCGGGTTTCGTGCTCCTGAGCGCACGTCTTCAGGGCGATCTCCCCGACCAGCCTCAGAGCAGCGAGAGCGGTCGCAGTTCTACCGTTCTCGGATCGATCAGAGCTCGCCGGAAGCGTCCATCCGAGTCGACATCCCTCGATGCTACCACCCGTTCTCACGCGGCCACCGTCGATGTACGACCGCTTCCCGAGAAGATCTACAACGTTGCGGCCGCAATCGAAATGCTGCACATGGCGACCCTGATTCACGACGATGTCATCGATGAGGCGGACGTTCGTCGTGGCGAGCCGACACTTCACGTGGAGTTCGGACGGAAGGAAGCGATTTTGATGGGCGACTACCTGTTCAGTCGCACCTATCGGTTGATGGCCGACAACACCAGTATCGAAAACGCAAAGCGGCTGGCAATCGTGGTGAGCCAGATCGTGGCAGGCGAAATTGACCAGTCGGTTCCCGCCGCCCGCCTTGAGTATACGCCACGCACCTACATCCGGCGAGTCGTGGGAAAGACTGCGACACTCATTGCGGACAGTTTCTATCTCGGCGCCTCGGAGGCAGGAATGGGATTCGCGCGGAGCTCCCACCTGCGGCGGATTGGCTACAGCATCGGTATGGCGTTCCAGATCATGGACGATATTCTCGACTTCACCGGTACAGCCGATGTGCTTGGCAAGGTACCGGGTTCCGATCTCAGGCAGGGAATTATCACACTGCCGCTCATCTATGCGCTCCGCTCGAGTCAGCCTGGGGCCGTATTCCGGCGGCTGCTATCTCCCGAAACTCTCACCGATTCGGATCTTGGCGAGATTATCGTGTCGATCGAACGGTGCGGGGGATTCTCTCTGGCGCGGGAGAGGGCGGCGTTGTACACGCAGCGTGCGCTCGGGCAGATAGCTATGCTGCCTCGCGGCGAGAACCGCGACATGCTCTCCGGCGTGACGCAGATGCTGCTTGATCGTTCCTACTGACGATGCCCGGTCGGTCACTCAGGATAGCGCGTTCTGATCTCATGGAACTTGTCCTGCACGCCGACGAAAAGATCGACGAGCGCAGGATCGAACTGGCTCTCCCGCCGCGCTCTTATCTCCTCGATCGCCCGCTCATGTGACCACGGCTCCTTGTAGGGCCGCTTTGAGGTGAGCGCGTCGTAGACATCAGCTATTGAGGTGATGCGCGCCGAGAGCGGAATCTCGGAGCCGTGTATGCCCTGGGGATAACCGGTCCCGTCCCACCGTTCATGATGGTTGAGCGCAATGCGTGAGGAAAGTGTCAGGAACGACTGTTTTCCGAGCTCCATATCGGCGTCGTTCAGGATGTTCCAGCCCCAGACGGTGTGCTTCTTCATGATAGTCCATTCCTGCGGAGAAAGCGACTCCTCTTTCAGCAGGATACCGTCGGGAACGCCGACCTTTCCGATGTCGTGAAGCATCGCCGAGAGGTACATATCGTCGATGTACTCCTCGCCAATATTGAACTTGTACGGCTGGTTCTGATAGACCTCCGAGACGAGGGTACCGCAGTATTCGGACATGCGGTGCAGATGCTTTCCGGTTTCCAGGTCTCGATATTCAGCAAGCGCGGCGAGAGATTTCATCGCCGTCGATTGGG
>Ga0307376_10003610_pt1 | contig 14446 bp, 12 predicted proteins | sample TR2MG_FD_202536 | JGI IMG/M metagenome (GOLD analysis project Ga0307376, IMG submission 202536) | Soil microbial communities from Risofladan, Vaasa, Finland - TR-2 | ecosystem: Environmental > Terrestrial > Soil > Coastal area > Acid sulfate soil | place: Finland: Risofladan, Vaasa | collected...
CACCTATCTGTGAGTTATAACTTTTAGGACTTCTGATCACAGCTGTTGTCAAACCCAGAATATCAGCTAGCCATTCTTTAACTACAGTTTTACCAGCACTACCGGTAACTGCTATTACTGGCGACTTAAAGTTCTTCCTTTTATACGCTGCAAGCAGTTGAAGAGCATTAACCGAATTTTCAGTTATTATAAAAGCTGTTTCGATGAACCTTGCTATATCTTCAGGAAGCCTCTCAACTATAAATATCCTGATACCTATACGATGAATATTTTCAATGAACATATGGCCATCATGATTTTTTCCACTTATTGCAATAAAAACAAGCCCTTCCGAATAGCTTAACTGACGGCTGTCGATAACAATTTCCTCGGCAATAAGGTCAGGTGGACCAATTAGTTTACCTTTTATGATCTTAGCAATATCTGATGAGCAAATTTTCATCTTTTACTTTTTATCTCAGCATTATAACAAGACCTGCAGAGAGGCTCATAAAGATTCTTTTCACCAAGCATAACTACCTGTTCTTCTTCAGATTTTCTAAATGAGTATTGGGCCAGGTTTCCACATCGCAGGCATATTGCATGGACCTTGGTAACATCTTCTGCAACAGCAAGAAGTTCAGGCATAGGGCCGAATGGTTCTCCCATAAAATCCATATCGAGACCGGCAATCAGGATCCGAATACCATCATCAGCAAGTTTATTACAAACATCAACAATAGAGTTGTCAAAAAATTGCGCCTCATCAATGCCTATAACATCAACCTCACCTGCGAGCAATAAAATTGCTGAGGGATTATCAACGGGTGTTGAAACAATTGATTTCTGATCATGGGAAACCACCATTGTCTCTGAAAATCTTTTGTCGAGCGAAGGTTTGAATATTTCAACCCTTAATCCTGCAAACTGAGCTCTCCTTAGCCTCCTGATTAACTCTTCAGTTTTTCCTGAAAACATGGAGCCAGTTATGACTTCAATTGATCCACGGTTGCCGGATACCCTTTTAGAATTTTCACGAAAGTCCATTCTCTACCAATTGTCTGTTATCGAAGCACAAATTGTAGTTTTATTCCATGATGACTTGTGGAATAATCGTTACTTTTGCAAAATAAGGAAAATGGTTTATTATATTAACATTAAAATGTATGGATTTCAATGCAACCATTGATTTAATTATTAAAGATCTTGATGAAGCTGCTGAGATTATTAATGATCTGAAAAAATATCCAGGAGTTCCGATACTACAGATTGAACTCGCCAAATCGAAATGCAAGAGTGCCGGGGAGGTTATTTCTCTTTTAAAAAGTCAGAGAGAAAATATTCCTGAACTATCTGATGCTGCTATTGATCATCATAATCAATCACAGGTTCAATTAGACGAAGATAAAAAGTCAACTGCCAGTTCTGTAATTTCAAATCTTTCTTCAGAAGAAAAGAAGGACGGAATAACAGCCGTTGAAATTAAACCTCAAATGCTGGATCATCAACAAAAGAATGAGAATATTGCAGATACTACAAAAGCAATAGACAAAACTGAGGTTTCAAAGGACAAAACATCTACATCAATAGTGGAAAAGAAGGAAGAGGTGAACAAAATTGTTAAAAGACCACCAGAAACGCCAATAATTGCAGATAAATTCAGTCACCTGTCTAGCCGCTTTAACGAACAATTAGGAAGTCAAAAAGGTGAGGATGATGGAACTGATATCCTTAGCAAAAAACGTTTATCCAATTTGTCAGAGGCCATAGGAGTTAATGACAAGTTCCTCTTCATCCGGGAAATTTTCGATGGTAATAAGGATGAATATAATAAGGCAATATTAAAACTCGACAATGCGAAAAACCTCGATGATGCCCGTGCTATAATAATGAGTTACACAGACTACAGCGAAGAAAATAAGGCAGTTAAACAATTACTCAGCCTGGTGAAACGTAAACTTCCATCAAATGAGTAAGCTATTTCTTGTTCCAACCCCTATTGGTAATCTTAAGGATATAACCTACAGAGCTGTTGAGATTCTTGAAAATGTTAACCTGATCCTAGCAGAAGATACACGTCATACAAAGAAATTACTGAACCATTTTAATATTAAAACCCCACTCCAGTCACATCATATGTTTAATGAACATAAAAGTGTTGAAGGGGTCTGTACAAAAATTTTATCCGGCATTTCTATTGCGCTTGTATCAGATGCAGGTACACCTGGAATTTCCGATCCTGGCTTCTTACTTGTCAGAACATGTATTGAAAAAGATATCGATGTAGAGACTCTTCCCGGGCCAACAGCTCTTATTCCGGCACTTATTAACTCCGGACTTCCCTGCGACAGGTTTTGTTTTGAGGGCTTCATCCCTCCAAAAAAAAACAGGAATAAAAGAATAACGAGTCTGATTAATGAAACAAGAACTATGGTCTTTTATGAATCACCTTACAGGCTGGTAAAGACATTAAATGAATTTGCCATTCATTTTGGTGCTGAACGTAAAGCCTGTGTCTCAAGAGAGATTAGCAAGATCTTTGAAGAAAACTTACGTGGGACTTTAGCATTTCTTGCAGAATACTATACTAATAATCCTCCAAAAGGAGAAATAGTTATCACTGTTTCAGGAAGCAATTAACCTTTTTATTGTATATCCATTATTTGCAAAAACTATGTCAATATGAATATTTTTCTTCGGTTATTTCTCATATTAACTTTTTCAACTCAAATTTCGTATTCACAAACATTTAAAGGGAAAATAACAAATTTGTCTGGAGATCCTATTCCCTATGCAACTGTGTATATCCAGGAACTAAAGCAGGGAACTACCTCTAATACTAAAGGAGATTATGAATTAAGACTTCCGGCAGGAAAATATAGTGTTATTTACCAGAGTCTGGGTTATGAGCAGGTATTTGTAAGTATCTCACTATCAGACAAAACTATCATAAAAGATATTGTCCTTCCAATCCAGTATTATGCAATACCGGAAGTCCGAATTAGCGCCTCAGGGGAAGATCCGGCTTATATTATAATGCGAAAAGTTATTGGCATGGCGCCATATTATCTTAATAATATCAGCCATTACAAAGCTGATGTTTATCTTAAAGGAAACCTGGTTGTAAACAAGATACCAAGGTTATTACAAAAATCTTTGAAAATTGAGGCCAGGAATGAGTCTGGCTCGTCTGCCAGCACCACAACAATTAAAGAGGGAGATGTTTACCTAATGGAATCCTATAATGAGATTGAGTTTACTGCCCCCGATAAATACGTTCAAAAGGTAATTTCATTCAACAGCACATTCCCCGATCAGGGAAATGAAATATCACCAATGGATTTTATACAGGCCAGTTTCTACCAGCCAGTTCTTGCAGATATGGCAATTTCACCACTTTCGCCAGCTGCTTTTTCACATTATAATTTCAAATACCTGGGGGCATCTTTGCAAGGAAGTTATACAATCAACAAGATTGAAGTTATTCCAAAGCGAAAAAGTCAGCAACTATTTGAGGGTACAATCTATATAATTGAGGATCTATGGTGTCTTCACAGTGTTGATCTCACAAACGAAAACCTGGCTGGAAAAATAAGGATACAGCAACTTTATATTCCTGTTCAGGATGAGACATGGATGCCGGTAAGTCATAAGTTTGATATTAATATTGGTATTATTGGATTTAAAGCTGATGCCTTTTATGGAAGTTCTGTAAAATATTTAGATGTTAAGCCTAACCTGGCTCTTCATAAACCAAAAACTATCTCCACAAATTATACAGGCAGACCATCGAATATAACAGGTAACTCAGATGTCGTTGTCACTAAAGAAAAAGAACAAATAGATAAAATCCTTGAAAAGGATGACTTATCCAACCGTGATATGGTTAAACTTGCCAGGCTTATTGAGAAAGAATCGGAAAAAAGCCTGCCGGATAGTACCAGGAACAACCTTGAGATTAAGGATAATACAACGCATATTATTGAAAAAGATGCTGCGATGAAAGACAGTGCCTACTGGGCTGAGATACGTCCAATACCGCTTTCAGAAATAGAGAAGCGCAGTCTGTCAATAAATGATAGTTTGAAAATAATATCAACAAATAAGAAATTAGGAAACGATACTGTTCCATCAGGCAATATTCAAGGTAAAAATAAATTTTTATTAACCCTCAGGAAGATTGGATTCGGACATTCCTGGTATGATACAACAGGTTGCAGTTTCACCCATAGTGGATTAATTGACTTAAAAAACTTAAGCTTTAACACTGTTGATGGATTTGTTTATGGGGCAAATTTCATGCTTTACAAGACCTGGAATAACAATAACTCCTTATCCTTTGTCCCAGACTTCCATTATGGCTTCAGCAGGGAAAAGCTTCTGTGGAGGCTTAATCTGACCTACAGGTTTAACAAAATGAAGCCGAAACAGATATTTGTAAGGGCTGGCATGACAAGTAAAGATATTGGCAATGGTGGAAGTATCAACACTTTTCTGAATAGTATAACTACACTATTCCTTAAGAAGAACTACCTCAAACTTTATGATTCCAGGTATATGACTATAGGTTACAGGAGTGAGATTGTTAATGGATTAACTTTAGAATTAAATTCAAGTTATGAGAACCGCAGAGTACTTCAAAACAGCACTGAATTTTCAATTGTTAAATCTTCAAAAGTTTATTCTGACAATATACCCGACAACAGTTATCTTGAAACCGGATCTAACCCCATAAATGCACTAAGGGATCAAAAACATGTTGACTTTGTGACAAAAGTCACATATATACCTAAACAGAAGTACAGATTAAATAAAGGAGTCAAGATACCAATGGGATCTGACTGGCCAACATTTAATCTGCTATGGCAACATGGGATAAATGAGTTCAGTGAACTGTCAGAAAGCTTCATCCATTACGACATGATTAAGCTTGAAGCATCAAAAAGCAGCAGTATTGGCGCATTTGGCAATTTCAGATGGATTGTCAGATCTGGAGGATTTCTTGATAATACCAACTTATCATACTTTGATTTCTTCCATTTCAGTACCCAACCCTTACCATTGCTCCTTAATGATTATAGTGATGCGTTCATGCTTCCATCGTTTTATTCTTTAAGTACCCCTGAATTTTATGGTGAAGTACATTTGAAATACACTACACCATATTTATTGTTAAAACTTCTACCTGGTTTGAGTAATACGCTAATGCGTGAAAATATAAGTTTTGGATACCTGGGTTCCCGTTTCCACAAAAATTATACTGAAATAGGTTATTCTTTAAGTGAATTTCTATTATTTGCTGAAATAGGCGTCTATATAGGGTTTGATGATATTAAATATAAGAGTGCTGGAATCAAACTGGTGTTAAGTGTCAATTAAATTCATTCCAATGCCTGGTACCTTAAATATCAGGCAAAAGGTGGTTCATCTTCAATTCCAGACTCTTTATCGAATCCGCCACCAAGTTTCCTCAGATTATCATGGTTCATTTTTGATCCAAAAGTTATGCTCTGTGATCCATTCTTAAAATCCGGATCGCTCTCAATATCAAAATCATCAATATCCACAAACTGGGCCTTTTCCTCGCGAAACCTTAGTTTTACATCGTCAACAGGGCCGTTACGGTTCTTAGCCAGGATAATCTCTGCAATACCTTTAGTGGAAGATCCATCCTCGAAGGTTGGAATCCCGAACTTATCCTGACGATGAATAAAAACTACCATATCAGCATCCTGCTCAATTGCACCGGATTCGCGCAAATCTGAAAGAAGAGGTCTTTTTGTACCACCTCTCATCTCAACAGACCTGTTGAGCTGGGAAAGAGCCAGTATAGGAACATTAAGTTCCTTTGCAATACTTTTTAATGATCGTGATATATTGCTGACCTCCTGTTCACGACTACCGGCATTTTCAGGACCTGACATAAGTTGAAGATAGTCAACAATTACAATATCCAGTTTGTGCTGAGCCATTAGTCTCCTGCACTTGGCCCTGAGTTCAAATATTGAAATCGCAGGAGTATCATCAATAAATATTGGTGCCTGTACCAGCTTTTTAATCCTGGTATCAAGCTGTTTCCATTCATCTTCGTTTAGCCGGCCATTTTTTATTTTATCTCCAGCAATGTCTGTCTCAGATATTATAAGCCTGTTAACCAACTGAATAGAGGACATTTCGCATGAAAATATAGCAACTCGTTTTCCGTGATCAACTGCCATATTTCTTGCCATTGAAAGCGCAAATGCTGTCTTTCCCATTGATGGTCTTGCAGCGATTATAATAAGTTCTGATTTCTGCCATCCTGAAGTAAGCCTGTCCAGTTTCGTGAAACCTGATGGTGTCCCAACAAGTGCATCCTCTCTTTTACCTGCTTCTTCAATTTCTCTTATTGCCTCCTTAATAACTACGTTAATAGGTGCCACCTCTCTCTTAATATTTCCCTCAGCAATTTGAAAAAGAGCATTCTCAGAATAATCGAGTAATTCAGTCACATCATAAGTGTCATCAAATGATCTTGTCTGAATTTCGGTTGATACCCTGATCAGTTCACGTTGAATATATTTCTGTGCCACTATCCTTGCATGAAAATCAACATTGGCTGCTGATACTACCTTTGCTGTAAGTTGAGTGAGATAAACCGGTCCTCCAACACTTTCCAGCTCCTGACGTGATCGCAACTCTTCAGTGACAGTATAAAGATCTACCGGGTACTCCCTTGAAGAAAGGTCAGAGATGGCTTTAAATATTTTTTGATGTGATTCCCTGTAAAAACTCTCAGGCTTCAGAATATCAAGAATAGTAATTACTGCTTCCTTTTCCAGCATAATTGCACCAAGAACTGCTTCTTCCATATCGTTTGCCTGTGGTGGTACCTTACCAAAATCAGGTAGCGTTACTACGGTGGATCTTGGGCTATTTCGTTTTTGTGCCATTTATGTTATGTTGCTTATTTATAGATTATTACGAGACAAGAAAATCATGTTCCCGAATGTTCTCAAAGGTATGAATAACCATACTTAATAACTTATAAGGTTTACTTATTGTTACAAACAAACTTCTGTTAAAAACTTGTTGATAAGCTAAATGTGGCTTCATTTATCACAAATTCAAAAGCAAGTACTATTTTTACATAAAATAAAGTAAGATGATTGTTTTCCCAAAAGCCAAAATAAACATCGGTTTGCGCATAACCGGAAAACGCCATGATGGTTATCACGACATTGAAACTTTATTTTATCCTGTCAACCTTTGTGATGCTCTTGAGTTTGTAGTTTCAGACAATCCGCTTATGTCTGATATGCTGACTGTGACTGGTATTGATACGGGAGCCAGAACAGAAGACAATCTGGTTATGAAGGTCGTCAATAAACTTCGCGAAGATTATTCTTTTCCATGGTTAAAACTTCATCTTCATAAAACTATTCCTGTTGGAGCAGGTTTAGGTGGAGGATCATCAGATGCTGCATGTCTGCTAAAATCGATAACCCGGAGTTTTAATCTGAATATTTCCAGAAATAATATTATTAAGATGGCACTGGAGCTGGGAAGTGACTGTCCATTCTTTATTGACTTTGTCCCATGTTATGCAACTGGCAGAGGTGAAATATTGAAACCCATAAAACTGGACCTCAAAGGCTATTATATACTACTCTGCAATCCTGGGGTAGAGATAAATACCCGTGAGGCATATGAAAATTGCATACCAGGTCCTTCTCCATCCAGTCTTTTAAAATTGGCTGGGAGTCCAATTACTGAATGGAAAAAGATAATTATAAACGACTTTGAGGATTTTGCTTTTGTAAGACATCCTATCATAAGTGAAATAAAAAATGAGTTATACAACTCAGGGGCAATCTTTAGTTCGATGTCAGGTAGCGGATCGAGTGTATATGGAATATTTTCATCCATTCCTGAAATTCCTGAGAAGCTAAAAGATTTTGTAATCTATGAAGGTAAAATGTAATATTATTCTAATATCAGCAACACATCTCCCTTAGAAACCCTTTCGCCCTTTTTCACTGCTATTGACTTAACCTTTCCATCCATATTACATATCAATTTGTTCTTCATCTTCATAGCATCAAGTATCATCATAATATCACCTTTTTTGACCTCTGCTCCCACTTCAATAAAAATATCGAGTATTGTGCCTGGTATAAAACTAAAGATAATTCTAGGGTCAGCTGGCTGGTAGGGTTTTCTCTTCTTAAATTTGGCGCTTAACCTGGTTTGATACAAACTTGAATTTATATTAAGTTGCCCAAGTGTTCCGTTACTATCCATGATTGTTATTTTATGTTTTTACAAGGCTATTGACTATTGAGGAGGTATCCCATGCTTTTTGTGAGGCATTGCAATGACCTTATTACCTGATACTTCAATAGAATGCATAAGAAACTTCCTTGTTTCGAAAGGTTCAATAACAGCATCAACATATCCTTTTGAGGCAGCTACATATGGGTTGGCAAACTTGAGTTTGTACTCTTCAACCTTTTGCTTTCTCATCTTATCAGGATCACTTGCAGAGGAGATCTCTTTTCTGAAAATAATATTGGCAGCTCCCTCGGGACCCATTACAGCTATCTCAGCTGAAGGCCAGGCAAATACAAAATCGGCACGAAGATGACGTGAACTCATAGCAATATATCCTCCGCCATATGCTTTCCTGAGAATGACTGTCAGCTTGGGAACAGTTGCTTCGCAGTATGCGTATAGCACTTTAGCTCCATGCCTAATAACACCAGCGTGCTCCTGATCTACACCCGGAAGATATCCAGGCAGGTCAACCAGTGTAATTATTGGAACATTAAAAGCATCACAGTATCGAATGAATCTGGCAGCTTTATCAGATGAATCAACATCAAGAACTCCAGCCATTTCAAGAGGCTGATTTGCTACAAACCCAACTGTTCTTCCTCCCATGCGTCCAAATCCAATTACCAGGTTTTTGGCATAGAGCTCCATAATCTCAAAAAAATCAGAGTTATCAACTATTGCCCTTATTACATCTTTTACATCATAAGGAAGAGTAGGATCTTCCGGAACAATCTTATCAATATTATATTCCGGCTTGGGTTCTCCCGGCTCAAGCATTCTGGCTTTTTGTCCATTATTCCATGGAATAAAAGTTATGAGTTTCTTAATCTGATCGAAACACTCATTTTCACTCTTAGCGAAGAAATGGGCATTTCCGGTTACCTCACTATGCACTCTGGCGCCACCCAGGGCTTCCATTGAGATCTCTTCACCAAGAACAGTTTTTATTACCTCAGGACCGGTTATAAACATCTTTGAGATATTATCTACAACAAAAACAAAATCTGTAAGGGCAGGGGAATAAACAGCGCCACCGGCACATGGGCCCAGTATTACTGAAATCTGAGGAATGACTCCGCTTGAAAGGGTATTTCGAAAAAATATTTCGCCATATCCGGCAAGTGAGTTGACACCTTCCTGAATCCTGGCTCCACCTGAATCATTAATACCAATTAAAGGCATTCTCATTTTCAGAGCATGATCCATAATTTTTGTGATTTTCCTTGAATGCATCAATCCAAGTGATCCACCGGCTACCGTAAAGTCTTGAGCAAATATGGCAACCGGTGCACCATAAATTGTACCAGATCCGATAATTACACCATCGCTGGCAAGTGTCTTCTTATCCATATCAAAATCACGGGCATCATGTTCTACAAACAGGTCATATTCATTAAATGAGTTATCGTCGAGTAAACTCATAATACGTTCACGGGCTGTTCGCTTACCCATTGCTTTTTGCTTCTCAATAGCCTGTTCCCCTCCGCCAAGAAGTACTTTCTCGCGTTTTTCCTGTAATTCAATGATCTTTTTATTAAGTGCCATATAAATTATTTTAACAATACGGAATTAAAAGTAACTAATTATCCGGCTAATTTTCAGAATATAATTTTAAATAAATTGTACGACATACAAACTATTTTGGCGCTATTTTATAGAGCACCAATGCTATTATTGAATAGAGGATATTAGGTATCCACATAGCAAGCATCGGTCCAAGATTTCCCTTGAGAGAGAACTGTGAAGCAAACTGTAAAAACAGAATATAAGAGAAGCTTAATATCAGGCCTATACCAATATTCATGCCTATTCCTCCCCTCATCTTCTTTGATGAGAGTGACACTCCTATCAGGGTAAGAATGAAGATAGCAAAAGGATTAGCATATCGTCTGTGTTTTTCAATAAGGAATAGCTTTAGCTCATCTGATCCCTGGAGCTTCAGCAGATCAATATAATCTTCCAGTTCACGATAAGTCATTGTACCCACAAATCCAGGATCCCTTGAAAAATCTTGCGGTGTGATAGTAAGAGTTGTGTCAAAGTGAAGACCACTGGTAATTATCTCCCCACTATCCATTATTTGCCTGTGATAAAAATTAACTGCAGTCCATTTGTTTTTCAATGTATCGAATACAACCATTGAAGATGATAGTTTCGATTCCAGTCTTCCGCTGTCATTGAATTTTTCTATTGTGAAGTTCTGTCCTCTCTGTGTAAGAGGGTTAAAGGATCCCATATATACATAAACATTTGGGAATACCATTCGGTGAATATTCTCCACTGTTACTTTTCTGGAAGATGATCTGTAATACTTGTCTTCAAAATCCATTCTTGCAAGATTGGATTTAGGTATAACAAAGTTGGTAAGGACAAAAGTAAAAATTGCAATTATTGTAGCTGAAATAAAATAGGGCCACATCATACGTTTGAAACTCATTCCACTATTAAGAATTGCAATTATCTCAGTATTAACCGCCATTTTTGATGTAAAGAATATAACTGCAATAAATACGAATAGCGGTGCAAACAGAGTTGCAAAGTATGGTACAAAATTCGTATAATAATCAAAAATTATTGCCCGTACAGGAGCCTCCTTCTCCATAAAGTTATCGATCTTTTCAGCGAAATCGAATACTACAGCGATTGTCAGAATTAACACAAGAGCGAAGAAGAAGGTCCCTAGAAACTTCCTGATAATATATATATCAATAAGTTTGATCTTCAGAGAACCTATAGCCTCTCCGAAAGTTTTTTTATCATTGAGTCTTTCCATCTTTTAAAATTACCCTCTTCAATTTTTTTCCTTGATTCAGCAACCAGTCTCAAATAGAATGCCAGATTATGTATACTTGCGATCTGCGCTCCCAGGTTTTCACCAGACATTACCAGATGACGAAGGTATGCTTTTGAATAATAAAGGCTTACTGTTGAAGGGCCTTCCGGATCTATGGGGCTGAAATCATCAATCCACTTCCTGTTCCGTATGTTTATGGTTCCTTCACTTGTAAAAAGCATTCCATTCCTTCCATTCCTTGTGGGCATAACGCAATCGAACATATCAATTCCTCTTTCAATAGCTTCAAGAAGGTTGACAGGAGTACCTACACCCATAAGATAACGGGGCTTATCTTCAGGTAATATGTCATTTACAATCTCAATAATCCTGTACATCTCTTCAGCGGGCTCTCCTACTGATAACCCTCCAATAGCATTCCCGGCTAATCCGGATGAAGCTATTTTTTCAGCTGAAGATTTTCTAAGATCATCAAAAGTTCCACCCTGTACAATCGGGAAGAGCAGCTGTTCCATACCCCATATAGGTTCTGTTTCCTGGAAACGGATAATTGACCTGTCGAGCCAGTGGTGAGTGAGTGCTACAGACTTTTTTGCATAGTTATAATCACATGGCCATGGTATACACTCGTCGAATACCATCATTATATCTGAGCCTATAATTCGCTGTATGTCAATAATGTTTTCAGGAGTAAAAATATGTTTGGATCCATCAATATGTGATTTAAAGATAGCTCCCTCATCAGTTAGCTTTCTATTCCCTGTTAGAGAAAAGACCTGATAACCTCCACTGTCAGTAAGTATTGGACGGTCCCATGACATAAACCTGTGAAGGCCACTAGCTGCTCTAAGAATTTCAGTCCCCGGTCGCAAATACAAATGATATGTATTTCCCAAAATTATTTTTGCATTAATATCTTCTGTAAGCTCACGCTGAAGAATACCCTTTACAGTACCTCCGGTGCCAACAGGCATAAAGATTGGAGTAGGAATGTCTCCATGAGCTGTTTTCAACAACCCCGATCGCGCCCTGGATTCCTTATCCCTTCTCTCTACACTAAACATATTAATTAATCTGGTATTTGGAAACATAAAGGTAATTCAACCACTTTGCCTTATGAAATTATCTAAATTATTTTTTCAGAAAATTTATAAAAGAAAGAGTCTTATACCTTTAAAATTCACAAAGATAAAATAACTATTAGGTTTATTTGATCCATTAAGGGGTATTGATGCAATTTATTGTGTCTGGCTAAGAGTATTCATTTTATTTAGTATCGGTTTTCAATAATAAATTATTATCATTCATTCCAGATATTCAATGTATTTTTTTAAGATTTCGAATATCTTACATATATTGCTGACATATATGAAAGTCAAAATATGTATCACAATGATGTGTTTCTTCTAATCTTGTTCTCAGTGTTTGTATTGGCTGTGATTGTTCAGTTATTCTATTACCTGTACTTTTATCTTGTCGTTTATCTTCATAAAACTTCTTTATCTGAAATCAATAGAGAACCTGTATCAATAATAATCTGTGCCAGAAATGAAGAGGAAAATCTAAGACACTTTTTGCCGGCTGTTCTAAACCAGGACTATCCTGATTATGAGGTTATTGTGATTAACGATTGTTCAGAAGACAATTCCTATGATATACTTGGCCAGCTATTAACTAAATATCCGCATCTAAGGATATCAACTGTAAATAAAGACCCCAAATTTACCCATAACAAAAAATTTGCCCAATTTATTGGTATTAAAGCTGCAAAAAATGATATCCTTCTCTTTACAGATGCAGATTGTAAACCAGAGTCAGATAAGTGGCTGGAAAGGATGAGTTCCCATTTTGATGAAGAAAAATGTTTTGTCCTGGGATATGGAGGTTTCCTTAAAAATAAAGGGTTGCTTAATAAGTATATCCGATACGACAGTATGACCATAGCTATGCAATACCTGGGGATGGCTATCCGTGGTTTTCCCTATATGGGAGTAGGAAGGAATCTTGCATACCGGCGATCGGTTTTTTTCTCTAACAAAGGCTATGGCGTTCATAACCATATTATTTCAGGTGATGACGATCTGTTTGTTAACGCAAATGCGACCAGGTACAATACATCAGTAGAGTTCACATCCGGCACACATACAAGGTCAGTTCCCAGTTCTAATATTAATGATTGGATTAAGCAAAAGAAAAGACATCTCACTACTGCACCCTACTATAAATTGAGAGATAAAATTCTATTGATGATTGAACCATTAGCAAGAAGCCTCTTCTATTTAACATTCATAATACTTCTTTTATCAAATTTTCTCTGGCCTGTTGTACTAGCTGCATTTGGATTAAGAATGATTATACAAATCATTGTATTTACACTTGTCCAGAAAAAGCTGAATGAACCAGGAATAACAATATATTCAACAATTTTTGATATCTTTTCACCTCTAATTAACTTCATAATATTTTTCAGCAACAGGTGGAATAAACCAGGTAAAAACAAATGGAAATAATACCTGATCTATCAGACAAAGCAAAGAACGACCTGGTACTCTTAGAAGAGGCTAAAAAAGGTGATGAAAAAGCATTTGCCAGCCTGATGAACCGCTACAGGGATTCCATTTATTTTATGCTGCTCAAGATGGTAAATAACCCCTCTGATGCTGAAGACCTTACAATAGAAGCTTTTGGAAAAGCATTCAGAAACCTTGACTTGTATACTCCAAAATTTGCATTCAGCACATGGCTTTTTAAAATCGCAACAAACAACTGTGTTGACTTTATTAGAAAAAAACAGCTCTCTCCCACCCCTTTTGAAAATATACAGGATAATCTGGACAATATAACAGTAAATATACAGTCGGATCTCCCTGATCCCGAGGAATCATTAATTAATCACCAGAAGATAACCCTTCTGAAAGATATTGTAAACCAGCTAAAGCCGAGATATAAATCGCTTATTGAACTACGTTATTATAAGGATTACTCATATGAAGAAATTTCTTCAGAGCTCAATATCCCAATTGGAACAGTTAAGGCACAACTTTTCAGAGCTAAGACATTACTATATAATATTTTAATCAAAACAGGTGACAAGTAGTGACAGATATTATTTTCCAATATTTTCAACTACTGACCGACCTTCAAAGAGAGAAGTTTTCTCAGTTGAAATCTATTTATGAAAGATGGAACGGGATGATTAATGTAATATCCCGCAAAGATATGGATAATTTTATAGTCCGTCATGTACTTCATTCACTGTCGATAGCAAAGGTCATTTCCTTTTTACCCGGGACAAGGATTCTTGATGTCGGAACCGGAGGTGGTTTTCCCGGTATCCCTCTGGCTATTTTATTTCCC
>Ga0307376_10003611_pt1 | contig 14445 bp, 20 predicted proteins | sample TR2MG_FD_202536 | JGI IMG/M metagenome (GOLD analysis project Ga0307376, IMG submission 202536) | Soil microbial communities from Risofladan, Vaasa, Finland - TR-2 | ecosystem: Environmental > Terrestrial > Soil > Coastal area > Acid sulfate soil | place: Finland: Risofladan, Vaasa | collected...
CAGCAGCTGTTGCAGCACCAGTAAGGTCATATAGACCGGAGTGGTCACCCCAACCAAAAGCAGTGTCCCAATTACTAACATCACCATCTGTAATACCAGACAGTGTGGTATAACTAGAAGCGTTCAGATGGTAGTACTGATCTGAACCATTACCGCCCTGAAGACCAGCAAGATCATCATTATGGTTTAGGCCTCCAACTGTACCAGACAGTGCCGTAATCTCATTGTAGAGCAACTTAGCCGTAGCAAGTTGAACATCAGTTGAAGCAGCACTGAGAGAGTCGGTAGAGCCTAAGATTTCGTTAGCAGTCGCACCGTATTGTAGCTTTACACCAGCTGAAGATATACTAAATCTAGTAACACCTTCATCAATAAAAGATGGTCCGCCAGTTCCGGAGATAGTCATATAAGTATCATCATCACCGTAAATCGTAGTGTTAGCACTGGCATCCACTTCAACTCTAGCACCACCATCAGCGCCCAGTTGAATATCACCAGTAGCAGGATCGTAGGTCATGGCAGAAGTCTTAGCAACACCACTAGCTGTCATATACAGCATATTATCGGCTGTATAAGAAGCAGGTGTGTCTGAATGCTCAATGAAAGTATCATTAGCATCTATACTCGAAGTAATCACACCAGAAACTGTATTAACCCAATTATAAACTGCGGCCTCGGTTAACAATGTATCATCATCACCAGGTGCAGTTAAAGCAGTCTGAATTTCAGTAACAGTTGTACCGGCATCAAAACCGAAAGTTCCACTTACTCCAACGTTGCTGCCAAAGTCAGCATCACCATCAACATTCAAGGTGGTATCAAAATCACCAGCGCCTTGTACATTAACAGTGGTCTGGAAAACAGTAGCTCCTGCAACATTAAGTGTGCTGTCCATATCAACAGCACCATCTACATCCATCGTACCAGTTACCGTCAGGTTCCCAGTAAAATCAGCATCAGGAGCAGACAGATTCTGACTAATTGTTAACGTGGAACCGTCAGAACTAATTCCACTAAAAGTATTTCCATCTAGATGGTAATAATCTGCACTACCATTGATGTTAAGTAAATCATTATGATTAGACGTTAGGTTGTCTAACTCATATCGAACACCGCTCAAGGTCACTGCGGTTGGATCTTTCCAGTCCGCCTCTCCAGTGATACCTATGATCTGTGATCTTAAATAATTTAAATCATCTTCTGCATTCTTAAAATAATGCAGATCAGCACTAATACCAGTGCCATTATCGGGGGTGCCCCCGACAGTGACTTCATCTGTATCAGTGTATCCCGTGATTTCATACGCCGAGCTGCCAATAACAACAAAATTACTGAGGTCACGCTTTTCAAATGCTCCTCCAGCTGTGATAGTAATAGTATCATTGTTAGTGACACTGACAGTCAGACCAGAAGTTTTAGGACGTCCTGTGTCTTCTCCCCAGGACATTGTCAACTGGTCATCATACGTACGCGAACCACGGATTTGAGCAAATTGATTGAATAAGCTCTTAGCCATAGTACACTCCTCCGTAGAGTATATTTAAATTTTAAATCCCTAGGTTTGGGTAGGTTAAATCTTAAATCTCCGCATCGCAACGTCCTCAAGGGGTTAAAGATGAGGCAATGCGCCCCTTACTAACTAAATAGAAGGTTAGTTTATTTCTTTTCTAATACTTGTTCTGCTCTAGCAAGATCTAATCTTTTTTCAGTCATTCTGTTAATGGATTTTGCTGCTCTTCTATCACCAAACCACCACGTTACACAGGTTGTCGTCAACATGATGCAGGTATCTATAGACAATGTAAAATATAACACAGCCTGATCCGTCGTCAGTGTGGCAAAACCTTTTTCTTTTAGTATAAAATAGGCAGTATAGGCTAGATAACCATAGCCAACAGTGAATGCTATTGTGAGTAAAGGTCGCATAAACCCTTTGATTATATCAACTAATGCAAAAGGACCCATGAGAAGAAAGGCCATTGGCACAGATACATACCTGAGCCAGCCCTGCACTTCGAACAGATAATCAATCCACTTGTCACTGAAGCTCTTCTGGTTAGCTACAGTAATAACAGTACCGTAGGCCTTGGAATCTTGTAGGTCTACAGCACCTTGTACTTTGGCTTCAGTAATTCTAATAGATGCGTCTGTCTGAGCTTTCATAATCTCAATCTGGACCTTAGCCATGTTGATCTCATGCTTGTTCTTCATCTCCTCGGTCGAGCGAATAGCACGTTGGTTCAGCCAGTTACCAACCAGGCCGATTAAACTTCCGAACACACCACTACCAAGGAAACTTATAAGGGTACCGATCATAAAAAAACCTCCTTAAATCTAGTACAGGAAATTAATCCTGTCTAATTAAAAGGAGGTTAAATAATTAAATACACTATGTTATGCTATTATTCTCTTGTAAGCTTAATTCCTTCGTCAGTAATTTTAAATGTAGCGAACGACACTTTCCCTTCATCAACAAGGGTCTTGAAGTCCTTCTGCGATTTACTTAGTCTTGCCTTTCCTGTTTTGATCTCAACAAAGATAATCCCGTCGTCATTAAACTGTATGCCGTCTATTGGGTTGCCTAAAAATCTAAAGTTGTTAGCATCCCAAGGCCAGCCCTTTGTAAACGGTGCTAAGTTCTCACCTATCTTACCTAACCTAACCTCAGAACTCTTGCGTATATGAAGCTCTCTGTTGTATTTCTTTTGAAGTGCCTTAAGTTTATCGTCAGATATCTTACCTTTAAAATATAACCACAGTACAACAAATACTCCTATAACAACTAATACATAGGGTGCTACCAAACTAGTATCTGGTATCATCATTATTCTTCTTCCTTTTCCTTCGCAGCTTCGTCATAGTCTACACGTTTTTGGTACACACCCTCAAGTTCCCTGGCAAGAGCGCGCTTAATCTTCTTTAAGTCTCCCAACTTCATGGTCACATCGTCAAGCTGTCCGTCATCAATGAGTCTCTGTATGGTATCATCGATGACTCTATTCGGGTCAAATTTACCTGCCTGGGCCAGGGCCCTAGACATGGCTTCTATAGAATCACACACCATCAGTACCATAGATTCTATACTGGTAGGTTTGGTAGTTTTATATCTATAGTTATCTTCTTTACCATTCTTGGCCTTGTCGAAGAAATACTTTAGTATAGTAGTACCGTGATGCTGACTGATAATTTGTATGATCTCCCGTGGGAAATCAGGGTTGTTAACTAATACCATGACACTATCGGATACATGTCGTGTTATAATCTGATAGCTCATGTCTGGCTCCAAACTGTCGTGTATATTCTCCTTCTCAAGCTGATTCTCACTGAAACACTTGGGGGAGAATGATTTACCCACGTCATGATACAGTGCTGCCACTTTCATCTTATCTTCGTCTAGTTCCAATGATAGCGCAACACCCTCGATCATAGACATCAAAGACTGCGAGTGTTTGAACGTACCTGGACACGCGTCTCTAAACTCCTGTAGCAACGGATACTTAGAATCTAATAGAAAGCTAAGACTAGGCTCCGCTTCGGTTATAGTAGGATGACTTTCTTCACTCATTGGTTATTCCTTACTCAGCCTTTTGCTGAATTTGAGGTAAATTTGGTGCTTTAAACCTTTCTTTAATAGGATCAGGAAATATATTTTTATTTATTACTTCGTTTCTTGTATTTGACTCTTTACGTATCTCTTGTTCCTGAACTAAAGATTGTGTTGCTCTTTCATATTCTGCGGCTGATTCATTTAAATTTTTAACAATTTTATCTAGAGCTGTCTGTGCTTCAGACACACCCTTATCAAGTTCCCTTAACTTGGCGGTTATTTCTTCTTTCTTTGTCTGAACTTCTAGAAGAGCTTCGTAAGCTCTAAGTTTCATCTCACGAGCATCGTTCTTTGCATCACTGTATACATAATATCCACCAGCAAAGAACATAGTAGCTGCAAAAAATAACACAACAGAAATTAATTTCCATTTCTCTGTTACAGTTTTGCCAAGCGCCTTCAGAATATCATCGGTAGAAATATTAACTTCTGTTGTCATATTTTATCTCCTTATAGGGAACAGGCCCGCAGATGGGCCTGTTCGCCGCCTCCACCAGTTGGTTTATACATCGAGCTTCTCAACCAACACGCCTTCATCACATTTACGACACCAAGGTGTCGAACCAAACTCTATATCCCTTCTTACTTCTGTATGTCCACACTTAGGGCATTCAAACGTTTTACCCATTGACTTCGCCGTTTCCTTTGGGTCTGCTGGTTTCTCTCTTCCATTCTCTTTGTACATAATATACCTCCTACGGCATGTAATCAAAAAACGCCGGCTCTGTTGCCAAAACCATGGCTGTCGGTGCACCCTTAGCTTCTATATTTCCTGCAATAAGATATTTAAACATAGGCTTGTCATTCCACCGGCGCAGACGTTCTTTTATAATCTTGTCACCAAAACCATCAGCGATCAATCTAGTAAACTGACGCGGATAGTTCTGTCTGATGTATGTCATGAAACCACCTTCCATCATCGTCCAAATAATTTCATCACGCTTCTCTATTAAATTATCATAGGTAGACACATATACATATCTATGATCTGGGAATTGTTCTTTAACAGTCTGACTAATATAACTATAGTCAGCTCTGTTTATTACGCTAACAATACCACCAAACTCCTCACATATAAACTGGACGGAAACTTCTGGCACCACACTAATCTTCTTGGAGGGTATTCTAAGAGATCGTAGCGTAATACCTATCTCTGCCTCCATCTCAGCAAACTGGATCTCCACTTCCATTATTCACCCACCTTAGCTTCAGCGCCCGCCTCTGTCAGATAGAAAGGGGTCTCTTCTAATGTCTTTTCTACATCGAATGTAACCTTACGTCTCTTAAAGGCAATCTTAATCAAGGCCTCTGCGTTAAGTTCTTCCTTAAGAATCTTTCTGGCCAAAGGTTTGGCGATCTCTTTACTGATGCACCTCTTTAGTGGCCTGGCACCGTACTCTTCATTGATACCATTCTTAAAGATAAAATCGCTGACAGACTTATCAAATTCAAGCGCTAAGTTTTTATAATCTGTATCACTATGCTTTAGATTATCATTCAATTTGAACAATTCGATGTCGATAATCCTCATGTAATCGTTCTTAGCCAGCGTTCTAAAATTAACAATCGCATCTATTCTGTTTAAGAACTCCGGTTTGAACTTCTTCTTGAGTGCTTCCTTCAGTGCTGTGTTCTTCTTGGCTTCAGTAATCTTAGCTGCATCTCCAAAACCAATTGTCTTACCGATAGTGCTGATCTCTTTAGCTCCTACATTAGATGTCAAAATAATGATAGCATCTTTAAAGGATACTTTTTGACCCTTACCATCAGTTAAACGACCTTCCTCTAATACTTGAAGTAGTAATTCGTGTACCTTGGAACTGGCCTTCTCTACCTCATCAAATACGACGACCGCAAACGGGCTCTTCATCATAGCGTTAGTGAGAACTCCGCCTTGCTCATGCCCTATGTATCCAGAAGGAGCTCCAATAAGCTTAGCATATTCATGGTCAGAGGAATACTCTGAGCAATCTATGGTAATCAAATTGTCGCGGCCCTTAATTAGTTCGTCTGCCAATACTTTAGTGGCTAAGGTTTTGCCAACTCCAGTACGGCCGGCGAAAAGAAAGGAACCGATGGGTCTCTCAGGGTCTTTAAGACCGACACTGGCTATCTGAATAGCATCCGACAAAGTTTCAATGGCCTCGTCCTGCCCTATCAAAAAGACTTTCATGTTATCAGAAAGATTAAGCAGGTCTTCTTTCGGCACATCTTTAAACTTTTTCTGCGACTTCTTATTGGCGTGTTGACTCATTGGGCCGGCGGTGGTAGTTCTATAAGGTTTACCATCGCCCTCTCTCCGCGGCGAGTCGCCAGATTCATCTGCCAAGTCCTGTGCATTCTCATACGTCAGAAACTCATTGATTGATTTACACAGCTCATATAATTCGTTCATTAGTATGGGCGGTGCAACACGTGTTGGAATTCCCATGTTGTCCAACAGCAAAAAAAGATCTTCAAAATCCACAACACAAACCGATACGATGAACGTATTAAAACTAGTCGGGCTGTGGAAGAACCGCTTCTTGAGAATATTTACAGCATCGTCTTCATTAAACTTCTTGATCTTTACATACTGACCAATACGTCTCCACCAGACCTGTTTCTCCTCAAAGTGTAGTTCTTCAATATCTTTGGTTGCTGCCGAAGCCTTATTCTTAAGTTTATTCTTAGCATCGGACTTTCTATCACCTGGTCTGTCTGTCTGATCTGCTATAGACTTCTTAAGATCGTCCATCTCCTCGTAGATCGATGAGTTCCAACTACTGTTGTCAGTAAGTAACTTCTCATCGGCACGTGGCTTCTTAGTTGTTTTAACTTTGATTACAAAGTTTTTATTAATAATAAGATTCTCCGGAGCAATAGTTGGATTAAAATCTAAGATCTTTTCCATCAACTCCGACCTAATAGATAATAGATTAGGTGAATCTGCCATACTTTGATTGATAAAAGAAAGAAGCTGGTTGATATTAGCTACGCAGTTAGCGATCGCAAAATCCTCAAAGAAACCACGTGAGATCTTTCCCTTCTCACGTGTTAAGTAGGTTAGTTTATCATCAATCTCATTCTCTGGTAAAGTTAGGATCAGAACTTCGTAGCCTTCTGCTGTCTCTAAATTAACCGGATGCACTTCATAAGAATCTTTGGACATTATATAACTCCCCTATGTTTTAACGGTTTTTTCTGTACTTATCGTTTCCAAATTTAATTACAACAACTGCTTCGTCGTAGTTCAAATCTTCTTTTTGTGGCACTGCTTTAGTTATCCCACTTGCAGAAAAAGCTTCCAGTGCAAGCTCACCATAATCAACATTGTTCATAGTCAAGATACCATTAAGTGCTACTCTTTGAACATCGCTTATTCCAATGTCCGCAATATTTCCAGCCGTTCCAGTATTAGAAAATGGTAAGTCTGGTGTGGTTGGTATTGTATTAACGGCCGGAGCAGGTACTTTGGGCATCGGTGCTGCTGCTGTTACCGTTGGTGCTTCCTGAGCCACCACTATATTTGAAGACACTGGTTGTTGTGCAAACGCTGGTGGTGCAAATGTTGTAATAGTTTCTGCAACGGGCGGTACTGCAACCGCAACAGGCGGTGCCGCAAGCGCAGCAGGTGGTGTTGGTAATGCTGTCGGTGGTGCTGCCATAGCGGGCGGCATTACCGGCGCAGGCACAGCCGCTGGGATAGCCACAGCTACTGCTGCTGACATATTAGGCATTATAGGCATCTCGGCATCCATAGGATCACTCTCCTTATATAAACCAACTCCCCATCTGGTGCAAGCGTTAACAATTCCTTTCGCCAAAGCACTCTTATAAGCATTGCCTATATCAATAATTTTACCCTGGTTAACACCAGAATTGTATCGCATAATCTGCTGACTACCAAACCCAGTGTGTGAATGTGTTTTACCATCCTCAACATCAACAACAGAAACTTCAACTGCCAAGATTACTTGGTCGTCAACAACATCCTTAAAAGTGACCTTGGTAGACCAATTACCTTTAAAGAGTCTGTTCATACGATTAATAACATCTTCATTCGGGACATATTTGAACGTCATGCCGCCGGTGCCTTGGCGTGTACTCAGTTTAAACTTGTCATAAAATCCTTTTAAAATAGTGTCGTGCATGATCTCTCCTTTGCCTTTGTGTTTCTTATAATATAATCACCTTTCCCTATTTGTCAAGGGAAAACTTTTGACCCGCCGAAGCGGGTCGGTATGTTCTTAAGCAGTAGCTGTTTTGGTAGCCTTGGAACCAGATGTTACATAGATAGCCTTACGACCACGTACTTTGTAACTGTCTGATGTTTCAACCATAACTCGGTCAGACCGATAGCTGGCAAACACGTCCCAATGACGACTGTAATAACTGCCATCAAGGATGGCTGCAAAACGAACTCGATCATCATGCGTTTCCACATACTCATACGCTGCATCTAGAAATCTGATAGCGTCCATGGCTTGGTTGTCCTGCGCCCCGCCGAAACCATCCGTAAATTTCAGATAAAGATAATCTGTGTTATGGTGGTTAGCACTGATGGCGTCCATAGATTTGGTAGAACCAACAGTTCGTGGCGTATTACCCTTAACCAATTCGCCATTCTGAATACGTACAGCACCATGACCAGTTGAGGCGATACGTTCCACTCTAATACCACGTTCATACTGCATGTACTCAATCTGCGCCTTCTCCGCGGTGCGCTGGCGGCTGGCTGACTTAGCAAACGTCGTGGCTGCTACATCATCAGACAGGATCGATGCAATAATCGAAGCACGCGTCATGTTGTATTTATTACAATACTTTCTAATCTTTGTCTCAAAATTGGCAACCAATGGTGTGCCATTCTCAAGATGATTGAGCACGGCCAACTTTGCCTTGGCCAAATTCTCAATGTCCTTTGCCTGAATTGCGTTCTTTACATAAGTAACTACGTTCATATTCCGTCTCCTTAAATAAGTTTTATTAAACACTTCATCGTGCTTGTTGATAATATAATCATTAATTATCATTTGTCAAGGGCTTCGACTGTCTTTTCTATAATTTTTCTGGCCCATTTAAAATCTAAACGTCGTCTACGCTGACCTAACTTATTGTTATTCTTGAAAGGTGACAACACCACATCATGCGTTCTCTTTCTCAGTTCACCTAACAAAAAGTTTGTCCTGAATATAAATTTATCACACACCTCTATGCCCGGCACATTAATTATCGTTATGGCTCTTGAGCTTTCTTTTATGTTGTCTAAATTATAATCCAAATCCCCTGGCCGACAAAAACGTATCCGATCACCCGGGTCCACCCCATCCACACCGCGTAGACCTAAATTACCATTAACATCATTAAATGTTAAATCAACACAGCGACATGAATTAAAATCAAATAGTATATCCTCTAGTTCAAACCTATTAAATAGGTAATTATCATTTTTATATATTCTATAATTGTTGCCGGCAATCGCCATAAAATCATTAGTAACATGAAAAGCAGCAACACAAACGGGACAATCCGTGTCTTCAAATGGGTTCTCCTCTATGATGGTATGGCTATGTAGATAGCTGGTGAATATACCATTGTGAAAATACGTCTCGGGGATAATGAACACTGCTTTATTATATCGTGCCAACACCCTGTGTATTGCAATCTGATATAAGTCCTCGTAGTCATTATCTTTAAAATAACTATAGCCGGACAGTTTATTTCTAGTTGCTGAATTCTTGGCTAAGTATGGTGGGTTAGTAACAACCATTGCCTTGTCATGTTCTGGAATATCCCACAGGCTATCGTTTATTTCCCAAGATAACGTTGGGTCTATGTCGTATCCCACATACCAGGTAAAATAATCATTGACAGCACGCAGTAAATCACCTTGACCAGCGAAGGGATCAACTACAGTGTCACACCCTGAATTCCTAATGAACTCAATAATGTGTGGCCGGAGCCACACATTATGTTTGGTATTAAACTGCCCTAAGTTTTGTTTCTTAGTCATAATTATCTCTTGGATCTTATCAACCATGTTCCTTCTAATACTGCCGTGATGTCTCTGACCCAGGCATTCCACTTCCATGTGCCTCTGATCATTAAGAATCTTCTTACTGTTCCGATGAAAAACATGTTTCTTTCTCCTTGTATTTATCCATAACCTCTTCAATCCATCTCCAACTTGGCTTGTTGTATTTAGCAGGCTGCTCAATCTCTTCGTATTTCCTGCCGCGTAAAAGACAGTAGGCTATGTGTTTGATTCTAAATGTGTGTGCTCTACGTAAAACCTCAAGCTGATAGTACCATTGTAACTTATCATACTCCATCCAATGATCTCTTCTGTGCTTCCAGTATCTTATCTCTTTCGCTAACGTCTTTAGTTCTGCTTTTAACTCGGGATATTTTGTGTATTTCATTGTATGTCTCCTTATATTATATGTATTAGATTTAGTTTGTCAAGTTTTAATACTATATAATAAGGTGGGCCCCGAGCGTTCTATGTGAAACCAGTCTATGTCATTACCATTTCTCCTTATAACCACAATTTTCACAATAATAATAGGCCACGCCATCAACATGAATAATAATAACGGTACCCATCTCTAAACAGTTAGGACACTTTCTCATTCTATCTCCTTAACTATACCAATTCCTTTAGCTTTTTGATCTATAATACTTAAAGGCTCGCCCTCTGACCATCCCAACAACCTTAGTTCCCTTATATATGGGCTGAGGAACGCGTGGGCCTGTCTTAAATATGCTATGTTGCCTTTGCGTTCTTTTATAATCTTGGCATCCATCGGACTCATCTTTGGTAATACCTTTTCAATACATCTAGCTAGAGCGAGTCCTCTACTAGGTGTGTTCGTTTTATCACGGTCAAGCGCTTCAAGCGCTAGCCGAACCTTACACTCAATGCAATCCTTACTCCAACAACACCCACACTTGGGGCAGGTTGTCTGATCACAAATGGTACAGTACTTAAGCCTCTTGAATTCTTGTTTTTTTTTCATTAGTCTGCCTGGTACATATCAACTGATTGCCCTGTATTAAACGTATTCACACGAACAACCTTTCCATGTGAAGCCGGACAACTCATTTGGTCGGGGATAAAAGAAATTCCAAACTGGCCCTGATTAGTAAGACAACTGTCATTGTACACAGTGGTATTACCACTAATATTAGTGACAGTAATAGTCCATTTGGCATCGTAATCACTTTCCCAACCGCTACCTGCCAGGCCTACCCCTACTGTTAACATCAGTACTAAAATAATCGTTGCTATAATTTTCATAATTCTCTCCTTGTATGGAGCACCGAGAGGGAGTCGAACCCTCGTAGACAGGACTTTAGAGATCCCCGCGCAACCGCTTCGCTATCGGTGCTTAAAATAATTCGTTTTGATCTGCTTTAATATCTTTCTTAGATCTCTTCTTCATGTCAAGCCATGTAGTTGTATCATCTATCTCTTTAACTCTTTTCATGGACATCTCACAATATTTCTCAGTCATCTCAATACCAACCCACGGCACACCCATACGCTCACATGCCTCGCCTGTGGTACCTGAACCAAGGAACGGCTCAACCACAGTAGTATCCTTATCCGCGCCGAACATATCCAACAACATTATTACTGGGTTGATTGGCATCTCTGCTGGGTGCTGATGTTTCGATCTTAATTTATTCTGTGTGTTTATAAAGACATCACAGCTGGGTCGTTTCTTGAGCTTACCTTCTATGGCTATTAAATACTGAGTGTACAAGCCAAGGTTAAATGGACAATGCGTAGTCGCATTCGGGCTGTATTGAATGATCGTCCATTCGTATTTGAGATGATCTGCAAACGCCGGCAACACAATGTGCATATTTCGTGTCGGTGCCTTAACTATATATAGGTCAGCCACACCTTCGAATGCTTTGAACCAGTCATGACAATTCTCTCTATATATCTCAAGCTTGCGCTCATCTTTGTATTCAGCATAGGCCAGCGCCACACCGAACGGCATATCAGTAAATAATATATCGAAGTGACCAAGCTGTGGTAATATCTCACAACAATCTCCGTGATAGATCTTACCAATATTAGTCTCGTAATAGGTGTCCACCATTATCTATTCCCTCCAGGGGTACTCTTAATGCTATATTCATTCCATATTTTTAAGTCGTAACTTGCAGGACTCATACCTGCTTCTCTTGCTAAAGTAAGCACTGCCTTCTCTAATGTCAAGTATTTCTTTCCTGTCGGTGTATTTTTTGGTACATCATACCCAAGACTTTTGAGATGTTTTAGCATATGTGTATCTAATCCAGCTACTTGCGCATCCTTTCTTGAGTGCAAAATAAAACACCGAGACGTCTTCGGCCCTACCCCATAAATGGACTCCAGATCACTCGGCGTACATGTACGTAAATTCAACTCACCTTTGAATTTAGCTTTAGCAAGTTCGAAAAACGTTTTAGATTTAATTGTATAGCACCCAATACCATAGTGTTTAAGCACTTGTGGCAAATCAAACAAAGCATGTGCTTGTAGTATCCACCTAAAGGGTGTATTATTTTGGTAAAAAGCTGCATGCTCGGTTAACATTTTATCCAAGCATCTAGCTGCAGTCCGGCCGTTCTTGCCGGCGGCGCACACCCAAAACAAGATGAATTCTTCTAGGTCCCTTTCCGATTGGTTATAGTTTGTTACCTTTTCCGGATCAATCATGGTAAATCCCTTATTCTATTGTCCTGGGCCAGTATTTTGATCAGCTGGCTTTTTATGATCCTCTCCAATTTTCCATGGATTCCTACTACCATGTTTGGCATCTGAATCAGGTTCAATGTGATCGTCTTCACGACTATCCATCTTCGGTCTGTTGTCTGAGTCTGAATAAATCTTATCGTCAGCATCACCTGGCCTGCGATATTGATTAGCAGCGCCTACCGTAGATGTTTCCGCTCTACGTGAGACCTCTCGTTTTCTAGCCTCAGGGTTATTCATATCATCAATATCCATAGTGGCTTCAGGAGCTATTAATTCCTCTTCAACATCACCATCCAGATTAGCACGTCTCTCTAAGCTGGGCTTGGTATAGTCTTCCGCCTTCTGAACATTAGCTGTAACCTTGCGGTTACCGCCAAACTTTCTATCTTTAGGCAGACCTGCTCCGTGACGGTCACTTACTGGATTATCATTTGGACTCATTGTAAACATATAGTTCCTCCCTTTAATGGCACCACTCCGAGGTGTCGATCCCCGCGCTCGTGGTTTTGGAGACCTCGATGGGCGCCGGCCCGAGTGGCACATACTACTCGTCTAAATTCTCTGTTGCGTAATCCATCATACCAGTCTTGTTGGTGTCTACGATTGTCTTATGTGCCGCGACAATAGTAACCCCCTTAACAAAAGGGTCATATGCCTCAGCTATCTTCTTACGGATAGATGGACCAAACTTTCTCATTATATAATTATTCCAGTCAGGCATTATTTACTCCATTAAAGATTTATTTAATATATCTCTTAGTAAATGAAACGCATTTTGTTTGATTCTTTTAAAGCCTTTGTACTCACCTTTAATAGAACCTGTCTTATCTTTAATCGTATACTTGTAATTACCTGTATCTGTATCGCCTGTGCCATCATTGACAAGCTCAATTATACCTATCGTTCTTCTGAGCCTCTCCATGCCAAACGGTACTAAATCTATTTTTACTTCTAACATTTTTAATTCCTTTGGTGGACGTGCCCGGAGTCGAACCGGGGTCTTGAATGCTTCTTCTAAAAAGTTGACGATGATAATTTTACTACAGTATTACACTATTAAGGGCAAACAGTAAAGTGCATGGATTCTGTTCCAAGGTTCCACACGACCCGTACAGCCAACTGCTGTTATGCAGCGACCATAGTATTACCCTTGGCTACGGTGCGAACACCGCCACTTAATTGTTCAAGGGCATATTTTATCATAGAATTGCCAATTAATGTTTTTTGCACATTTTTAACGTAGTATGTACCGTCTACGCATCGAGTCTTTAGCTTCATTCACCCAATCGATACCATTTCACGCCCACGGGTTTCAAGCGGCCCCGAAGGGCCGCTTTACTTGTTAATAAACTACAAAATGATCACGTCTGTTTTTAGACCATGCTTCTTCGTTGCTTCTAGGATCTACGGGCTTCTCTTCACCATAAGTGACAGTGTCCAAACGTGAAGGGGCGATTCCTAGATCAATAAGAAAAGTCTTAGCCGCTTCCGCACGTCTCTCACCAAGTGCCATGTTGTATTCATTAGTACCACGTTCATCACAATTACCCTCGATGATCACTGTCATGCGAGGGTTAGCTAGCATAACATTGGCTTTGTCCACCAAGTCCCTCTGTGCTTGGTCTGTGAGGATGGACCTATCAAAATCAAAATAGATATCTTTCTGCATGATGGCAGTGTCAGCATCTACTTCCTCAGCAGGAACTACTTCCTCTACAGCCTTTGCCTCATAGGTCACCGGTTCGGCATTTGCCTTGACTACCTTCTTCTGGCATGAAACTGAAAGCAGTAATGCCGGAACAATAAATAACAACGCCAAATAATAAAATAAAGTCTTTCGCATATTTATCCCTCCTTCTAAAATAAATTAATTTTACTGACCGATCAAAGCTAAACTGGCAGGTATCCACCTATTAGAATCATCTGCATAAGGACCAAAGTAACGTATAAGTCCGGCAGGAATCCAATCCGTATCAGGGGTAGCTGCATAGGTCGCGCTATAAAACGGCACGTCGTATAAATCTAAGTCACATTCACTAGCGCCAACCCAAAGAGCCGGTGCAAGCACTAAACACACTGCTAAAACTAAACTTAAAATTCT
>Ga0307376_10003613_pt1 | contig 14444 bp, 18 predicted proteins | sample TR2MG_FD_202536 | JGI IMG/M metagenome (GOLD analysis project Ga0307376, IMG submission 202536) | Soil microbial communities from Risofladan, Vaasa, Finland - TR-2 | ecosystem: Environmental > Terrestrial > Soil > Coastal area > Acid sulfate soil | place: Finland: Risofladan, Vaasa | collected...
GCTTCCACATCGTCGTCATCGACAACTGGAGCTGCCTTGGGAGCTTTGGTCGCTACCTTCGTACCAGGGGCAGGCTTGCTTGCCGCTTGGGCAGGCTTGGCTGCTGGCTTGGCTGCTGGCTTGGCTTCTGCGGCAGGCTCGTCGCCCTTCGTTTCTGCCTCTGCCTCGACATTGCACTCATATATCTGACGAAGGTCGTCGTGGAGTGCATCCACAAGCCTCTGAGACTCAACCTTCTTGCCACAGATGACCTTCAGGTCATGCTGTTTGAGTGCCTTTTCCTCGTCGGTTAGCGGGGTCACATGAAGCTGTGTACCCTTGATGACCGCCTGAGCCGAGTAGCAAACCCTCGTCCCATTGTGGCCACGCTTCACGACAATGTCGATGCCAGTCTTGGGGTCTGTGATGTCGAACCCACACTGCTCGAAGATGCCCTCGATGTCGCCCCACGCTTCCATTCCGACGGTAGCGATTTTCAGACCCGCCACCTTGACCTCTTTGTCACCATCCATCTGCGTGACAAACGGGTCGTCACGGTCGATGATGTTCCACTTGAGGTTGGACCTTGCGCTGGTCTCCTGACGGAGTTTGTCGAAGAACTTCTGCTCGTCTTCGTCGCCCTCTTTCGCCCTCAGGAACGCAACTGCGATGGCGTGCAGTTTGCAGAAAGGACACGTCTTTTCAGCCGTATCTTCCTCTGCCTGCACATCCCAATCCAGGCAGTTGATTACCTGCGGGAGTTTGCCGTCTCCCTGGAATGCTGTGGGAATGCACAACCCTCGCTCACTCCTCTTGGGAGCCGGTGCGATGAAGTGCGTTTTGACTTCGAGGAACTCACCCACCAAACGGAGGATGTTGTCCCCGTCGTTCCATCCGTGGAAGATTCCCCGGACTCTGGAGCCACCACCCTGCGGTCGTGACGCCCTCAACTTGCGTACCTTCTCTAGCATGTCTGTCATTGCTTCTTCTCCTTGCCTTGTTGTTGGCCCTAGTTGGCCCTGTCTGCCCGGTTTAGCCCTGTGCAGCCAGTTTGTCTGCTTTCTTCTGCCTCATCATCTGCCGTACCTTGTCGATACGCTTCTGGTTCAGTTCCTTGGCGCCTCCTCTCGCCTCTCCATTTCCCCCACCGCTGGTTTTGGGAGTCATGGAACTTTCGCTGTTGTACCTCTCGTCTTCCGTGATGCCAGCCCACTCACGGATTGTGAATGACTTCTGTCTCCAACCCTCGTACCAAGAATCGAGTGTATCGCAATCATCCTGCAACTTTTCCAACTGCTTCTCGTGCTTTTCGATTTCCTTCTCGTTGTCCACAATGAAGCGAGCCTCGACATCGGCGACCGTCGGCTTGTAGGTCTGTGATGTTCCTGACAAGACAGCCGCCTTCGCCTGTGCGTACATCTTCTTCTCCCACCGGTCTGTAGACCTTTTGAAGGCGTCAAGACGGCGATGAAGCTCTTTACGCATTACGCCGTAGAAGGCGATAGCTGATGGTTGGACTGCGACGTGTCGGTCAAAAGTATGTTCCGAAACGTCAAGGAGTGTTCGACAGGCTTCCTCCAACTTAACCCCTGCGAGGTCTACCTGCCCAAGTTCGTCGCACGATTGCCTGATATTGCCCGTTATTGCATCTATGTCCATGTCACGCCTCCATTTGCCCGGTATGCCCGGTTTGCCCTAGTTGTGCCTCGAAAGCCTCAATATACTTCCTGAACTCACCTACTATTATACCCTCGTCACGGAGCTTTTTTAGAAGTTCTTTTACTTTTTCTTTCTCATCCGGCATATTTGCCGCCACGAAGCCCCGCATGAGCTGTCTGGCCCTGTTCACCAGAGCCAGCATTTCGTTCCTGCGAGCCTCTACCTCCCGCCTCTCCTTCATCTTATGACGATGCTCGTAGACGAACTTATCCAGAACGAACCCACTACAGGACCACTTGATGTTCGGCGGGTTGAACTTCGGATTCTCGACCAGGAACTCCTCAAAAATCCATTTCAGATACTCATCCACCGTGAAGCCATCATCTGCCAAAGCCTTACTCACCTGCTTCACCATCTTGCCGTCAATTGGAGTGAAGGTTCTGACATACTCCAAGTCGGTCGATTGCAGATACCTCTGCCGGAATATGGCGACATACTTCTTCAGGTCTGCCGCCATCTTATCCTTCACCGGAACCTTGTGCGTCATCTCAAATATCTCACGCTCAACTGCCTGCTGGAGATTGTCCCAATAGGGTGTCACTCTCTTGTTCTCGGACAACCCATATGTCCGCATGAGAATGTTTCCTATCACCAGGAACTGTTCGAGTGGCTCCTCTGGAACCGGGTTCCTATCGACTTTGTCCTTCCTGCTCATTCAAATACCGTTTTACCCTTTCTACGACCTTGTCATCCTTGTCAAAAATCATAGGGAACAGGAACTCCTGCTTTCCAGCCCTTCTGAACATATCCACCGCCACATCCCGTATCAGGACATCCTCGCTGTTGATAAGGTTTGCCAAAGAACCAACCGCATCCCTGTGTTTGCCCAACTGCTTGAGCATCTCGACCAGAACCTGTGTTTCCTCCTCGTGGAGAGCCGCATCGAGCAACGCATCGGATGGACCACCCTTCTCCCCGATTATCTTGGCAGCCATCGTCCTTACCATACTGTCATCTGACCTCAAGAAGGGAGCCAAGGGTGCAACATCCACGACTTTGCATCTCAGCACATCCTGGACATGGCGTCCAGTAACAGTTCCAGACTCCATCGCTTTGTAACACGCCTCGACGGCTCTTTCAGGAAACCCCATTTGCTATCGCCCTCAATGCACTCATAAAATCGTCGTCAATTTCGTCACCAGTTTCTTCAAGAAGGTCCTTGATTCCTTGCTCATCCCTAACACCCCTATTATACAACCAGAGAGCTCGACTTTTTGTAATTCCTTTCAGGAAACATAACCCGGCGAGGTGTGACGGGATGCCACGCTTGGCTCTGAACTCCAAACTCTCGAAGAAATCACCCATATTCCACTTGGAAACCTTCGCACCCAGCTCGCCAAGTGCTCGACATATCCTGCCGGAGTCCAGTCTGAGAGCCAGCGCCTGATTCTTCATTTTGCCCACCGGAAGTCCACCAAGGACGTTCCACCACAACACTATCGTCTGGATACACCCCTTGTTTACATCCAAGCCTGGGGGAATCCTCGCTCGGCACTCATCTATGACACCCCAATGGTTGCCAAAGTCGCCTGAATATCGAGTAACAGGTACATTCCCCAAAGCCCACGCTATGGCCACATCGTCGTTCTCGACCCCCATCCTGAACATCTGGGTAAAGTTCTCATGCCACGCTTTTACATCGGCTGGATGAAAGTACAGTCTTGAGGCTATGCTACCCATTTCAGTCGGAGCATATCCACCATCCCACTTTATGGACCCAAACTCCTCCAGCTTCTTGAATGCCTTGGCGAAGTCCAGTTTGCCCTTCTGGAAGGCTGAAAAGCTACGGGAGTACCACTTCTCGGCATGCTCCACCTCGGTGAAGGTGCCACTACAGACTTCGGGAAGGATATGAAATGCCAATGTATCCACATCGCCCATCATCGAGGTCACAGTAAGGCTTCCGTCATCGGACATCTCTGTCCGGACTTCTTCCTCATCATCTTCCTCTACCAGGATAATTGCCTGAGAAGTACCTCCGTCATGGCGTCTGCCGGCACGACCTACCATCTGCCTCAACTCAGACGCTGGTACCCGCTCCCTGGCTCGCCTGACGCCCACAACTATGACCGTATCAGCCACCGCTCTCCTCCGCAATCACCTGTGCAATCTCTATCACGCCGTTAATCTCAAAGCCTTTGTCTGCCTTCATAAGCAAGACGATGCCCTTATCTGACACTTCCTTCGCCAGCCCGTGGTCAGCCTCCATCCTGCCGACCATCTCCGTGAAGGTTCCCTCGTCAAGAATGAATTGGTCCATAAGCCTGTCTTCTCGGAAGTGGCGAATGAACTTCTCGACATCGAAGTAAGTCCTCTCACGCCTATCCCGTTCGGCTTCACGTTCCTCCCAGGTCTTATATGGCGACTTCTTATTATTCGGTAGGGCTATCCCGTTCATCCAAGAACCTCTTGAGTTTATCCAGACCGTCGTAAAACATTTCTCGTCTTGATGGGTCGTTCAGATTGAGAGGACTCGGATGGAAAAGCGGCATTACATTCACACCGTATCTCGGAGAGAACCTCAACTCCCCATGATGCTTTGTGATTCCTCCCATCCCAGTGAGCTGTTTGAATGCGGGGGCACCAAGCGATATGATGATTTCTGGCTTCACCAGTTCCACCTCACGGTCCAGGAATGCCCTGCAAGCGTCTATCTCCTCCTGATATGGTCCACGATTGCCCTCTGTGTAACATCGAACCACATTGGAAATATAGAAGTCCGACCTCGACATACCAAGACGCTCCTCAACGGCTCTGTCAAATGCACGACCGGACGCCCCAACGAAAGGCTCGCCCCTCTCCACCTCGTCACGACCGGGATTCTGACCTACCACCATCACCCGTGCTGATGTGTTCATATTCGAGAACACATTGGAGAGGTGTTCGCCGTCAACCTTGACGCCTCCAATTGCACACTTCTTGCACTCCAGACACTCTAATCTAAGCGCCTCAAGTTCTGTCATCATACACCTATGTTTACACCGGCTCCCAAAGTAGATGTACTAACAAGTACATTCAGGCCGGACATCCTGTCATTAAAGGTTTCTTCTATCTTACGCCGTTTCGCAGGCGGCACCGATGCGTTATGGAATACTGAGCGAACCTTGGCGTTACGGAGTTTCTTGACTATCTCCGCTCCAGTCACCTTGGAATGGACAAATACAACCGTCTTCCTGTCTGACGACTCTGTAGCCAGCCTCACGGCCTCATCTACTTTCGTTCCATCCTCGAACGGAACGAAGATGGTTTCTATCTTGGAGGGTCGCCATGAGCTGACCACGCATTTTGTCTTTTTCCCGTTCAGGGATTTTACCCACTTCGCCAGCTCCATTGCATTTCCCATCGTAGCGGAAAGAAGTACAAGGCGTGCCCCAGGGTTGACGGCTGTCAACCTAATCATCGACGCCTCCACGGCAGAACCACGCTGCTTGTCGCCCATCAGATGTGCCTCGTCAAACACCACGCATCTCAGGCTCTGGAGCCAGTCTGCATAGGACACCGACCTCGTCTTTGCATCGAACGACTCAGATGTGGTAATGGTGAGCCTTCCCGCCATATGGTCTTCTGCTCCGGTTATCGTGTCTCCAGTCCCCAGCACGACTCCGTGATTGGACAACTGCGGGTCCTCATTCCATGCCTTGAACTTCTCAGCACCCAAGCTCCTGTATGGGCACACATAAACCACTCGGCAATGCGGTTCCTCAGAGAGATGGTACGCAAAGCAACACTCAGCCAAAACCGTCTTCCCGACCGCCGTAGCAAATGAAACCACGAGGTTCACATCCTCATCCAAGAAGGGAACCACCGCAGCCTGAGCTATGTTGAAGTCAGGAAACGGAGGACAATAATACGGATACTCCGAAGTCCTCATATCAGGTCTTTGAGGATTTGTTCTGCGTGTTCAATGGATGTGATGCTGTCCAGTATGAGCTCACCCTTCGACCACTTTACCTTGACCTTCTTCCCGTTCTTCAGAACAACGACCAGGACACGAGTCTTTCCTTCTCTCTTGAAGTAATCAGCCGTAGCCTGGTCATTCGTCTGTGTTGCCCTGTCGTATTTCCCCTCCAAGGCTTTCAGAAGATACTCAAGCGGGTCCGTGTCTGGAATCGGCTCAATCTTCTCAATCGCAACAGGCTCAGGTGGACCATTGGCAGCCTCACCCGACTGTCGCTTCTTAGTGGCTTCGTCACACTTACTCGTTATGAAACATTTGCCACATTCCTTTGAGGTCGGACTGAAGTATCCCCAGCACAGTCCCTCTTTCATCTTCCCCATCACTTTCTTCATCTCGATTATGTCACCCATTTCTACCCCCATGATAGTCGAATCTTTGTTTGAAAAACGGCCTTACGACATTGCAGTAGAATGTGTACGCCGACATATACTCGACTCCTGCCGTTCTTGCAGCAGTCCGCAGTTTCTTCGGCGACATCAATGCGAAGTCCGGGTCACGAGGGTTACCGAACAACTCGTGAATGAGTGGTGCCTCAGAAGGGTTAGCCTCAACAAGGTCACTCACGGCCTCAGAGAAGTCCATCTTCATAACGGAGTCGTCGGTCGTATCCTGTGCTTGCGACTTGGCATCGAAGTCTTCTGGCTGACCCACGATGTGTCTGGCCCTTTTGAGGTTACGCTGATAGTGACTGTCCAACACGCTCCTGCAAATACGCCATGTCCATGTCGTAAACTTGGCTCTTGCCGGGTCGTACTTACAAATGACTTTCGCCAGCCTCAACATACAATCCTGAGCGAGGTCTTCAACATCCTCTCGACACGTAGGAGCGTACTGGGTGGCGAGCTTGTAGACCATAGCTCGAATGGAATCGTAGAGTGCTTCATTGAAGCAGGAACCTCCCGGATGTGAAGACTCCTCCCCTGACGCAATAGATACAGCGAGGAACTCTTGAGTTACGGGGATTCGTTCGATGGGTTTTGTAGCACGTGATGGTGCCACGACAGAAGTATTACTTCTCATGCTTCTCCTTTGCCTTTAGCCGATAATCGGCCCAGTTTGTGGCCAGCGATGGCCTGCCCTATTTCAATGCCTAGATTGCAATCTATTCTGTTATTGCGACCACGTCAAACAAATCCGGTAGAAATCTTAGATTGTTTGAATGAGCTTCTGTAATTCAGCCGCACACAGGTTTTTCGGGTCCTTCCCACGGGGTGGAAAACACTTCTGTATCCGGTCGCTCCTGAACACCCTGGACGCCTTCCCTGCCACTCTCGAAGTGATAGCCGCACCAACATCATCCCCGTCAAACATCAGCACGAGCCGCTTCGGCGCCAGCTCCCCGATGAGTTCCAGATGCCTGTCACTCATATGTGACCCCATAACTGCCACTGCGTTATGGAATCCTTCCTGCCAGAGCTTCATGACCTCTCTGGGACCTTCCACGACAACAAGGAAGTCCGCACCCTTCTCACAATCATCGAAGCCGAACAGGAATTGTCCAGACAGGAAGTTGAGCGGGTACAGTGTCTTCCGGTAATCATCCTCAGACTTGAGCGGATGTTTCCGTAACCACTCAGGCTTGGAAAGCAAGTCGATAGCACAGAAACCTACCAGCTCTTGTTTCAGGAAGAACGGAAGTATCGCTCTGTCAACATAGGAACCCCATGTTCTCTCAAACACTTTGTACCGGTCCACGGTTTCATTGGTGATGTTGGTTGGATACTTTTTGCCGGGAGGACTCATAAAGAACTCATACATCCGGTCGGATGTGCGACGGTTCTCTATCTCCTTGTGAATGGATTCAAGACCTCTTACTGAATCCGGTGTCGGCTCCTCGCCTGGTCGATGTCGAGGGGCAGAAAGTTTTGACTGCCGATGAGCCTCTGCTCGAAGTTCAAGGGAGCCTTCATCTACCTCGCCCTGGGAGCCAGTCAGGAAGCGTGCCGCCGCCTTCGGGTCACAATCAAAGAGGCGACACGCTATCCAGATGAGGTTTGAGCCACGGCCCTCGGTGAAACAGAATGTCTCTCCGGTGACCTTGTTGACCGTCCAGTTGGGATGTGACGATTTACGACCCGTGAACAGGTGATGGTCTGGACAAAACGCCCGTATCTCAACACCTGCCCGGTGGTCGATATAGGAGTCCATCTTGAGAAGGACATCCTCAACATCAACGCTCGGCATCAGCCAAGAGATGTCCTTGTACTTTAGACGGTCCTTGATACTTACCGACACGGGCTTCCCCCTTTCCGGGGTCAACCGGTGTAGTATCGCCTTTTCATAGCCGGGTCGAAAGCCGTGAACTCCTCGGCGACATTCACATCAGTCTCAATGAAGTCGAGTGCATCGACCATCTCGGTGTCAACATTCCACACCGCATTGAGTACCAACGATTCCTTCGTCATAGGGGTCACGCAAGCCCCGTCGTGAGACGAAACCGCATGGAGGATACGAACCATCGTTTCCTGGTTCACCGCCGTACCAGCCTTCTTGAACGCCGCCAAGGTACGCCTGAGTGCGGACTGCACCCTTCCGAGGGTGAGGTTGTTCAACCCAATGAGCTTACCACGCTTCGTTTCAGTGGACATGCAGTCGATGAACTCATAGGCGTCAATCGCACCAATCCGGCACAGCAACGCCGAAGCGATGAGGATAGCTTTCTCCTCGTCCTTCAGGCCATAGAAGTCAGCCGTCGTCATAGATGCGTCTGCGAGCCGCACCGTGTTCGACAGGAGACCTCCCTGCTTGCCGTAGTGAGGACGGTCGCTTCCCGGAGACTGCATGAACTTCTGGAAGAAAGCGCTGTTGCCATACACCTCGTCAACAAGGGTGCTGGGCATTGCGTCACCCGTGGTTGCCTCGATAGCCTTGAGAGCTGCACGAATCTCGTCGAACCGCTCTGCCTGTTTGTCGAGGTCTTCGACGGCAGGAATGTAATCCGACAAGTCTGCCGGACGGTCTGCCTTCTCGACATTCTTCGCAACGATGCTCGGATTGCCCTGGTAGTCATCGACGCCGGCTGAGATGAATACGAAGTCACCCTTTGCCACATCGGCTACGACACCCCAGAACTTCACATTGCGTGGACCTGAACGGTCACGAAGGGTGAAGTCGGAGTAATCCTTTTGCTGAACCGTCTTCTTGATGTAGACGGCCTCGACATAGTACGTACCGGAGAACGAGTCACCGACGCCCTGATGCCCTATCATTTCGTGTGTGCCTTGCTTTGCCATCATCCTGCCCTTTCTTGTTTTGTTGTAGCTGCCCTATCGTTAGAACTGCCCTGATTTTCAAAACCATTATACACTCGGCTGAACACCTTTTTTGAGATTTTCTGCTCTTGCCCTCATTTTTTCCAAAATAGATGAGGGGGCAGCCTGTGCATTAGCCTGTGCCTGCTGGACCGGAGTAGGAGCTGGAGGCGGAGTTGAAGCCGAAGTTCCATTCTCCTTCACGGCATCTTCAATCTCTTTGGCTACGGTATCGTCCTTAGCCCCTGAGCCTGCATCATCCTTGGGAACCTCTATGACTTGGCCCACTCGGACGAGGTGTTTTGCCCGGAACCAGAACGGAGGTCCATCACGCCCCTTCTTGATGTCACATAGCCAATAGGCATCTCGCTCCCATTCCTCACGGTCAGTTTGGGTATCATCTCTGCCCTGCTCTGTAATAAGCATAAAGGTGTTGGAAACATGAACCTGACCCTTCGAGCCGTAGACATCCAGCTTGCCGCCACGCTTTCCCTTCTGCTGTTTTTCCTCGACAACTGTTGCCGCCTGGGTGGGAATAATCACAGGCAGTCTCAGCCATCGGGCAATCTCCTTACAGTCAGCGGCCGCTTTGAATCGTTCATCGTTCTCACCCCACGCCTGCTGGATGGGCTTGACATGAGGCAAATGGTCGATGGTAATGGCGTGAATCTGGATACCCTTGGATTCGAGTTCCCTATGCGTCTGCTCGACCAGGGACACATCTGTAAAGGCTGGAACCTCCCTGATAAACACTCTGCCATACGGCCACTCATCCATGAGCTTCTTCCACGCTTCCACTTCAGAGTCGGTAATGTCAGCCAACTTGAACCGAAGATAGGGGACCCCTGTGAACAAGGAGTCGAACTTGTACTCCACCTGTTGCTGATACTCCTCATTGGCAATATGAAGCACATTCCTCTGTCCATTATCAGGATGGGTAACTATCCCCTTTTGAAGTTGCCGGACAATCGTGGACTTGCCTACTCCGGTAATGCCAGCGATGAGGGTCAACTCGCCCGGAAACAGACCGCCCGTTATCCGGTCAAAGGTCTGAAATCCCGTCTTGAGTCCTGCATATTTCTCCGGGTGTTCTTTCCGGTCTTGAATAGCCTCCTCTCGGCTGGAATAGTCCGTCAGCTCCCGTACAGACCCGACATCCTTCTCAGCTCTGAGAGATACGGCACCGGTCTTCAGGTGAGCCACCGCATCTGTGACCCTACCAGCCTCCAGGAGGGCTGTGACGCCCTTACTGACCTCCAAGGTCTGACGACCAAGGTGAGCCTCCTCCAGCTTCTCTATGAGCAGCTCAGGGGCTTCCTTGGGGTCCAGAGCCTCGATAAGGTTCCACTCGGTGATGAAATAGGTCTGGTCGTTGTCGTCAACCTTGGAGCCGACCTCGTACTCGAAGACCGTCTTGGTCAACATTCCCTTACCCTGGGCAAAAGCCCTCTGGGCTTCCTGAAGGATAAACTGCCTTTCAACGGATGAAAATCTGTCCTCTCGGAGCCGGTGTATGTGCATCCGGCAAGTCATCAGACTACTTGTCAGTAGTTTCAGTAAAGCCCTCTCCAGTTCCATCGTATAATCAAAACTCGCCATATTCCCCCTTACAGCAACCGAGCCATATCCTTCGGCCCAAGCCGCTTTAGAACCATTTCCTCGGTGTCGTCCCCAAGAACCTCATCCGTTATCCGATTCTTCGCATAGATGACGCTTCGTATTCTTTCTTCTACCGTGTCCTTGCAAATGAAGTTGACTACAGTGACCACATTCCTTTGCCCGATACGATGTGTCCGGTCCTCACGCTGAGCCATAATCATCGGTGACCAATTGTCATCGTAGTTGATGACATAGTCAGCGGCCGTGAAGTTGAGCCCAGCGGACATCGCATCTGTTCCCACCATAAGGTCTATCGACTCGTCGGTATTGAACTCCCGCTGCATCTCAGCTCGTCTCAGCTTCGGGGTATCACCGTCGATACGCAGATACTTCAGACCCAGCTCGTCGAACACTTTGACCAGGATATTTACCATCGTCTTGTACTGACTGAATACGATGGCTTTGTGTCCGTTCATGGATACGACTTCCTCCAAGACTTCCCGGAAAGCATCCATCTTGGCGGAAGCCTTGACAGAGTCATCAACAATCTCAGGCCAATCGCAGAATTGTTTGCACCGGATGATAGCCACAACAGCCTCCACGTCCTCGGTAGCCTCGTGTCCGTGGTCAGCAAGTGAGTCGTACACATCCCTCTCTTTCGGCGACAATACGACCATCCTGTTCTCGTAAATCTTATCTGGAAGGTCTCTTAGCACATCTCTCTTGAGGCGCCGGATGAAGAATGGCTGTATTCTCTCCTTTACTTCGCTGATACGCTTGTAGCCCGTCACACGACCCCAAAAGTCTGTCTCTATGTGCCGCTGGAAGAATCTCGTCTTGGACCCCAGAAGTCCAGGAGCAACGAACTCCATAATGCTGTGAAGCTCCTCCAGCCTGCCGTCCATAGGTGTTCCTGTCAGAGCCATCTTGAACTTCGCCTTCAGGAGCTTGACGTTCCTGGTTCGCTTCGAGGTATGGTTCTTGATGGCCTGGGCTTCGTCGATAGCCAGGAAGTCCCATACTCGCCTGCGTACATCTCCGAGTATCCTCTGGCGACGCTCAGCCTTAGCCGCCATCTTCTCCCGTCTTATCTTCTGCTCGTCTGTTTCGTTCTTCTTTGCCTTCAGCTTACGACCCCCGAACAGGTCTTCGAGGAGAAGCTCGTAGTTGACGATGTAGAAGAACACATCCGTTCGGAGCCATTGGGCAATGCGGTCATCTGACTTACTACTGTCGATAATGACATACTTCTCATCTGTGAACTTCTCTATCTCTATCGGCCAGTTGAACTTCAGGGAAGCAGGGGTGACAATGAGTGCGTTGCTGGCAAGTCCTTTCGACTTCATAATGAGAGCTGTGGCAATGGCCTGCATGGTCTTGCCAAGCCCCATCTCATCAGCCACGAGCACGCCAGCCCCATTAGTGACGGCATACATGACGCCGAGGCGCTGGTAATTGTACGGGGAAAGGCTGAGCCCAGGCACCTTCAACCTGACCTCGACATCCGATTTCGACATTTCTCGGAGCCTATCGAGCTTGGATTCCTTCTCGGTTTGCCTCTCGACATGGTCAGGCATATCCTCAGCCACGCCGACATTTTCGAGATTATCGAGGAGATATTCCAGGTTGCCGATGGTAAAGACCACGGTCCACGCACCGAGGAGAGGCTCCCAAACGCCACCGATGTCACCTACGACCTTCTTCTGGTCGTGGCAATCCTCAATGACAATGGTATTTCCTGATGTTATCGAAATGAAAGCCATACTGCCTCCCGCCTCCATTATACTCCGGCGAGAGGTAAACTTTAGCCAACAGGCTGTAAAAGATTTATCGTCCCCTCAAGGACGGTGTACGCCTTCCCGCTGGCAAGCGTCACTTCCACATCGAATACGTACTGCCTGATGTCCAAGGATGCCGTATCTGCGGGAAGGATGAAGAAAAGCACTTCCCCCTCATCGGCTGCCCCAATTTGTCCCTGAGCCGGTACTGCCGTGCTTTTCTGCACGGATGGGATTGTACTCTGCTTCGTTTCCTTCATCGTGAACACGGCTGTTGCCCCGGTCAAGTCGATGATATCCAGGTCAGCGTCCTTGACGAACACCCGTAGCGTCCTGTCGTTATCTGCATACAGTTCTATTGCTTCATATGGCACGGCACTCCTCCTAACAGGGTATCTGTTGATTATCCCCACACAACTCGTTCTCGACACCAGAACGCCCAAAAGTTCGTCCGAGTGCAACTGACTTGGGTCATACCAGACTTCAATCGGCATGTTTACCTCCCCACATTCTCAAGCCCTTGTCGTAGTCTGCCTGGGTCATTTCCTTGAACCTGCGTCCCAGGAAGCCCTTGCGAACTCCGATAACCATCACGGTTACGCTTGTCCTGATGTTTCTTTCTGTTCTCAGCTCAAACTCACCATCCTTGTTCCAGTCCTTCGTAACGCCTACAGCAACCGGGAAACCCGGTATTGCAGACACGGCTCTCAAGGTGAACGGCTCACACACCTCGACGAGCAACGGGTCTACCGAGAATCTCGTACTTGTACCATTATGGTCAATCTCCAAAACATCCACAAATAGGGCTTCAGGTGCCTCCATACAGATGAGTTCCCGGAAGCCCCTTGAGGTGAAGACGATAGCGGCCTTCGGACCTTGCGGGCCCTGATAGCCAACAAATCCCTGATGTCCTTGGTATCCCTGATGTCCTTGGTATCCCTGGAATCCTTGATAGCCTTGAGGTCCTTGGTATCCCTGATGTCCTTGGTATCCCTGATGTCCTTGGTATCCCTGATGTCCTTGGTATCCCTGATGTCCTTGGTATCCCTGTGAACCCCGATAGCCTTGAGGTCCTGTAGCACCCGTGGAACCTACATCCCCTGTAGCTCCTTGGAAACCCTGATAACCGACAAATCCTTGTGTTCCACTCGAACCAATAATGCCCTGAAAACCCTGCTGACCGGCAATACCCTGCTGACCCTGAAATCCTTGAAATCCATCCGTACCAGCAACACCCTGAAATCCCTGAAAACCCTGCTGACCAGAAATACCCAGAAGACCCTGAAATCCTTGAAATCCCTGCTGACCAGAAATACCCTGAAATCCTTGGAATCCTTGGAATCCCTGAAAACCCTGCTGACCAGCAACACCCTGGAATCCCTGAAATCCCTGAAATCCCTCCGTACCAGCAACACCCTGAAATCCCTGAAAACCCTGAGGTCCCTGTGGTCCAACGGGCGGGCAATCTCCATGGCAAATGACAGCAGGGTCAAGAACCACGGCACCTGGGTTAGCCGTCACCCAGGTCAGCGTAGCGGAAACTATGAATGTACCTGAAGCAACCCTCGATGTGATGGTGCCGTAACCCATGTAACTTTCGCCACCGAGTTCACCAGAAACACAAACCAAGCCACCTACTTCCCAACATTCAAGGAAACTCGTGTCAGTTCCAGGCACGGTGGTAGTAAACTCTCCAGTACTACCATCATAAGTTCCATCCTCACAAGCAGGACATCCGAGTGGACCAGCAACACCCTGAAATCCCTGAAAACCCTGAGGCCCCTGTGGTCCAATAGGACCTTCAAGTCCTTGCGGACCCTCAATTCCCTGTGGACCGTCTGGACCATCGACTCCCTGTGGACCATCTGGACCATCTGGACCATCTGGACCTTGAACGCCGTCAAACCCTTGTGAACCCTCAATGCCCTGAAATCCCTGAGGTCCTCGTGGTCCAATGATGGATATGCCGTCATCCCCCTGCGGACCTATCTCTCCTTCTGGACCTTGAGGCGCACAATCACCATGACAGATTACAGCAGGATTCAATGTCACTGGGGCTGGAGTATCTCCGACCCATGTGATTGCATTCACGACTATGGTCAGCGCCGTCGTAGATGCGACGGTCGAAAAGCCCATATAACTGAGACCACCCTTCTCACC
>Ga0307376_10003616_pt1 | contig 14438 bp, 22 predicted proteins | sample TR2MG_FD_202536 | JGI IMG/M metagenome (GOLD analysis project Ga0307376, IMG submission 202536) | Soil microbial communities from Risofladan, Vaasa, Finland - TR-2 | ecosystem: Environmental > Terrestrial > Soil > Coastal area > Acid sulfate soil | place: Finland: Risofladan, Vaasa | collected...
TTCATGTGAATATGATATAATCAAAAATATTATAACCATTATGATTAAACCACCAAGTCCAAGAAAGAATATCACATCAGATATAAAAGAACCAAGTATCATAACTGCATATGTTATCCAAAAGATGATGTATGCTTTCCATCTATATTTCCATAAATCTTTCATTTTATCAATGTTTTATTACATATATTGTATAAAAAATTTGTTATATAGGAAATTATTTATATAAATAACTATATAACAATTAGTATGTAGAGTCCATAGGTGAACCTTGACACTTCCCAAAAGGAGACGAATAGTAAACTATTCCATCGTAAATGTATGCCGGGTTTTTAATTTACCCTCATAAGCGATGTAAAATTAAGGCTCTCACCGGGCATATCTACTTCAAACACAAAAATAGGTGAAAACCATGATAAAAAAAGAAAAAGAAGAAAAAGAAGATGTAAATGTTTTATATGAATTAGGTCGGATTTCGGTTGATGGCTATTATGACTATCAACAGATACGAATTGCACAAAAGAACAGGATCAGAGATGTCATCAGAAGAAAGATCGAAGGAATTCCATATGACAAACCTGAAGAAAAAAAAGAAGATAAAAAATTCGACAACAAATTCAAAGATGAAAATCTATCAGAATTTCTTCGCGAACTTGTCGAATCAGAAAAGATAACAAAGATTGAAAAAGATTACATCGAACAACTTTATGGAATATCAAAAGAAACATCAAAAACAGAAGAGAAATATAAAAAACTCATGGATGCATATCTAAAAAATGAAGAATTATGGAATAAATGGCTTGGAAAAATCAAAGGAATCAGTAGTGTTCTTGGATCAAATCTTATGAAAAACTTTGGATATTGTGAAAATTATAAGTATGTTAGTAGTTTATGGAGACATTGTGGTTTTGATCCAGATGGTGCAAAAGGAAGACAAAAAGGAGAAAAAATTCATTATAATCCAAAACTTAAGACGCTCGCATGGAAGATAGGAGATTCCTTTGTAAAACAACGAACTCAACCATATCGTGATATTTATGATAGCGAAAAAAATCGACAATTACATTTGATGGAGAACGAAGCAGAAAATGCTCCAAAAAATAAACTTCATGCAGATCTTCGTGCACGAAGAAAAATGGTTAAGATATTCTTACAACATTATTATTTAGTAGGAAGAACATTAAAAGGAATCGAAGTAACAAAACCTTATCCACACGATAGAATGGGTCACAAACATTTTATCCCACCTCCGCTATGTCCATTTAAAGTGGATAAGATACTATGAGAGATCAGAGACATCAGAGAAGGCAACAATACAAAAAAGAAAAACCAATAAAAATAAAAGTTGTCCGCTGTATGAAACATATGAAACCTGTAATGAGTAATGAAACATGCAATGATTTTGATCCTGTATCAACATTAAATGTTCAAAAACAATGTGTGTTCTGCAAATATAAAAGTTAATTAGATGCATACTGAAAACCAATTCATTAATATGAACCAAGTTAATAATGAAAACCAAGTTAACTATATGAACCTTTGAAATTCTGAAAACTATAAATAAAATGTGAATTATTCAAATCATTGTAACCCAACGAGAATGTATGAACCACGGCTTTGATGAAACCCAGGCGGAGTGTGTGAACCAAGTGTAAATTGAAAACCATTATAAATATGTGATTTTAGTATAAAATAAAAATCACTCAAAAAATTTTTTATATTTATTTTGTATTGATTTTAGGTGTTTAAATTCATCTGTTTCTGTAATCCCATCAAGAATCATATCTCTGAATTCTTTTCCTTCTTCTCTTTCCATTTCTTGTTGAAGTTTCAGTGCTTTTTCAGGATTTGAATTCAAACATTTCCAAAACTCTTTTCTAATAACACTAATATAAAAATAATTCATTCCTTTTTCCATTGTTTTAGGTTTGTATCTCCAATCACAAGGATCATGACAATACTTTTGGATATGTGAAGATGTAACAAACATTTTATGACATATTTCACAAATTCCTTGATAGATTAGAGAATCTTTATTATCTCTATATAAATCCAATCTTATTAGTATTTTTTTAATAGTAAAATATGGTATTCCAACTTGCCTATCAATTTCCCTTAAACTATTACCTTGTGCATATAATGATACTATTTTATGTTGTGTTTCTTTATCTAATTTTATTTTTTGTATCATATGGTAATTTCCAATTTTTTATAAATATCATATTTTATTCATTTGCATGTATATATTCTTTTCGATTCGATTGTTAAAAGTATGTATGTATAATCCATAGAAAACTTTTTATGTATAACATATATATTTTATATGTATTTATTTAATGAAAAAGAAGGGATATAAATGGATTCTGAAAAAATAGAACATATTTTAGTATATGGTAGTCGTAGACTTGACGCATGTAAAAAACTTGGATGGAATACAATACCTTCTCTAGTTAATAGAAATGGAAAAATAACATTAGAAGATATTCCTATTGATAGTATTAAAATTCTGGACAATGTAAGATTAATAAGAGAACACGTAAAAGATGTTTCTGAATTGATGTTAAGCATCAAGCAAGATGGACTTTTAGAACCAATTAGCACTATACCATATGATTCAGATATATCAGATGAATTACTTCTTGATGTAATCGTTAAGAACACGGTTGAGAATATTCAAAGAGAAGATATTACTGCAGCAGAACAAGGTCGTGTTTTTTATCAACTGAAGAAAAAATACAAAATGACAAATTCCGAGATTGCTAGTAGATTTGGAATAACTAAGAATAGAGTAAAAAATGCTATGGACCTTTTTACATCAGTACCTCCTGAGTTGCACAGTAAAATCAAATTCTTTCCAACTGGACGTAGTGAAAAGAAAGGGGATATTCCTGCTTCTATAGGATTAAAAATAATTTATTTACGTGATAGATATAATTTAAATCACGATCAAACAGAACAACTATTCAAAATTGCAAAAGATGAAGATTTTTCAAAGAAAAAAGCAGAAGGAGTTTCTTATTTCTTATCAATTGGAAAAACATTGGATGAAGCAATTAAAACAACAAAACGATATGTTACTGTACATAATATTTATCAGATACGTAAAGATGAAAGAGTAAGAATAATCAATAAATATAAAGATAAAGAAGGATTTGGAGGAAAAAACACATTTCAAAAAGTATTACGAGCAATACTTGCAGGCGAATTAGACGAACGCATACATATACCAAATTGGGATACTAAAGAAAAAATTAAATATCATCAGAAACAATGAATTCAGATCCAATCATCGATAAGAGATAACTTTGATACCCTGTCTTTTGATATATCAAAATTTTTAGATTCAATTTCAAATCCGATATATCTTCTACCAAGTTCTTTTGCAACAAGTGCTGTTGTTCCTGCACCTGAAAACGGATCAAGAATAATATCATCTTTTTTTGTAAAGTTTTCAATAATTTTTGTAGGGAGCCATCGCGGAAATATAGCACCTAATCCATCAACATTAAATGAATCTTTATAAAACAAATCGTTTTGTTCTCCTTCCCAACATGTTGCCATTTTACCTGATCTACCAAAGTCAATCCCGTCAAATGATCTTTTTTCAGGATGTTGTTTATCAAAAACAATAATAAATTCATAATTATGGGAAAGAACAGATGTATTTACGGCTGGAGGATATCGAGTTTTTTTCCAAATAATAACTTCTTTGATATATTTTCCAAATAATCCAAATAATCTCCAAACAGCTCTTTTGTTTCCTGACACTGGTTGAATGTTAAAAAAAATATATTTTTTTGTAATATCAAGAAGTCCTGTGATGACTTCGGAAATAAAATTGAAGTATTCATCTTCTGTCATATTGTCTTTATAATCGATTTTTCTTCTTCTTCCAAGAGCATTTGAACCTGCTTTAACAACTGATTGTAAATTATATGGTGGAGATGTTATGACATGATCAATAAAAATCCCTTCATTTTTCAATAATTTTATTCCATCTCTACAATCCATGTTATAGATATGATTCGTCTTCAATCGTTTTTCACCCTTCTTTTTTTTATAATTGGATCGATTTCAAATTCATTATGAAACGTTTTTAGATGATCCCTGCCAATTTTTCTTGCGTTTCTAACCAATAACCATTTTTTTCCGGTTCTTCCACAAAGTGGACACACCCATTTTGCTTCGAATATTTGTCTGTTACGTGGCATTTTTCTCACTCATCATACAATAATATTTATAAAGACATGTTCGACATTTATCCTTTGTTTTTGGTTGTTTTGGAAAATTGTTATCTTCTTTTGATTTAATAATATTATTTCTTATTGTTTCTGCTTCTTTTGTAAATTCTCTCATTTCAGGTGTATCACAATAAATGCGTCTAATTATATTCGGATACAAGTAATAGAATTTGAATACTCGTAATTTTCTTTTGAATTTTTTTTCATAAAGAGTTGTATAAATTGCTGCTTGAAATTTATATTCGTACATCATTGTTGGATATGTATTTGTCTTCCAATCGATAACATCTTCGCTTACAAGATCAACATAGTCTAAGATACCAAAAAAGCCACTTTCATCAACTTTAATCTCAGTTGATGGTTTTGTTCGCATTCCACTTAAAAGATTCTTATGCTCCCATTTACTGAAATTTTCTAAACAAACATATGCCTTTTTAAACTGTTCAGCTGTTAATGTAGTGTCCCATTTCTTTTTTAAAATATTATAAACTTCTACAAGAATATCATTATCTGTTCCTTTACACATAAAATGCATTTTATAATATAAATCGATAACACCATGAACAATCGATCCAACATCAAGAACACTAGGATCCCAAAACATCGGTTCTTTTTTTTCGATGTATTTAAGATGCCATGCATAAGGACAACTCATGTACAAATTCATCGATGACTGACTTATTCCCCTTTCTTCGTTTTTCCTCATTTTTCCTCATTACTGTTATTTCTCATTGATAATTCTTTTATCTTGTGAAAAGCACTAAAATCTTTTTTTCTAACTATTTTATATTCCATTTTATTTTTACGAAATACAGTATAACAATTAACACAACAAAAGTTATGGTTGCTTCTTTCTACTAGTGAACGTGACTTAGAAAATCCTTTGCCACAATTATCACAAATTGCTTTCAATACTATACACCTATTTCTTCGTTAATTTTGGACTTTGAATTTCTTTTCCTTCTAAAGAAAATGATATTCCGTGCAAAAGTAAACTTGCAAATCCTGCAATAGAAATTCCCAAATTACTGATGATGATTCCAATTGAAAGAATCACTATCGATGCAGGGATGATAAAATAATATGGAAATAAACCAATTTGCTTTTTGTCTTCTATCCACTTTTGTCTTCTTGATCTTTTATCGATTTCAAACCCTGCCATAAATGTTGTTGTATACCATTCAACTTCATATCCCAATTTTTTTGCTTTTATATAATGAAGTAATTCATGAATTAAGAATAAAATAAGTACAATTGCTATTGCAATTATTGTATCAAATGCATAACCTGGACCTGGATAAATATAGTATACAAATGACAATAATATAACAAACATAAAAACTGATTGTATAAATTTTAAAATCCATTTATTAATTTTCATTGCTCCTCACACAAAGTTGTAATAGTAAAATGCTATATTAATTTGACGATATTAAATCCAATTTTCTATATTTCCACTTTGAGCATTATCAACTTTTATTTGTGCATCTTTAATATAATTTGGATTGATATCAATACCAACACAATCCTTTCCAAGCATTTTACAAGCAATAGCTGTAGTTCCACTTCCTAAAAACGGATCAATAACTGTATTACTTATTTTTGTCATTCGCAGTATATCCCTGAAGAACAGCAGTTGTTTTGGAACAGGATGATCGTATCCTTTATGAATACGTTGCACTGACATGGGATATTCAAATACGTTTTTTTGAATTGTAGTTTTACCATAAACAAGGATAGGTTCCCACATATTGTTTCCGCCAACATTACTATGTGAACATTGGTTTTTTACAACCCAAATCATAATTCCTTTTGGATATTTGATTTCGGTGAGCCACATCTTAAGATTATTCCATCCGGGAGTAAAAATAAGACACCTAGATATTCTTCTTGTCTCTATAAACCACTGATTGCACCATTCTTTATATTTATCATATGATAAATTATCATCCCAGTAAGTACCATAATCGATTCCAAGATTATAAGGAGGATCGGTAAGACATAGATCGAAAGAACCATCTGAAAATTCTTTCATTATTTCTATTGAATCTCCACATCGCAATTTGATCATACGTCAAATCCAGTTTTTTCATCACTACTTTTTTCAAACATTTCATTAATATGTTCATTTGTAATGTGATTTCTTTCATCTTCGATTTCTTTTCCGTCCATCACGTCAAACTTTTTTGCAATATCAAAAATCACATCAAGCATATCATTACAATCTTCTTTTTCTTCATATGTAAATTCGTTGAAATTTTTAAGTAGATATTTTACAACATATTCGTAATCATAAATTTGAACATGTGGTCGTTCTGATGCTTTTTTTATAATTTTTTCAATGATTAATTTTTCCTTGTCTGACATCTTTCTATAAACAATATCATCTATTTTCATTACACATTTCTCCTTTTTATTCATGTTTTTTGTACAATGACATAAGATATGCCATAAATGTTTTTAATTGAAATTTTGGTACAGATCCCATCGATAAGCGAAATTCAACATCACCAGCCTTTGTAAGTGCTTGTAGTTTTGCTTCTATTGGAAGTTTTTTTGAATCTTTAATCAATCGATATAATGATTCTAAGATTTCACTTGGCTGATATGTTTTAACATCCAAAAGATCATCAATTCGTTTATCAACCAAATCTAAATCACCTTTAGCAACTGATTTAAGAAGATTCATAATAAATTCATCGTTAACGTAACATGTTACATTGTATATTGTATCATCATTGATATTTGTAATACCGCTGAATTTTAAAGTTTCAAGAATGCCAAGTGCTCTTCTCATCGATCCATTGGTAAGAGTGGCAAGTGTCATAATTGCTGAATCTGTAATGTCAATGTCTTCTTTTTGTGCAATTTTTTTAAGTAGGAATTTCATATTTTGTGGGCTAATTGCACGAAAACGAAATACGACACAACGATCTATAATTGGTTCAATAATTCTATTTGGAAAATTACACGAAAGAATAAATCTACATCTTGTAGAGTTTTTTTCAATAATTCGTCGAAGTGCTGCTTGAGCTGGAGGCGTTACAGAATCACATTCATCCATAAAAATAATTTTAAAATCTCTATCTATAACTGTTACTTGTGCGTATCCTTTTACTTTAGTTCTAACATCATCAATCTTTCTTTCATCCGATGCGTTCATTTCTAAAAAATATTTTTCCCACCCATCTCCATATAATTCTCGTGCTAAAGCTATAGAAACTGTTGTTTTCCCAACACCTGCCGGACCTGAAAACATCATATGTGGTATGTGTTTATTTTTTACAAATTTTTTAAGCCAAAATATAACATGATCTTGACCTATCACTTCATCAAGTTTTTTTGGCCTATAGTGCTCTGCAAATACTGATTTTTTTACCATGTCTCCCAACCTCTACTCTTAAAATACGGTAATATTTCTCCAAATTTTATAAAATATTGTCTATTTTGATGTCTGTATTCTTTGTTTAATTTCAGCCTATCTTTCGGAAAATCATGTTTGAAAAAATGATACGGGACGTTTTGATTTATGTTTCTTGTGTATATAGGTTTACCATTTTTATATTTGTTTAGTTTATATGTTCTCGACACATTATAACCACTTATCGATATTACTTTTCTTTTTTTTATTCTTTCCTTTTTTTTCTTTTATTAATTCTTTTTTATCGATTTCTTTTTTCTTTTCTTTTTTTCCTTTACCTCCTGATATCGTTGTAATAGTCATATTTTTTTGTTTCCTTTCAGCAGCAAGTTTTTTTATTGTTTTTCGTAGTTTTGCTTTGTTTATTGTTCCCGATTTTTTTGGATATTTTATTTTTCTTATTTTTCTTTTATCAATTTTTTTAACTATTTTTTCTTCTTCTAATTTCTTTTGTTTTCTCTCTGTTCGTTTTCTTTTTCTTTCTTCTTTTTGTCTTTTTTCTTCATCTTCTTTTTGTTTTTTTTCTTCATCTTCTTTTTGTCTTTTTTTTTGTTCTATTTTCGTTTGTCTTTTTTCTTCACGTTTCTTTTTTTCCTTCCATTCTTTATATTCTTTTTTTAGACGTTCTTTTTTCTCAATGAATTCTCCCATTTCTTGAAGTATGTCGTTCATATGAACCTCACTTTAAAATTTCTTTTATATCTTGAGATAGTTTTTTACCAATTCCTGCAACTTCCATAAGTTCTTCTGTTTCAGCAGATGCTATTTCTGATATTGAATAGTTAAAATGTTCAAGCAATTTTAATCCTTTTTTTGCTTTAATTTGAGGAATTCTTGAAACAAGATCGAGTTTGAGTTCTTTTATTGTAAATCCTCTTCTAATAGGGGTGTATTCCATTTCTTTTGTAATTGTCTTACCATCATAAAATTTTTCTATTGTCTTACAAACAATCGGAACGTAAAAATCACTGACAAAACAAACTGTGACTTTTTGTCTTGCCATAATAGATGATATCTCTCCAATTATCATTTCAGGATTTACGTTTGGATGCTTTGAAATTACATCCATAATTCCTTCATACTCAATAAAAAGAAATGGATATGTAAAGTTATCTCGAAGTTCTTTTAGTTGTTTTTCAATCTGTTTATCATAAATTGAAGGTATAAAATCTTTTTCTGATTTTCGTTCTATTCCAATAAGACCATCTGGTGAATACGCATCACCTGATTGTGCCATGACTACTTCGATCTCATCAATAATTTCTGTTTTTCCTGATTTAACATATTCTCTAAAACTAGGTATCTTTTTTGTTTCTCGTGAATCGACACAAATTTTCATTTTTTATCAACAGATCTTTTTTTTAAACAATGTACAATTTTTACATAAGTTTCCACAAGAATTTTTTAAAAATGAACATTTCGGAAATCGAGGATGGATAGTTGATACTTGATACGATGTTATTGGATATGAATAACGTGTCCAGTTTAATGAACGAATAAATGCATTAATTGCTAAATCTGTATAACCAAGATGTTTTAAAAACGCTACAATCTCAATTCTTTCATAATGGGTTGGATGTGAGTGTTTTGCAATTTCTTTTAGGCATGGAACACCAAGAGCTTCTATTGTCGGTACTGTATTTCCTCCTCTTAATAAATGAAGTTTATCATATTTATATATTTTATGTTGCAGTTTGAATTTTGGTAAAATTTTTACTATATCTTTAATTGTATTTGTTGTTTTTGGATTCTTTGGGATTTCTCCAGGTTCTGTTACTATTTTTGATATTTTTTTGAGACCACTATCAAATTCATCATCTGACAGATTTCGACAATAAAATCCATTGCTCTCTGCTTTGCTTTCGTCATTGAATCGTATATATTTACATGTTGGAAATCGAATAAGCCAATGAAGTCTTCCCATTGTTGGATAATCGATTGCTTCCACTTTACATTGTTCAACTATATTTTTTTGTACACTATAAAGTAAATCACGAAGTTTTTCTTTTTCTTCTTCTGATTTTGGGATGATTGGTTTGAACATAATAAATAGATGGAACCCTTTTCCTCCACTAAAATTTGCAATATATTTTAAATTATTTTCTCTGCAAAAATCTATCAAAGATTTTGTGTTCTTGTATGGAATACGAAGGCCAAAATATGAATCGATGTCAAATACAAGTGAATCTACAATAGGTGTTGTTTTATCTTTGAATTGGTACGTTGATACCATCATCGGCCTTTTTCCATCGAACATTCTTACAAAGCTATCGAAAGCGAAACGCTTCTTAACCCAGATTTGACTGGGAAATCCCATATATCTTGGAAGTTCTGTAAACATTTTACCGACTTATTTCACATCCACCCATTCATCTAGTTTTTTTTGTTGTATTTTTTCTCTCCACTCAATAAAAATAATACTTGAATTTGGAATAAAAATGTGTTTTTTATTTTGACGCAATTTTATTCCAAAACTATCAAATTTTTCAACAATTCCTTTCATTGAACCAGAATGAGATGAGATGTAAACTGTTACTTCTTTTCCACTTTCAATCATTTTTCATCCTCCTCATCATCTGGTACAAATGGCGGAATCAAAATACCGTGTACATATTCTTTTGTTCCTTCATATATCCATGCTGGACTGCTTGTTTTTGATTTGATATGAACTTCGTTTTCAAATGTTGCTGCTACCTGTGGCATACCATACGTAAAGATGACAGAGAGATCATCACCTGTTTTTACACCAAATTGGGCTACTATTTTTTCTACTTCTTTATTATCTTCTTCTACAAGTTCGATGATTTTTTCTTTTGGATAAAAGAGAGCATAATCGCTGAAATCATGAAGATCTCCTACTCTTACACATACTTTTTTATCTTCAAAAGAAAATTTATAAAACTCTGTTTTCAATGTGCTTCCGTATTGTGCAACATCTTTGAAATCTGGTAAATCTATTGTAAAGTATGTTTCTAGTTCAATCTTTGAATCACCGATAATTGGTACACCTTTTTCCATTGGAAATGGTAAACTTGTTTTAATTTCTCCTTCAATATCTTTCCATGCCACATAAAGCTCTATTTTTTTACCAATGCTAGCATTTTCTCCTGAAATGCAAATTTTGTTACCCTTTTTTTCTACTGTAAGATCAGTATTTGACATGATATTTTTCACTAAGTCCAACATCTTTTTACAATCAATTTCTACAGATCCTTCACCTTCAATTGAATCAAAAAACGATTTATTGAATTTCAAGAATCTAAGTGCTCTACCATGTTCTTCTTTTTGTATAGAAAAAAGTTTTTCATCTTTGACTGATATGACACATGAAGGAAACATGTCTTTCATCACTAGTTTTTCCAGCATATTTTCTAATTTTTCTTGCTTTAATTTAAATTTCATTTTCACTACCTCACTTTTATTGTTTGACGGATGATATTTTGGAACTCAATTGAGAGTTTGGGAGTTTTTATGTTTCATTATGATAAATATAAAAAATCAAACCGAGTTTATCCAAATCACCCATCAAATATCCCATATAGTTTCTTGTTCTTGATTCTCCTCACCATCTCCAATAGTTTCAATTTTTGGTTGTTTTTGTTTAACAGGTGGTGTTATACCGGCTTCTTTTTCGATATTTTCTATTTTTGATGTTTTAAATCCACGATCTGTCAGTTGTTTCAATGACAATTTATGTACTTCATATCCATTTTTGTTTGTAATTTTTGTTTCGCTGTATGTTCTTGTATATCCCGTAAGTTTAAAAGGTTTCATAAAGTATTCATTTCCTTTATGTGAAAGATAAATAATAGTATCTACCCTGTGCATATTGTTCTTTTCACCTGCTGGTCGTAAACCCAAATTAAAAAATATCGAATCTTTATTTGCTTCTTCTTTTACCTCTGACGTAAATAAAACATTAAAATGCATTCGCTTTATTCTATCAATCCAATTATAATTATGAAAGAATTTAATGATTGGCCACGGTCCACCATAAGGTCCAGCAAACGCTTCATATGCTGACTGTTTGTCTTTTACTGTTAATGTACGCATCATTTGTGCAAAATAATGTCCCATTGATTCTCCATAAGCTTGCCTTGAATAATAATCCTGTGCAAATGTCCAATAGTTTTCTAAAAGTTCAAAAACCATCCATCCATGAGTTCCTGTTTTTTCAAAATGTTCTATAAGCATTTTTTGTGATTTTGCCGTTGACTTGACAACATCTTCATAATTGTTTACAGGAAATACATACATATATTCTCTATACGATCTTGGAACAATATCAAAGATTTTTGAAAGACCTGTTGGTCTATCAGGAAAGATAATCGTCATTGTGAAATCTTTCGGATCAACACCTCGTCTTTTAAGATCCCGTATGATGTTAAGATAGAATGTTGTTTTACCAGCACCTGTTTCACTATATACAAGTATTTTTTCTGTATTTGCAACTGATTTGATATACTTATTTGCAGGTATTGGTTGTAATTCTTGTGCCCATAAATCGGTCACATCATCAGAACTTTTTTTCTTTTCATTCATCATTATATTATACCTCAAAATTCAGATCGTCGTCATCTATAGTTTCTACAGTTTCTACAGTTTCTACAGTTTCTTTTTTTTCTACAACTTTTTCTTTTTTCGTTTCCGTTTTGATTTCTTCATCAAGATCGATATCAAGATCAAGATCGATTTCTTCGCTGACAGTGCTCTTTGGCGGTTTTATAATAACATCTTTTCGTTCAGCGTCTTTTGTTGGTATCTGGAATTGATGAGACCATCTTATTCTACCTTCATCATCAATGTCGATAGTTCCTCCAAATAAAACTATCGATCCTTGTTCATAAATAACATCTTTTGTATCAACAAAAATTCTGAGATTCTTTGTTCCAATTACTGATTCATCTGTTATATCATAATATCCATATATACTTCCATCAGGCCTTTCGCGAACATCTGCTTCTGTAATCGTTGCTTTAATGATTTTTATGTCTGTATTAGTTTCACTTTTTTGAACATCCATTTCTTCTATTGTTATCATAGGGTTAAGAGGTTTAATTTCTTCATTAAAGAATTCCTTAAATGACTTCATTTTGAAATCAGATTGAATAAATGATGTGTTGTTTGATGTTACTGTTGTTCCCCAGCTATTTTCTTTTGCAATTAAAGATGTTTTATACACTTTTCCGGTTTCAACCAACTTAAGATTACTGGCTGCATCACGCCAAAGTGTTCCTGAAGCATATTGAACTTCACCTAGAGTTTTTTTTCCTTCTTCATTTTTTGTTATTTTTTGGATTAATCCCGTTACATCTCCAACTTGTGTTTTCTCTCCTTTTGATGTTATTTCTCTTACTCGTGGACGACAAATAGGCATAATATAAAAATCATTACCGCTCGCAGTTGTTTCTTTTAATAAAATAGCCCATGCAAAACGAATCTTGAAATCTTCTTTTTCCATTGTTTTTATATTTTCATTTGTGTCTTTTATTTGTTTTAATCTTTCCACTAATGACTTAACAGGAGTGCCATGTGTTTCAGATAATTTTTTTATGCCTTCTACAATATCATTGGGTATTTTTGCCATTTTTATTACCTCCTTTATTTATTTCATCTTTTTCAGCATGTTTTGTAAACTCGTAAATTATCCTTTTTTTATCTCCATCATAATTGGTGTAGATATCAAAAAAAGTCTTTTTTTCATCAGTTTTAATTTCGAATTCTTCTACTATTTCTTTTGGTATATTCAAAACAGCCGAACCAGGAGGACCGATAGAAAAGGCATTTGTTTGTCCTCTAAATTTTTCCATACAATCTCTCCATTATATAATTCAAATAAATTATAGAAAATACAGCAACGCTCCGCTGTTTATAATAGTTTTTAGTTTTTCAAATTTTTATAAAAAACAAAATGGAAGTTTATATATACTAGAAATGGCAATATATAAGCTAGGTGGTGACAAGGTATTATACAAATATTTGTTTTGAGCAGAAAAGGAAATCAACTAAACATTATTTATAGAAAAAAATTAGGGAAAGATATGAAAGTTAATTATAAAGGCAAATTGTATAAAGTATACGATAGAAAAAAAACAAATCTTGATGGGTATGCTATTTATCCTTACGGAGTTCAAAGAAAGAAAAATAAAATAGAAAAAATATGGATTAAAAATTTATCAGTAAAAAAGAAAAATCAAATCAAAAAGAAATTGCAAGAAGATAATTATTTACCGTTTTACAAAAAATCAGGAACATCAGTATTTACAAGGAGGATACCACGTGATTTTGAAGAATTGTATTATAAAAAAGAGGAAATGAAATTATATCTTAATTAATATTATAGAGAAAATAAAATGAAACAAGAAAAGAAATTCAAACGATATAAAAATCATATCATATTAAATCCAGAATGGATAAAACAAAATTATCCAGAAACTTATGATATAATAAGCGGCAAATTAAAAAAGAAAGGGATAAACTGAAGAAATGTAAAAATTGTCGTGCTACAAAAAAGAAAAATAAGCAAACGATGGTGATTTAATATAGGCATAATGAGTGATATTTGGATTGATAGAAAAATCTATGAATTTTTTTATAATCATAAAGAAAAGCAAAATCGTTTGGGAATGTCTGAAAAAGAATATTTAAATTTCTTAAGAAAAAATTATTCAAAACAGTATAAATCATACAAAAAATATTTAAAAACTCATAAAGAAGAAAAACGATTATCAGAAGAAGAAACACATCAAATGACACTTCCAACTTGGTATACACCA
>Ga0307376_10003620_pt1 | contig 14430 bp, 6 predicted proteins | sample TR2MG_FD_202536 | JGI IMG/M metagenome (GOLD analysis project Ga0307376, IMG submission 202536) | Soil microbial communities from Risofladan, Vaasa, Finland - TR-2 | ecosystem: Environmental > Terrestrial > Soil > Coastal area > Acid sulfate soil | place: Finland: Risofladan, Vaasa | collected...
TCCACCACCACCAGAAGTAGCACCACTAGCAATTGTACCATCAGCAGCAATATATAATATATCTGTTTCTGTTGATTGTGCAGCAATACCACCTAATTTAAAACCACCACCACAAATAAACGAAACACCAGATGCCGTAAATTGTGTTAGTGGTACACCAGAAGCATTATATAAGTTAATTTGTGCATTTCCAGTACTATTTTCTCTAACCCTTAATAAATCGTTAGCTGTTGCACTATTTGTGACGGCAAACGAATCACTTGAAACCGATTGAGATTTTACTCGAAGGGTTGTACTATCATATGTTGCTCCTGATTGAGCACAAATTGTAGTACCATCTACATATGTTGTAAGACCATCAGCAGTTGAACCACTCATTGCGATTCCACCACTGCTTGTTTTTTCAATCAAATTGCCATCAAGGATGCCGTCTTTGTACCAGTATTCAACACCCAAAATATTTACTGTTAATCCAGTATATCTTGTACCTGTAATTGCAGTATTTACGTCAACACAACTAGTCCAAGGTTTATTTGTACTTGTACTATAATATCTTGCATCGTTTGGTAGACCCAACCCTAATTTTATGTTATCACCTAATGCTATTGCCATTTTTATCTGTTTTTAAGATGTTCTAAATTGTATTGGTGTGCTACCATCTGTAGCTGCACTCCCACTCATATATACTTTATAACCTACACTACTCCAACATCCACCACCATCAGATACTAGAATACACTGCTCGTCAGGATATTTATCCGTTGGCAGTACTGCGATATCACCACAGTTTGGTGCTGCCCCTTGAAACCACTTACTTCTTGAAGTACATCCTGATGGCATTGCGAACCATGTCCATTCACTACTACTATTGTAAATAACTGACACTGATGAACCAACAGCTAAAACACATTTTGTTCCACCATTTACCAATGTGTTATTAACCGCAGGTCTTGCTCCGCAGGTTTCAACACCATAGAAATATGGATAAACGCTACACTTACTTACGCTTCTATTAAACGCAGTATCTTGTGTACTACAACCAGTTATTTGCCATGTCCATGTTTGAGGACCAGCATTTGTTAAGGTTCCAATTGATAGGTTTTCCGCATAATCATTTGCTAATCCCGTTGCTAATGTTATTCCACTTGTTGTGTTGCAAATACCAATACTATTGGTTGCAACATTATCACATGTACTTGTAGCCCAAGTAAATGATTTTGTTCCACTAACAACAGTACCGACTTCCGTTGGAGAGGTAATGTTGACAGCAAACGAACTAAATGCTGGTTCGATATATGGTGCTAAAATTTCTTGAAGCAGATATTCCAGAGTCAGTCCAGTTAACACAGTAGTAGCAACAATACCACCAACAGTACATGTTGCAGGACTATTGCTTGAATAAAGTCCACAACCACTTGTTGTGGCTCCAGTTACAAGTGTACCTGTAACATCGTCAACAAATAGTGTTTTTTGTTGAGTTGTTTTTCCAGACAACCCACTAATACTTAGGTTAAACCCACTAACATCAATATCGGTATTTTGACATAGGGTTCCACCAAGTCCAACAATTCCACCATTAACGGTAAGACCATTATTTGCTGTGGAAATAGTTGTTGCACCCGTTGTAATTATGTATCCCACATATGGAAGAACCCAACCAGACGTTGTGGTGTCTGCAATAAATGCTGCTTTACTAATTTCACCTTCACCAGTTGGTTCGGTTGATGTAAGTAATCCCGGTGTTGCCTCACTTAGAAAATATGTGGTGTTTGCAATAAAACTACTTGTTAATCCAGTAACGTAACCACTTTGAGTTACCTTGAAATTGTTACCATCGGGTACTTCTGTTATAATACCAATAAATTCGCCATCATATAAACCATCAGCAATTGCTTTATTGTATGTGCTACCTGACCATCCAATAAAATCATTAAGGGCAAATCCATGTGAAGATTGTGTGACTTCCAGAGTTACGTTTCTACCAGAACTTGCAGTTCCACCGCCAGAAGCAGCACCTTGAAGTACCTGACCACTGGTGTCAATATATAGAGCCTTTTCACTTCCAGAGCACTCACGAATATTTGATAACGTGAATCTTTCACCAAACGTATTATATGTTCCACCACTATAAACACAAGCAGTAACACCATTTACCATATTACAGATGTTTGGTTTGATACATGCATCAATACCATAAGGTGTCTGCACATTCTGTATTCTCAGAGTTTCAAGTATTGGGTATGTACCGTTTCCTTGGTAGTCAATTGACTGAGTACAATCGGTGAACCACGTACCAAAACCAGAAATATTAGATATTGCGAATTCACTGATATCAGGTGCGAAACTTTGTGAGGTCTCAAGAGCCAATGGACTAATTGCCATAAATTTATCGGGTCTTCTTCCACTAACAGCTTTTGTTGTTGAATACGTTATATTATTTAGACTTAGAGATACCGCTTCCAATGTTGTACCACTTATGCCGAGTTCCACCATGTAATCCACGTCATAAGCACTCAAACTCACATTCTCGAATCTACCAGCGTATACCCCATCGATATCAATTAGTCTACCATCTACACTGACAGCAGATTGTGCTGATGAACCAAGACCAAAACATGTATTACAAACAGCAAAATATGAATGATAATTTGAATAAAACGGTGTTTGAGAATATCCCGCAACGCTATCAACTTCCAAAATCAAACCAGTACTTAAACTATTCCAACCAGATGCACTTGTACCACCAGCAACATAAACAATTGGTTTCGCCAACGGGTCACTATAATTTGCATATGTTGAATAAATTCTATTAGCTTCAAAACAAATTAATCTAACTTGACCAGCACCCTGCGTAGTATCTGTACCAATTGCACTAATAATACCACCAGTAGCGGTATAAAACTCACCTTTACCACTTACCTTAACAAAGTTTGTTCCAGAAGCCGTTGATAATCCAGTACCTTGGAAAAGGTAATCTGTTCCGGTATAAGTCACACAACTTCCACCTTCAAAACTCCATGAAGTACAGTTAATCGCTAAGTTACATGCCGTACTATATGTACCACCTTGTACAAAAATGGTCATTCCTTCATTTTCAGGACTAGCATTACTACCACTCCCAACAACAGCAGCTACTGCTAAATCAATAGTTTTATAAGGGTTAGTTACTGTACCCTCTCCATTGTCATTATTATTAGCATCAACATAATAAACTTTTAATTCGCTTGCTGTTGTACCGCTCAAAAATATACCATCGTTAGTTAGATATACGATTTTGGTTTGGTTTGTTTTTCCTGAAAGAGCATTTGCTTTAATCTGACCAGAAAGAATCACTGATGAACCAGCACAACTACATAAAGTTGAACCGCTTTCCATGTCAAATGTACCGTAAATCTGGGTACAACCCGATAAATTCATAACATCGTTTGTACACTGTTCAAATTTTGTGCAACTAAAATTCGGTTTTGTATCAATTCCCATTTTATTTCGTTATTTTTGTATCAATATTGTTATCTAAAGATAAATACTGAAACATAATACTTAATTCGAGCTGGGATGAAAAAAATAAACCCACCTGATTAGATGGGTTTATTTTTAAAATAAGAATTGTATGTAATTTTCTACTTTTGCTTCTGCACACCCTCAATAATTTTATTGATGTCAAGCATATTTACGGTATCAAATGGAAACTGTTGAATCTGACCACTGATATCGAATTGGTCTAAGTAACTGAACTTATTTAATTCTCGTATATGTCCAGACATAGGTGCGATATTAATATTTTCTTCATACCCAAAAACTTCGGGCTTATTTCCAATCCAAACAACAGTGCTTTGCAAGTCCAAAGCCGTTGCTACGTGTTGAGCAAAACTATCAATAAACAATCTCTTGGTACTCAGTGGAAAAACTGCATAAAGTTCCCTGAAAGGTAGATTCAGTAATTCTGTACCATTTAATGCTGGTTGGTCCGGTGTTCTAAGATGCAGAATTCGATAAGATTTACTGAAATAGTTCACGAGTTTCTGCGCAATCTCAATTGGCATATCCCTGAACCACGATTTCTTGCTGTATTGCTGTCCTGCGTTCCCACCATGCGTCTGTAATAACATAATTGGTCTACCATCCGGTTTTATCTTGTCCTTCGCAATTTCGACCTCTCTGGGGTTCAAAATAATTTTGGGTTTTACTCCATCTGATTTAATTCCGTACATATCACACCAAGACTCAACTAAATGCTTTCTTTGCAAAATATGGTCTTCGGTAAAATATACTTCCTGACGTAAAATTATTGTGTCTTCGTGAATGTAATCATCGAAGAAATACTGCATTTGTCCGAAATTATAAAAACGCCATACATCGGGATTGTAAAAGAAAGGTCCGTCCCATGCCGTAACGACAATAAGTTTCCTGTCTGGATATTTTTTCTTAATTGCTCTACAAACTGCTGTTGCCATTACTTGTTTACCGTGTCCACCTTCAGTATGAAACACCACGAACTTATCATCTTTTTTTATTGAACCATCGTTTTTCATAAATATTATCTAATTTTATATTATAATTTTTTATACTTTTTTATAAATACGTTCGCAAATCGTAAAAACCTAAATACAGGCAAAAAAAAATGGGAAACTTTCGCTTCCCATTTTTTTGTTTTAATTTTCAATTAACGTTAGTTAATGAATGCCAGACTGTACCACTCACCAAGAGCCGAACTATATACGAGTTCAAGAGCACCGTAATCAGTATTGATTGATGCATTTGCACTACCATCAATTGTACCAACAACACTAATGTTATCTGCAAGAGCATTACCACAAGCATCTTTAATCTTGTATGCCATACCATTAACACCTGCTGGAAGTGTAAGCGCAGTCGCTCCACTAACAAGGATTGTGTATCCGGTTGTTGGTAATGTGATGTTTGTTGTTACAACATCAATAGTGTATCTATTATTGTCTTCACCAAGAGCACTTCCACTAACTTTCCTAACAACACCAGCAGCATTAATTGTCAGAACACTATCATTAACAGCATCACCAGCAGCAGTAGTGTATAGAGTAAGAGCACCTTTAATTCCAGTTGTACCACTTAGGGTTGTATTACCTGTTACCGCAAGCGTACCTTGTAACGATGTAGCATTAAGCACATTAAGTGTATTGTTAATATCGACAGCACCACCAAGTGTAGTCGCACCAGTTACTTTCAATGTACCTTGTAACGATGTTCCATTAAGCACATTCAATGTGCTATTTAAATCAGCAGCACCACTAGCAGCAAGACTTGTAATTGTTGTTGCACCAGTCACTTTCAATGTACCCTGTAGTGATGTAGCATTGAGTACATTAAGAGTACTATTTAAATCAGCAGCACCACTAGCAGCAAGACTTGTAATTGTTGATGCGCCAGTTACATTAAGTGTACCTTGTATAGATGCACCATTCAACACATTAAGAGTGTTATTAATGTCCGTTGCACCAGCTACAGCAAGTGTTGAACTCATCGCCACAGCACCCTGAATATCAGTTGCACCAGTCACATTGAATTGAGTAACGTTGATGTCTAGGTTATGAGCACCGTTAATTTTAGTATTACCAGTTAAACTACCACCAAGACGGACCTCGTTACTAAGAGCATTTAAACCATTAGATGCACTTACATCGAAGCTAGATGCGCTTACACATTTAACGACACCACTATCAAGAACCATGATTGGATTTGATGATGCACCAGCAGCGACAGTTGGTAAAGTAACTGTGCTACAAAGAGTTGTTGCACCAGTCACTACAAGTGCGCCTTGTAGTGAACTTGCGCCAGCTACATTCAGAGTTGAATTTAAGTCAACTGCACCACTAGCATCAAGTGTTGTAATACTTGTGTCACCTGTTACATCGAGTGTGCCCTGTAGTGATGTACCATTGAGTACATTAAGCGTTGAATTTAGGTCAACCGCACCACTAGCATCAAATGTTGTAACGCTTGTGTCACCAGTTACATCAAGTGTACCCTGTAGTGAACTTGCACCAGCTACATTTAATGCGCCATTATCGTAAATATTACCTTCATTAACACTAACATTACCTTCAAATACTGTCGCACCAGTTACGTTAAAGTTAGAGATATTAAAATCAATTGTTTGCGCACCAGTAAGTCTTGTTAATTGGGTTAATCCACCACCAAGTTTAACTTCTTGACCAGTTGCGGTTAAACCGTTACTTGCAGTTGTAATACCAGCAGAAGTTAAGCCAGTTACGAAATCAGCATCAACAAGTGAGTGAATTGTGAAACCTGCTTTATATGCATCACTATATTGTAAACCAATTGTTGCTGAACGACTATCAGTAAATGCTAATCCAGTTGTACCTGCCATTGTGATTGCACAGTTACCTGTTAATGAACCACCAAGAACCACATTACAACCATCTTTATGAAGACCGTTTGCAGCAGTTGTATATGAGAAGTCACCACTATCAACAACAAGTTGACAGGTTGCATCAAATTTAACAGCAATACAGTTACCAGCAATTGCTGCTTGTGAAGCATTTACACTAACAGTACCAGAACTTTCAGTTAAACCAGAACTGAATATTGTGAAATCTAATGCAAGTTTTGTTCCAGCCAAAGTCAAACCGCATTGACTTGAAGCCAAGTCAACAGCAACACTTCTATTTGTACCAACAGTAGTTACTTCGATACCATCACCACCAATTACACCTTGTTGTTGAGCGAATAATGAGAAAAGAATATCAGTCGAACCACTAATAACGGGATTCACACTTACGTTTATCCACTGACTATTAGCATTGGTATTACCGCTTGAAACAGGAACCAAGTCACCGTTAGCAATTTCACCCGGAGGTGCGAAGTTATAGTCTTCAGTACGACCCCAAGCACCAGTAGTTGCTGAATAAATACCGTTTTCAGTTGCATCGGTTTGGTTTTTAACCAAAATTCTATTAAGTATTCCAGTAAAACCGCTAACAACAAGACCATCAACTGTTCCTGTGTTACCACTTAGAGGTAAGTTACCACCACCAACAGTTGTTGCCACAGCAACGGCAGCGTGAACGTTTAATCCGGTTGCGATACTATCAACATAATATTTTGTTACAAGTGAGTTGTCACAGAATGTCGTGCTGTAATCATCAGCATATTGTAAACCACGACAACTTGGACTATTATCATAAACCAACATTTGATTGTTAGTGTTGTTGTAGTCAAAATTAAAACCAACTCCATTAGTGAAACTAGTACCACCAATAGTGCCACTTTGTGATTTTACAATCACGTTACCTTCTGATTGACCGTTAATTTCAATATTACAACCATTTGCAACGTATAAACAAATACCATTTAATGCACCAAGAGTCAGTAATTGAGCACCACTTATTGTTGTCGGAGCAGATAATGTACCACCAAGGCAAACATCACCAAGAATTTCTCCAATACCATTAGTACCACCAGTGATAAGACCAAGTGTACCTTTAGTACCATGTTCAATTACACCAGTTGTTGCGTTATATGTGAGAATATTACCAGTACCAGCAGCAGGATATGTTTTAAGTGCTACGGGTCCACCTAAGTTTACACTTGTGTCACCAGTAACATTAATAACAGTACCATGAACACCAAATCGAAATGAACCACCAATGCAAGTATTTTTAGTTAAAGCACCACCGAGTTCAACGGCTCTTCCAGCAGTTTTAGTTAAACCATTTGCTGCTGTTAAGATTGACTGAGAAGTTAATCCAGTAACATAAGCCACATCGGGAATACTACGTAAATCGTATTGACTTGCACAGTTTGCATCGTATTTAGTTATAGAAGATAATAGCACACAAGAAGCTGTAGAATTAAGGGTTATGATACCAGCAGCAGTAACACCAGCAGTAGTATCAGATATAATTGCTGCACTATTAGCATTTACTTGGAAAGCACCTAATTTACTTGCAGCAGTACCTAAACTCATTGCGAAAGTAGCACCACAAATGTTTGTTGCTTCACATAACGGAGTTGTACCACCAAGTTTAACTTGATTTCCTGTTGCGGTTATACCGTTAACAGCAGTTACATTATAACTTGAAGCAGCTACACATTTAACGACACCAGCATCAAGAACCATGATTGGATTTGCTGTTGTACCACCAGCAACTGTTGGTAAAGTAACTGTACTACAAAGACTTGTTGCACCAGTTACGTTCAATGTACCCTGCAATGAGGTTGCGTTAAGTACATTAAGTGTGCTATTTAAATCAGCAGCACCACTAGCAGCAAGACTTGTAATTGTTGTTGCACCAGTTACGTTCAATGTACCCTGCAATGAGGTTGCGTTAAGTACATTAAGTGTTGAGTTGGCATCGATTGCGCCAGAAGCAGCAAGACTTGTAAGTGTAGTCGCACCAGTTACTTTCAATGTACCTTGCAATGAGGTCGCATTAAGTACATTAAGTGTGTTATTGATATCCGTTGCACCTGCAACAGCGAGTGTTGAAGTCATGCCAACAGCACCTTGAATATTAGTAGCACCTGTTACATTGAAGTTTGAGATGTTAATATTAAGTGTTTGTGCGCCATTAATTTTTGTAGCACCAGTTAAACTGCCACCAAGTACGATATTACCATCAACTCTTGAAAGACCATTAGCACCATCAATAGCACCAGTTTGTCCGGTTACCCATGCAGCAGTCGGTATTGTTAATGGACCCACTGTTATAAGTGTTTCAAGATATTGAGCCGAGCCGACAGATGTTGAACCTGATAATTCAATTGTGTCAGCAGGGTCTTGCCAGAACTTAGCACAATTAAATCTTAATTTTGTATTAAAAGCCATAGTTTTTAATGTTTATTTTTTTATTGATTATTTTTTTCTGTTTTATATAAATAGTTTGGGTTTTCGATTAAGTTGTGCCAAACCACTAAATTTCATTAATATTTTTTTATTAATTTATAAATGCAACCGCACTCCATCCTGAGACGTTATTATTTATGAATGTCATTGAACCGTAATCTGTGTTAATTGTGGCTAGACTAGCACCATTAATACAGATTCCGTTTCCATTTACTTCAATACTATTTGTTAGCGCATCTCCTTCGATATCGGCAACCGTAATTCTTTGACATGCTTTTGGAACTGCTGGTAAGAAAATACAAGTAGCACCACTTACACCAATAAAATCATTTAAGGTTGTTGCTGTATATGTCGCATTTACATTGCAAACCGATAGTGTATTTGATGCACTTTGGGTATATCCTGTAACATATTGTGCTGTTACAAGTGAACGAGCAACGAAATCGGTTTCGTAATCCCCACCATATTCGATACCCGTTTTTGTTGCACGAGTGTCGGTAAAAATTAATGATGTTGTACCCGATATCGTAATATTGGTTACATCAATTAATCCACCACCAAGACCAATATGTGTACCACCACTAAAAAGACTCAAACCATTAGTTGCACCGCTCAGATTACTTGTACCACCTAATGACTTCTGAACTAAATCACCATTTATAATGCCATCCTTAAACCAATATTCATCACCACCAACGTTCACCGTTAGACCAGTATATCTCTTATTTGCTGCAATTGCTGATTCCGCAGCACCCACTGACGCATATGGTAGTAAATTGTCAAGATATCTTGCATCGGTTGGTTTCGCTCCGAGTACCGCTATATTGTCATTTAAATTAATTGCCATTTTTTTCTATTTTATTTTTTTCTTTTCCTTATTGTTGTGCTGTGTTTGTCATACAGTATGGATTCGCACTGGTATCAGTGTTTATTGTTGAGATGTAAATCTTATAACACTCACCACTCCAACAAGAGTTGGGTGAGTCAACACTTACAGCAGTTGGTGCATCGAATAGGTCACTCGGAGTACCAATATTACCCTTATTGGTCGCTCCTTCATACCATCCCAATTTTGTTGTTGAAGCGCATGGTGTTGCAAACCACAAATATTTACCTGTTTGAACACCATATGTTATATTTATCGTACCAGTACTTGTTGCAACCGTTTTACTTCCAGTAGCACCAGTAGTTGTATTAATCAATGCCTGATTTGCGGTTGGCTGACTAACACTATTTCCGTAGAAATATGGTAAAATACCTGTAATACTTGCACTACCAACAGCAGTAACACTATTTAAAGGACATACTGTTGGGTATGTTGGATTTACCGTTCCTTTACTACCCTTTATACATGCACCTTCATCATATCTTGTACAAACACACCATGTTTGAAGACCACTTGTAACCACATATGGGTTAATTACACATGAAGTACTACCAGTAAAACCTTCAACCATTGATGGACCTTTATAACTATACGCATTTGCTGCACCACCTCTGGTAAAGGGTGATGTTGTGTCATACAATGGAGTGATAGTACCCGGTACATAGGTAGGTGTAACTGTTTGTGTAAAACTACATCCGATTTCACGAGTACTTGAAAGTGTCAAACCAACAGATGTTGATGGTGTACCAACGGAAGTCTGATACAATTCAGGAACTAATAAATCTTCCCATAATTGATTAAATGAACAACCACTTATATTGGTTCCAGAAGGAATTCCACCAACTTCAATTGCTGATGGAGATTGACCACTATAATATCCACTTCCACCACTTGATGAATAAACAATAATTGAGTTTCCACTTGTTAAAATCACAGTGTCTCCACTACCAACAATACTTCTAAAACTAAGATTCCTATTTGTTTCACCACTATAAACAGCACTTCCACTACCATAACTAGTTGCACCAGTGAGTGCTGTATTTATAATCGGTTGAGTCGTACCCGTATATCCACTGAATACACTGGTATCTAATTTACCATCTATTGTTATTTTTGTTGTTCCAGTGTATCCACTGAATGTCGTAACATTTAGTTTTGAATTTAATGCTGTACTTAGTGTACCTGTTGTGATATCAACATTAAAGGTTTCGTTACCACTAGTACCACTCCATTTTAAACTATTACCAATAAGACTTGCACCATCAACACTGATTGTATTTAATGCTACATTAATACCATGACCACCAATATATTGTATTGGTCTACTAAATAGTGTAAATTGAATACTATCACCGCTCACAATTGGGTTTGGTGATGTCACCGCCCATAATGAATTGGATAATGTTGTACCACTTGTAACGGGAATCAGGTCACCATTTGCTATTTCCCCAAGAGGTGAAAAGTTGTAGTCGGCAGAACGTTGCCACGTACCACCAGTTGCATCATATATACCATTTTCAGTATCATCAGTTTGACTCTTAACAAGTACTCTGTCACCATTATTAAGCAGTACACCGTCAACTGTTGTTAATCCACTAAGTACGATATTACCAGTGGTTGCAACCCATGTTGCTGGGTGTACATTCAATCCAATTGCCACACTATCCACATATAACTTCGTTGGAATCCAATTGGAGTTTGATGAAGTGTAACTATTCCCATATATGAAACCTTCATTGGTGTCCATAGTAACTGAACTACCAGAAGTACTTATTATTATTCCTATTGGGTCAATACCAATTAAACTTGGGGTTACTCCACTTGTTGAAATCTGAAGTTCATAATCATTTAAATTAATTGTAGTGTTACCAGTCAAATCACCACCTAATATAATATCTGCACCTGAAAGTGTTAAACCATTGGTTGCACCAGTAACTGTACCAGCACCCCCACCTGTTTGAAATTCTTCCCAACCAGCAGCATTATCTATATTAGAAACATCTGTTAGAATGTAATATTTGGTTTCACCACTAACATAAACAATGGTTGCATATTCTTTTACCTGACCTGCTGCTGATGGTTCATCTGTTTTACCAGAAAGTGCATACAAATCATTTACAGTTGCAACCGCAGTTCTAAAACCACCTTTAACAAAATCACTATCAACAACAGCTAAGTTTGGATTATTGTGTACTGATATGTCTGTTTGTCTTATTGCCATTTTTTTATACTTTATATAATCTTAATAATTTTATGTAATCACAATATCATCAGTACTACCATATGCAAGTGTTGCATTTGTTTTATATACTTTATAATTCAATGATTCACCATATGTATTAGTAACATTCACTTCTGGTACAAGTAATGTCCATGCACCAGTATCATCAATAACACCATTCTTCGTAATATTTGTTATATCACTATATGTATTAGGATATGCATAATATGTGTAATTACTTATTGGGGTGTTAATATTGTTCCAAGTTAATGCCACAGATGACAAGAAATTACTATTAATTAATGCTTGAATTTGGGTGCTATTTAATGTGGTGTTTGTATTAAAACCGTAGTACGAGAAATACTTAAATGTTATTGATTGAGTACCACCAGCACCGCTCGTATATTCATCAGTATATGTAATTCTATAATCAATACTTGTCGCACTAGTTGGAATACTATTATCTAATGTTATTGGAATATTAACAAGCTGTGTACTTAAACTAGTACCAGAAGCCAATACTATGTATCCACCACCATCATATCTTCTTTCAAGTGTCCAGTCAGTAATATCAACTAAACTACTATTGGCTGTAATCGTACCAGATACATTACTAATAACATTACCCTTTTCTCTCGAAGTCAGTGTTTCTGGAGTAGTTGTATTACCACTAAGCGTAACAACCATTGAAGGTGCAGCATATGCAATAGGAGTAACATCATGTGTTGTCTGACCACTTGCGCCAGCACTATCAATTACTGTGTATCTATAATTTATTATAGCAGTATTAAATCTATTGACAATATCATAAACAGTGTGATTATATACCGTAAGACCAGTATTGGTAGTCAATCCGCTCCAAGTACCAGCACCACCTCTTCTCCATTCAAGTAAAACACTCGCCACATTCGCACCCAACGTATTAATAACATAACTGAAATTAAGATTAACAGTTTTTCCACTTTCACCAAACGCCACATTATTTCCACTTGAACTCAAGTTAACTGTTGGGTCAAGTGCTTCAAGAATTGAGAGTTCTATTACTTGTGCAGCAGTTTTTCCGCTTGCAGGAATAACGTCACCGTTTTCATATTTTCCAAATGTTTTACCTGCTGCAATACTTACAATAAGGTCGGATGTAAAAACAGACTCACCACCAGATGACTCTATGATTATTGTGCCACCACTAGTACTAACACTAGTATCACCACTACCCACAATAGTCCTGAAACCAAGATTTCTGGCTGTGGTTCCACTATAAACACCAACCCCGACACCATAATTAGTCGCACCAGTTATGGCATCTGCACTACCATCTGAACTACTATAAATAACTAACCTACCATCTGATTTTTGAATGATTGATGTGTCTCCACTTTGAACAAGAGTTCTGAATTTTAAATTAGTTCCTGTTTTACCACTATAAACACCAAGACCACCACCATAATTAGTTGCGGTAATCACTGATGAAACACCAGAAAAACGGATATAATAATCATCGGCTTCTATTTTAAGAAACTGAGGTGTTTCATTCATTATGGTTCTGAGATGAAGGTCTTGGTCAGACTTATATGAATAAACCGGAGCACCAACGGTTACTGTTGCACCTGTTGTTAGGCTCCAAGCAGCAGTAATTGATGTTGAGCCGTTTGTATGAAATCCAGTACTCCATGCAACTTCAGTATAACCTGAACCAGCATATCCAACAGCATCAACATTACTTCCGACAAATTCTATAACATCCTTATTACTTAAAACCCATTGGGTTGTTTGAACATCATAAATCCATGACCAATCTCTTGCTGCATTAACGTATGCTCGTCTAAGTGGTCCATCATGAGTCGGACTTCCGATTCTAATAATACCATCAGCATCACCATAATACCAATTTAGTTCTGAAAAATAATAACCATCTGCCGGAAACGAACTTAAATCAAGTCTTTGAATTCCGGTTTGTCCACTAAAATACCCCAGATTTGTTGCACCAGTTATGAAATCACCAACAAGTTGTTCTGATGCAAATTTTTTCTCAACTAAATCAACATCCTGAACACCCTCTCTCCACCAGTATTCAATATTTGATGTGCCCGTATCAACAAGAACAGTTAAACCAAGATATCTTTGACTAATTGGTATTGCCGTCTTTACTGCATTTGTTGATACATATGCAGTATTGCCCGAATTTAAATATCTCGAATCAATTGGATTACCAACATTGATTTTTAAATTATCGTTTAAATTTATTGCCATATCTAAATATTTTAACTATTTCTTAATTGCATTATTGACGTTGAAGGTGTTTGTTTATTACTAACATAGACCTTATATGATTGACCACTCCAAGAACCTGTTCCAACAGATGTAACGCCAGTAATTGTCACTGATGCTGGAAATAAATTACCAGCAGGACTTATAGCACCACCAATTAAACCACTATTTAATGTATTAACATACCAACATGTTTTTGATGTACTCCCA